>Ga0187819_10000413_pt1 | contig 21232 bp, 19 predicted proteins | sample NC_wetland_sal_i_15_FD_132411 | JGI IMG/M metagenome (GOLD analysis project Ga0187819, IMG submission 132411) | Wetland sediment microbial communities from Neuse River Estuary, North Carolina, USA - SO4_4 | ecosystem: Environmental > Aquatic > Freshwater > Wetlands > Sediment | place: USA...
AGAGCCTTACATCGCGCTGGCCAAGGAATTAGGATTCATCGCCTCTTATAACGCGATGAAGTCGTACGCGGTGTCACCGGCGGAGTTCGGGAAGATCGTCGCGCGAGTGCACAAGTGGGGAGCCGACATCGCCTGCCTGGTGGATTCTGCGGGCAGCATGGATCCTGACTCGGTCGCGGCGTATCTGCGCGCGGCTAAAGCAGAGAGCGCGTCTCCTCTCGGCTATCACGGGCATGACAATTTATCGCTCGCCATGGCCAACACACTGCGGGCCATCGAAGAGGGTGCCGTCCTGGTGGATTCTTCTCTGCAAGGCATGGGACGCTCGGCCGGCAATACCGTCACCGAGGTGCTGGTCGCGATCCTGCAGCGGCGAGGATTGATGTCGCACATCGACCTTAAGGCCGCTATGGACGTGGGCCAGGGGCTGATTCAGCCATTGTTGGGCAAGCGGGGCATCGATCCGATGGCCGTGACTGGCGGGCTCGCCAAGTTCCATTCGTCATTCACCGGCAAAGTGCAGCGTTATGCGCACAAGCATGACATCGACGTGCGCGACCTGATCGTGCGCTTGTGCCAGGAAGATCAGGTATCGGCACCCGACGAACTGCTCGAGCGCTTGAGCCACGAACTAGCCACCCTAAGAATGCCGCGCGTGTTGTCGATTCCGGCTTTTCGCGTCGAATCGAGCCAGGACAAGACTCCCACGGAGGCCCTGGAATTACTGCTCAGGGAACTCCGCGCGCGGGCGGTGAAGTCGGGCAAGTTTTCGGCTTTAAACGTGGTAACCGGTGAAAAGCCGCGGAGGAGTTTTCAGGTTTCCGGCAACATTCATTCGACCCAATCCCACGTAGTCGGGTCCGTGGAAATCACCGACGATGAGCAATTGCATGAAGTCTTAACCGTTCTCGACGGAAAGGCTGATGTGGTTCTGCTCGATGTCGACCGCAAACCCTTTGGGCCGACCAATGCTGCGGAGACTGCACGCGTAATGCTGAAAAAGACAGCGCTGCTCACTTATCTCGACAGCCGAGTGTGGGTCAAAGCAGTCGAAGACCAAGTCGTCCGGCTTCTTCATGAAACCCTGGATGATGCGGAAATTGTGGTTGCTGGGGACCATCCTCGTAGCCGCTTTCTGGCACTCAGGCTGGCCGAACGTGGAGCCCGAATCGCACTTTTGCCGGACCCCGATAAAACTTGCGACGCTCCATCGCTTGATCACATACGTTCGCTTTCCCTCGAAGGATCTGACCTGAAACTCACGTGCATGAAGGCAGACGCCGGTTGCGCCTTCGATGCGCTGTCGAAATCACAAGTCGTCGTGGTCTGGCCTGCCGGAAAGCCATGGTTCGGCGAACGGTTCGCGCGGCGTATCTCACAGAAAGCGTACGTTGTCGACGCCGGCATCGGGACGATTTTGCCGGACGGCATCGAAGAGGCTCAGCGCCGCGGATGTCTTTTACTGCGAGTGAATATTTGGCCGGCTTTGACCGGCGCTCTCTCGGCCGCGCACGCGTCTCTCATCGAGACCCGCGAGTCGCTCGGATGGGAAAGTCTAGATGGCGTTCCGGTTGTTGCCGGTGGCGCCATGGGACATGCCGGCGATGTCATCGTGGATAGCGTGCATCATCCGACCCGTGTCATCGGCGTTTGTGACGGCAACGGGGGGGTGCGATTCCGTTTCAGCGACGCTGAGGCGGAACAGGTGCGGCGCGTTCAGGCGGAGATCAACCGGCGGCTGGTCGCGCCTCAACTGACAGGATCCGCGGCGAGTTAGACCGGCGGGTAACACCTGCTCTTACCTATGGAGACTAGGCGAATTCTCATCCTGGGTGGCGGTCGCTACAACGTGCCGTCAATCCAGTCCGCGCGCGATGCAGGCTTTTTCACGCTAGTCGCCGATAGGAATTCTGAAGCTCCGGGCCTGAAGGCAGCGGATCAGGCTCTAGCCATCGACCTCAATGATTGTGATTCGCTGATTCAGGCCGTTACGCAGCGGGAAGGAATAGACGGCGTGATCAGCATGGCCGAAGTCGGCGTCCGCGCAGCGGCAAACATTTCAGCACGGTTGGGATTGCCTTCGATCCAGGAGGAATCCGCGGCCAACGCCACCAGCAAAGCTGCGATGCGCCGGCGGTGGCAGGGAATCGGAAAATACTCCGTTGACTTTGAAGTTGTGGCCACCTTAGAGGACGCCGAGCACGCTGTGTGCCGGCTGGGCTGCTTTCCTTTGATCTTCAAACCAGACCGCAGCTTCGGCGGTTCACGTGGAGTGACGCGCGTCGAAACAGCAGGGGATGTCACGAAAGCCTTTCATGCGGCTCAGTCCGGAGGATTGGCCAACTCCGAAGTCGTCATCGAGCACTGCGTTGAAGGCAGCGAGCACAGCGCGGAAGTGCTCATCTGGAACGGCAAGACCTCGGTTCTCTGCATCGGACGGAAGATCAAATCGTTGCTTCCCTATCGCGTCGACGTGAGTGTTCAGTATCCTGCGCAACTGACGGCCGCGCAGGAATCGACCGTGGCTGATATGTGCCATCATGCGGTGAATGCCTTAGGACTGACACAAGGCGTCGCTCACGTTGAATTCGGTTACACGCACGCAGGTCCAGTGCTCTTTGAACTCGGCGCTCGGTGCGGCGGCGGGCACACTCCTCAAATTGCCCACCATGTCAGCGGAGTCAATGAATTCGTTGAGGCCTGCCGGATGGCGTGCGGTATGCCTCCGAGCCAGTTCGTTCCCACACGCCGGCGGGGCGCGGACTACCGTTTCCTGGTATTTCCGCCGGGAATAATTGAGCGGATCGTGGTTCCCGATGAAGTCTCCGACTGTGGCGTCCTTGATGTGGGCCTCACGGTTCAGCCGGGGGACGAAATTCGTCCACTCCGCAGCACGTCGGAGCGGGCCGGATTTCTGGTGGCAATCGGAGAAACACTTGAGGACGCGGTCGAACGCGCCGACCGCGGCTGCCGCGAGATTTTGATTCAATATGCGGATGGAACTAAGCGGCATGCCGCGGAGCTGGTGGAGTTTCAGGAGTTGGCGCATTCATGACGACCACGCGCGTGCTCAATCCGGAAGATGCCAGCCTCGTGGTTCAGCGCTACCAGCGCCGCATCGCGGAACACGGACCGACTTTCGCATCGTTGAATTCGGGTAGCGAAGAGAAACAGGCGCTGCGGCACTCGGTTCATGCTTCCGCATTGCGGGGAGCGCGACCTTCAATTCTTGAGGTCGGTTGCGGTCTCGCGGATTTCTACAAATACCTCGTTAGAACGAATCGGGATTGCTCCTACCACGGGTACGACATCGTTCCCGAGTACATTGCAGAGTGTCAGAGCGTTTGTCCGCAGGCGAAGTTTGAAGTGCGGAACATTTTTCTAGAAGACATCGATGGCATCTATGACACGATCGTGATGTCGCAGGTTCTCAACAATCGCTATCAGAAATCCGACAATATGCAGGTCATGCGGCGCGCCCTGGAACTGGCGTTTCAACACACGCGTGTTTCTGTGTCGGTCGACATGCTTTCGACCTATGTCGACTTCCAGAATCCCGATCTCTTTTACTACTCGCCGGAAGAGACATTCCGGATCGCGAAAACGATCGCGCCCCGCGTGCTGATTCGCCACGATTACCGGGCCTTCGAATTCTGCGTGCAACTTTTTCACCCGGAAGCCGAGGGCTACCTGAAGTGAAGAGGCATCTGCTTTGCCTTAGTGTAGACACCGATCCCGATGGCCTCAGTGGCAGGGTGACTAATCGCCAAACGCTGGTTTGGAAAGGCTTGCAGCATCTGCAAAAGCTACCAGATCAACTTGCCGGCATCCCCAAGTTAGGACGAGTTCCGATCACGTGGTTTGTGCGCGCGGATGGCCAACTGGAAAGCATCCTCGGAAGCTCAGCGTACTTAATTGAGAAATACGATAGATTCTGGACCGCGGTGAAAGCTTCTGGTGATGAGCTAGGCTGGCATCCGCATCTCTACCAGCAGGCAACCGCAGGCCACGCGGCCCTGCTGATCACTGACCCGCTACAGGCACAAGATGAGTTGGAGCGCTTATGGAGCGGACTGAAGACAAGTTTCTCACCGACAGCGTTCCGCAACGGCGAAGGCTGGCATACTCCCGAAACGTACTCTACGGTTGAGCGACTGGGATTCCTGTGCGATTCGACCGCGATTCCTGGACGCAGCGGAGGGGTTGGCCACCCCATGAATTGGTACGGCGCACCCCATCAACCGTACTTCCCTGATTCGAACAATCTCTGCAAGCCAGGCCCAGAGCGCTCTCTGATCGAACTCCCCATGAACACCTGGCGGTTGCAGGCGCCGCATGATCATACGCCCCGGCTGCGGTATATGAACCCTGCCGTGCATCCACATCTCTTTGCAAACGCTCTCAAGAACTGGGAGAATGACTGCACAGATTTACCAGCCGATCTGTTGATCTGGGTCATGATTTTTCATCCCGACGAAGTGCTCGCTGCGCAGGCCCCGGACGGCCTTTATTCTCGCTCGTGTGAAGCGCTGTGTGGAAACCTTGTCGCGATAGCCGAAAGCCTGCAGCGCATGGAACATGACTTCAAGTGGACAACGGTATCGAGCGCGGCGGAGTGTTGGAGAAGATCTCAGCGACGGTTGATTGCATGACTTCACTCGCACAAAAAACGGAGATCGACGAACTGCTGCAACCCGTCGAGGCTGACCTGTTACGCGATACGGGCGGAGTCGCGATTGAGTGGTACGGAAGGGCTGCGACCGCACTTTACCGCGCTTATACGGTTGCCCGGAAATTGTCCGGGAAAAATGAGGAGATCGAAGTTATTCTGCCTTCCATTTCCTGCGCCACGCCTGCCAACACCGCCCTGCTCGCAGGCGTTACGCCGCGCTTCGCTGATGTCGATCCGAAGACTGGGATGTCGACGCTCGAGAGCATCCAACAACGCTGGACTCCGCGAACCCGTGCTGTGGTCTTCATCCAGTTGTTTGGACAAACCGCGGACTTGCGTCCTCTGGCCGAATGGTGCCGAACCCGGGATGTTCTTCTCATTGAGGATCTGGCGCAGGCCTTGGGAGCTCGGCTACCAGACGGCTCTGCCGCCGGTTCGGTCGGCGACCTTTCGGTTTATAGCTTTAGCCGTACAAAGATCTTGGAATGCGGGGGCGGGGCGTTGTTGATCCGGTCTGCTAAGTTGGCACCCTTGTGTGCCGAACTAGCCGAATCCGATCCGTTGCCGCCAGAGATCGATGAAGGACAAGCCAGGACGCTCGCGCTAAGCTATCGCAATCTTCATCACTCGCTGGTTGCATTATTGCGAACGCGAGCGGTCGACGAGGTTTCCAGTGCGTTTCTCCGAGTGCAGCCTGCGTTTCGATCGCTGTATTTGCGCCGGATGAAAAACCCGGCGGCACTGGTTGCCGCGTGGGGACGGCGGCAGCATGTCCTTGAACATCGTGATCGCAATGCACGCCAGTATGACGAAATTTTGGCGGAAGGAAACTGGCAACGGCTGTGCCAATGGCAGCAGAGCGGCGTGTGCTGGCGCTATTCACTGCGGGTCAATTTTCCGGACAAGCTGGTTGATTTCAGCGAGGCAGTCCGGCGCGATGGTTTTCACGTGTCAAATCTGTACTGGCCGGTGAATGATTTCTTTCGGCCAGAAGACCTCTGCCCGAATGCCGACCAATTCGCCCGGCGCATCGTCAACCTTTGGGTAGACCAGACGGTCGACTCACAATGGGTACGGAAATGTGCACAGAGCTTGCTTAAGAATGCGGACCGGTTTGAGTCGTAACTCCGTTACACTAGAGCGAACTTAGTATGGGTGGGCCAGAACTCAGCATCATCGTCCCGGTTTACAACGAAGAAGCCGTGCTTCCTACTCTTTGGAAGCGTTTGTGTTCGTTCGCAGACCGGCTCACTCCGCTGGTCACGGAGATCGTTCTGGTTGACGATCATTCCTCCGACCGTTCCCTAGAACTACTGAAGCAGTTCTGCCGGCAGGACTCCCGGTTCCGCTATGCCCGCCTTGCCAAGAACAGTGGAAGTCATGTGGCAGTCCTGGCGGGACTGGCGCAAGCCCGAGGAGCGTGTGCGGTGTTCCTGGCCGCTGACCTCCAGGATCCGCCCGAATTGATTTTGCAACTGCTGGATCTGTGGCGCGCGGGCCATCACGTCGTATGGGCCGTACGTGAGGAACGACAAGGTGTCTCGAGAATTGACCTATTCCTGGCAAATGCCTTCTATCGGTTGTTGAATCTTCTTGGAGAAGTGAACCTGCCGCCGCGTGGATCCGATTTTGCGCTGCTCGATCGGAAGGCTATCGATGCTTTGTTGCAGTCGGCGGGAAGTGATCCCAGCATCGGCGGCGAAATCGCGCGGCTGGGGTTCTCTGCGGCGCAAATCGCCTACACAAAAGAGCGGCGGGCAGCTGGCGCTTCCCAGTGGACTTTGAAGAAAAAGCTAAAGGCATTTGCAGACGCGTTCGTTTCCTTCTCTTACGCTCCTTTACGGGCCATGTCCTTCCTGGGAATAGCGTGCAGTCTATTGGGATTCGCGTACGCTCTCTTCGTAATCGTGCTGCGCTTATTGGCGCGCACGCCCGTACAAGGCTGGGCCTCACTAATCGTAGTCGTCCTCGTGCTTGGCGGCGTTCAAATGATGATGCTGGGAATTCTGGGCGAGTACTTGTGGCGAACTCTGGAGGCGGCCCGGCACCGGCCTGCCTATTTCCTGGAAGAAACTTCAGACACTGATGTCGCCACCGAGGCACAACCGCGAAGAGTGGAGCGTCGCTTTGGGACGTAAGGTCGGTGTCCAGTCAGCCGTAGTGGGCATTCTCATCGGCCTGGGATGCGTCGCAATTCTCCTGCGGCAAGTCGACCTTAAACAATCATGGAGCGCGCTCGGACGGCTGAACGGGCCCTTCCTGCTTATTCCGCTCGCGGTATTTTTTGCGAATCTGCCTATGCGCGCATGGCGCTGGCAGCTGATCTTTCCTGTTTCACAGCGGCCCCGGCTCCGAGCCTGCCTGACTGTTCTTGGGATTGGGAACATGGCGAACTTTCTCTTGCCCGGCCGCGCCGGAGACCTGGCCCGCTGCGTTCTGATCGGAGGGTCGGGCTCACTCAGCGAGGGCAGCCGCGCGCTGGCAACTCTGGCAGTCGAAAAAGTTCTGGACGGGTTGGCGCTGGTGGGAATGGTCCTGTTCTCAGTCTGGGCTGTCCGTCCCCCGCATTGGGTACTCGAATTGTTGCGCGTGGCAGTACTGATCTTCGGCGGAGCACTGGTTCTGCTCGTGCTTCTCCGATATAAGACGCAAGTTCTGATTCAGTACGTGCGCGGCGCTTTCCGTCTTGTGCATCTCTCTTTTCTCGAAGAGAAGTTCGATGGCCTGCTGACTTCGTTTGCGGATGGACTCATCGCCGTGAGTTCTGCGACACAGATGCTGACTCTGCTCGTAATAACGGCAGCGATCTGGACCACGGAAGCCGCCCTCATCTGGGGGTTGGCCATGGCTCTGGGGCTGGCGGTGTCGTTGAAATCGGCGGTAGTCGCCTCTGCAGTTCTGGGTTTGGGACTGATGATTCCGGCAGCTCCGGGTGGGTTGGGAACGTATGAACTGTTTGGGACGGAAGCATTTCAACTGGCGGGCATCGCCGCCAGCAGCGCGCTGACGCTAACCGTGGTGATCCATGCCTGGGTTTTTGTCGCAAATATTGCGGTCGGAATTTGTTTGCTTGCTATAAAGGGGATTAGCTTGGCGCAACTAAGGAACCGTCTGGAAGTCGAACCCCGGGCCGAGTCTACTATTCCGTCGAGCTAAGTGCTTCGACTTGATAGAATCATCATTCCAATTTTCTCTCTTCGTCCGTGGGGGTCGGCTTAATGGGGAATCAGCGTGTTCTTGTGACCGGCGGCGCCGGATTCATCGGGTCCGAGTTGGTACGGCAATTGGCTGCTCGCGGCTTTGCCGTGCGTGTTGTCGATAACCTGGTGAACGGTCGCCGGGAGAATCTCGACGGCGTGCTGGGCGAGAATGTCGAACTCATTGTCGCTGATATCCGTGACGGAAAATCCATGTCCTCGTTGGTTCGCGACGTGGACATCATTTTCCATCTTGCCTGCCTCGGCGTGCGGCACTCCATTCACTCGCCGATGGAGAATCACGAGGTCAACGCCACCGCAACTCTTGGACTCCTGAACATCGCGCGGCGTATCGGCGTCCAGCGCTTCGTCTATGTCTCCACCTCCGAAGTTTACGGAATGGTGCTGACGAAGCAGCCCCTTAATGAGGAGCAACCCGCTTCCCCGATGACCGTGTACGGCGCTTCCAAGTTTGCTGGCGAAGGTTATGCTCGCGCGTTTTGGTACACCTACGGGTACCCGACCGTAATCTTGCGGCCATTTAATGCGTACGGCCCGCGCTGTCATCACGAGGGCGACAGCGGAGAAGTCATTCCCAAGTTCATGCTTCGCTGTCTTGCCGGAAAACCGATGGTGATCTTCGGCGATGGATCGCATACTCGCGATTTCACCTACGTTGGCGACACTGCCAGCGGCATTGTCGCCGCCGGAATTTCGGATGCGTCAATCGGACAAATCTTTAATTTGGGTACGGGCAAAGAGATTCGGGTCCTCGAGTTGGCGAATTCTGTCAGGGAGGTTCTGGGCCGCCCAGACGCTGAAATCATCCACGCTGAGCCGCGCCCCGGAGACGTGCCATGGCTGAGGGCTGACAGTTCAAAAGCTCGAGAACTGCTGCAATTCCAACCCACAGTCGGCTTGCGCGATGGGCTTGCGCGGATTCGCGACTGGTACGCGAGCCAGGGGAAATCGCCGGAAGAACTATTGGAAGAGGAAGTCTTGCGGAACTGGGAGGGTCGGGTTGTGCCCATCCATGCCTAAGGATTTTGTTCCAGTGGCCCGCCCGCATCTCGGGCAGGAAGAAGTTTCGGCGGCGGGAAGGGCAATTCTCTCAGGCTGGGTCACACAAGGGCCTGAGGTTGCTGCCTTTGAGCGCGAGTTTGCGGCTTATGTTGGTTCGCCCCACGCCTGCGCAGTATCCAGTGGCACGACCGCCCTTCACCTCGCATTGCTGGCCGTGGGTGTGCGTCCGGGCGATGAAGTGATCACCGTAAGTCATTCGTATATTGCCACTGCTAACAGCATCCGATATTGCGGCGCCAGACCGGTCTTCGTCGATATTGATCCGGCCACCTTCAACATCGATCCGCGAAAAATCGAGCCCGCCATTAGCGCACGCACGCGTGCGATTCTTTGCGTTCACCAGATGGGAATGCCGTGCGACCTGAAGGCCATTCTCGATATTGCTCGCCAGCATGAACTTCTCGTCGTCGAAGATGCCGCCTGCGCGATCGGCAGCGAGATTCTCTGGCAAAACCAGTGGGAGAAAATCGGTAAGCCGCATGGAGATGTTGCCTGTTTCTCCTTCCATCCCCGAAAACTTCTGACGACCGGGGACGGCGGCATGGTAACCACTGCAAGCTCTGAAATCGATCGCAAGTTCCGTCTCTGGCGGCAGCATGGAATGAGTGTGCCCGATACGGTGCGGCACTCGTCGCGGGAAGTGGTGTTTGAAACGTATCCGGAACTCGGTTTCAATTACAGGTTGACAGATATCCAGGCGGCCATCGGACGTGAACAACTGAAGCGGCTTCCCGAAGCCATCTTGCACCGCCGGCGGATGGGAGCGCGTTACCGTCAACTGCTGGCTGACATTCCCGGGCTCCTTCTGCCTGCAGAACCGGAATGGGCGCGGACAAACTGGCAAAGCTATTGCGTGCGTTTGCCGGAGGGCACCGGCCAACGTCGCGTGATGCAAGAGATGCTCGATGAAGGCGTCGCCACACGCAGGGGGATCATGTGTGCACACCTCGAACCTGCTTACCTCGACCCTGCAACCTGGCGATGCGCTCAGGCAGGATGTGAGCCCGGCGGCGGGAGTTGTCCGAACTTGGTCCAGAGCGAGCGGGCACAAAACGAAGGCGTCATTCTTCCACTCTTCTCCGAAATGACGGAAACGCACCAAAACAAAGTTGCACTCGCCCTACACCAAGCTTGCTCGGTCGCAATCAAAGGTTGAATGGAAGCCCCCGCCCATCGCCCGCCTGATCGGCCCGCCTCCGCACTAAGCCTCAGAGTCATCTTATGGATCTTGATTCTTCTGGCGGCTGGAGAGTTTGTTGTACGCGGTCCGGGCCGATATTTGCCGGGGCCGGGTAATTGGAACGACCTATCGCAGAACTACACGGCGTCGAAACTTTGGTTGAAGGGCCAGAGTCCGGCCGATCCAAGAAATTTTGTCGCCCTCTGGAAGCAGGAGGGCCATAGCCGATTGGGTCTCGATGACATGCGAACCCATCTGGCGCCGCCCCTGGGAGGCCTTGTCGTCATGGCTCCCGTTGCAGCCCTGCCATGGAGAGTCGCGAAGATCACGTGGCTGGCGATCTTGTTGATCTCGTTCGGCGCGACCGTGTCGGCCCTGGCATGCACCTCTGGTTTTCGCTGGAATGAGCTTCGCACTTTGGCTTTTGTTGCTGCTGGTCTGGCGCTAGCTCCCTTCCAGACAGGCATCGCGAGTGGAAACACCAGCATCCTCGTGATTGGAATGTGCGCAGTGGCGATTTGGGCTGCGCGGCAAGATCACGATGTCAGCGCCGGTGTTCTTTTCGGTTTGGCCTGTGCCATGAAACCACAACTCGGGGCCTTTCTGGTTCTTTATTACCTGGTGAGGCGGCGCTGGAAACTGTTTGGGATCGCAGTCGCGTGCACGACCATGTTGAACATCGTAGCCGCGCTCTATTTGCAATTCCGAGGCGCTTCGTGGGTTCAGGACTACGTTCACAATGCCAGGGGATTCGTCACGTCGAACCACATCGACGATTTCACAACAGAGAATCCCAGTCGTTTCACACTGATTAACCTGCAGGTTCCATTCTTCTCGATTACCGGACATGCCTCGTCGGCAAATCTTTTGGCCTTTGCCGTTGTCGGACTGTTGGTGTGTATGTGGATCTACTCGTTATCGAGAAGGAGCGAACAACCACCGGAGTTGCTGTCCCTGTCGGCAATCTCGGCCCTCGCGATGCTGCCCGTCTACCATCGCTTCTATGATGCGGCACTTTTAACCGTATCGCTGTGCTGGTGCATCGCCAATGCCGTCGGGCCCGCCAAGAAGATCGCCAGAATATCTCTACTCCTGATGACGCCGTTTCTGGTCCCCGGAGCGGCGCTACTTCAGCAGCCGGATGTTCGCGGCCACATTTCTGATGCGATTATGCAGTCGTGGTGGTGGGATAGCATCGTCATGCCACACGAGACCTGGGCTCTTTTGCTGTTGTCGCTGACCTTGCTCTACGCGATGAAACTCGGTTTGGCGGACAAAACACAATAAGAGACCCACTATGCTTAAGCCAACCCCGCAGGTCGAGAATCACGGGAATCCGTCAGCGTGCGGCACAATTCTATAATTCTCTCCACGTGCGTCTTCCACGAAAAGGAACGCGCTCGCTCAATGCCCGCAGCCACCATCCGCTTGGCATTCTCCCGCAGCGTCGCGACCTGGGTTACAGTCTCCGCTAAGCCCTCGGCAGAAAACCGCTGGAAAAAGGCACCAGCGTCTCCGCAGATTTCCCGATGCACCGCGATGTCGGAAGCGATCACGGGGACTCCGCTGGCCATCGCTTCCACCAAAGGATGAGCAAAAGTTTCCGTGTACGCAGGAGTCACATAGAGGTCGGCGCTTGCATACAGGTGATGCAATTGCTGATAAGGAATGGTGCCAAGTTCCACAACCATTTCGGAGACGCCTAGATCCTTTACCAGTTGCGCGGCTCCGTCTGGCCGATATGCTCCCGGATTTCTTCCCGGCGCAAGCTGGCAAGTCAGCAGAAGCTTGATCGGACGGCCCGGCAAACGATTGCGCAAGAGTGGCAAGGCTCGGATCAAGGTCTCAAAATTGCGGTAATAGTTGTAGTGACTGACAAACAGAATCTTGACTGCGCCTTCAGCCGCCCGTAATTTATCGGCAACATCAGACGAGAGGGGAGTCGCGTCTTGGGTAAAGGCTTCCCGGTCAAATCCGTGATGGATAGCGATCACCGGCGCGCCGCTCCAGCGCGTCAGTTCCGCCGCGAAGGCTTCACTCGGAGCCACGGTCACGTTCGCCCAATGAATCGACCTCTTCGCCAGAACCGCCCGGAAGCGCAGATCCAGCCAGGCGCGATATTCGTGGCGGGAGCGCAAGTCTCGAGAGAATTCCGCAGAAGTGTAAAGCGAATTGCGAGAAAGCAGGATTTGCGGCACCGGAGATTTTCTCAGGGCAAAATTTCCTGTGGAAAGCAGAATATCTGCGCTGCATTGTCGGATCAATTCCGGCAGTTCAGATTGTTCGTACCAGAACCGTCGGGCAAGCGGAACTTGCAACTCCAGGAAATCGACGTTTTCGAATCTTTGCAGCTCTTGCCTCAGACCGGGGCCCAGCGCCGCAGTGACGCGCACCTCCGGATTGGCTGCGAGGTGTGGAATGACGTTGCGTGTGTAGGTGAGACCTCCGCCGGCACTGGCGGCAAGAGAGTTGACAAACAAGTGCATCATCGGCCTGGGGCAACCGCACCGACGGGATGCCGCGCAGGCCTCGGGTACCACCGCATCGCGAGAGCAGAAACTCGCGCCGCCGGAGCTACATCGACGAGAATAAATGCGAGACTCCAGAAAAATACGCACAGGTAGTAGCCCGGAGCGAACATCCAATCCTCGAGACCAGCATGAGCCATGCCTGCACACATGACCATCGCGAGGGGAACGGCTGGATGAACTGCACTCCCAGACCTTCTCATCCACGCCACGGTTCGGAAAACCTTGCCTACCAGAAGGATCAATAACACGCCGAACGGCAGCACGCCCAGCAACCCAACACCGGAGGCAATCGCCAGATAGCTGCTTCCGTTCTCGGTCGTCACAGTCGTGGAGGAAGAAAACTTCCCCTGCTCTTCATGAGCGTCGGTACCGCTGGCGGTGGTGCCGAATCCGGTTCCAAACCAAGGCTGTTTGTGGATGCTGTCAACTGCCGCGCGCCACGGAGATTCGCGCGAAGCCAGCACGCCCTGCGCCTGATCAGCGTTCTTGTAGACGACGGACGTGAATAGAGAAGACACAGCCTCCGGTCGGAAAATTGCGGTCGCCGCAACCAGAATGACGATGACGATGGATCCTTCAATGGCTAGCTTGTACTTGCGCAAAGCCAGACACAGCAATCCGGAAGAGAGAAGCGCTGCGCCAAGTCCCGCGCGTGCATGGCTGATGAATGCCAGGTACATGCAGGCCGCATACAGCACCCACCTGCGGCGTTGGGCGAACCGCTCACCACCAAGCAAGACCCCCCAGAACAGAATCGGAGCGCACACGACCCCCATGACTGCACCCAGCGAGTTGGGATTGCCCATCGCCTCGATGCCGGCGACATGGAGTAGCGCATTCGCGCCCACGAATATTTCACATCCGATGAGCAGTCCGTTGAAAAAGCGGTTTTCGCGACCAGCTACAGCGAGCCGGGCGCCCGTGGCTCCGTAGAGAAACAACAGGAACAGGCTGAGGACCTTTAGGAGTGCAACGCCAGGGTAACGGGAAACAGCCGCCGACACGAGTGCGGTCATCACGGCAAAGGCTGCAACCGCGTGAAACAGACCGAAGCGATGCCCCCGCTCCTTGAGAATTATGAACAAGCCGCCAAACGCTCCCACCGTGAGAAACACCCAACGTGCCGCCGTCCAGGCCGTGCCTACCGGAAGATCCAAGCCCGCCAACAGAAAGGCCAGGATCACCACAGGAAAAAAGACGCGACGGTACAACCACAGGGCCGCGATGAGAAATTCGAGCAGAACCAGACCGCCCAGATAGCTCTGGCTCGTGAAATACCCTGGCCGCGAAAATGCCGCGTAGGCCAACACGACCAAAGCCAGAATGGCCCCACCCACGAGAACGCTCTTGGGTAGACGCTCAGTCATCTCCACCTGCCGTTTCCTGCAACGCTCGTGCAATGGAGATCGACCATTCTTTCGGCGAGTAATGGGAAATGTGTTGGAAACTGCGAGCACCCATTGTCATGCACAGATCCGGTTGACTCGCCAGGCTTGCCATCGCCGATGTCAAGGAAGCTACGTCCTTCGGTGGTACGAGCAATCCGTTCCAGTTCTCCTTTACGAGATCGGGGCCGCATCCCGCTGCGCGGCTAAGAATAACGGGCAAGCCGCAAGCCATCGCCTCATTGACGACCAATCCCCATGTATCAGTATAAGTGGGCAGAATCAACATTTGAGCAAGCGCGTAATACGCGGCCAGTTGCTCCCGATGTGCGAATCCGGCGAATTGTATCAGCCCGGGCGCGACCGAAGCTGCCTGCTCGTGCAATTGTTCCCGGCATACGCCATCACCGACGAACACCAGTCCGAACTGCTGGCGCACTTGATGATCTAGTTTGGCATAAGCGGACAGCAATTCAAATACGCCCTTTTCCCGCACCAGGCGTCCCGCAAAGAGAAAATATCTTTCGGGCAGGTTCAGCTGTCTGCGATATGCCGTCGAATTTTGCCGAGCCGTCGCGGCCGCCGCGGTGAACCGGTCGTTGTCAACCGCATTTGGCGCCGTGAAGATCACCTCTTCGGTCACCTTGTGGGCGCGAAGGTATTCATGAGCCCAATGACCGGGCACAACGAAAGCTTCACACCTGTTCAGAAATTCAGTTTTCAGGAATTCCACCAGCGCGTGACCGCGACGCTGTTCGTATGAGTTGCTTTCCGACCATAGAAGAAATGGGACATTGCGAGACCGCGCCCACAAAAGCGATTGCCAAGAGGCAACGTAATTGTAGCCTCCGCACAGGATCGCATCAGGTGACGCCGCAGTCAGGGCGCGTCCGACACCGCGGTTGAGCAGGACATTGTAACCGCCCAAATGTTTTCGCCACGACGGCAACACCTGATGCGAGAATCTGATCTCATCTTTGTAGACTCGCCACTGGCGCAGGTTCGGATCCGTCTCCGCCAAAAAGATCACGTGCAGATCCACTTCTGGGTGCTGCGCGAGAGCATTGAAGAGTGGAATGCGATACGGGGAGATGATCTCCGTGAGAATCACCAGCCGGCGCCTCATCCCGCACACTCCCGGTAGATTCTCACCAGGGTTTCGGCCTGGTGCGCCAACGTGAGCCGCTCAAGAATCGTAGCGCGCGCAGCCGTCCCAAGATTGCGCCTGCGGGGCTCATCGCGTAGAAGCAATGTCAGCGCCAACGCCAATTCCCGCTCGTTGTCCGGACCCACCAGAAAACCGTTGGAGCCGTGGCGGATGATCTCGCCTATTCCCTGTCCGCGGCAGCCAATCACAGGCTTTCCCGCGGACATGGCTTCAAGGTAAACACAGCCCAGACCCTCGTAAGTACTGGGCAGAGCAAATACAGTGCATCGGCGCATAGCCTCTGCCACCTGCGCTCGTGACTGCCGACCGAGGAAACGCGCGCGCTCGCCGATTTCGAGTTGCTCGAGCAGCGCTTGCAGACGAGGCAGTTCTGGACCTTGGCCAATGAACTCTAATCCTAGCGTTGGGAAATCTGGTGCGATCGATGCGATCGCTCGGATGAGCACGGCCTGACCTTTGATCGGAAGCAAGTTGCCAACGCAGAGCACGACCGGCGCTCCGGACGCCGGTTCGTTCGCCGGTGAAAACAGTTCTGGATCTACGCCGTTGTACACGACCGATGTCCGCCAGGCGGATCTTGTGCCCTGCAAAACCTGCTCGCGAACCCGCTCACTCACGCAAAGAACGCGCCGCGAACCGCGGTACACTCGCTGTGAAATGCGGCGACACCATTCTCCGGCGCGTCCGCCCACCTGCTTCGTGGAAAAGGCATCGAGACCATGCACCGAGACCAGGTACGGAATCCCAAGTTCTGAGTTCAGGAGCATGGCGGCATGCCCGCACGGCAGAGGCGCATGCGCGTGGATCAGATCGATCCTGTGCGCACGCTGCAATTCGCGTACGCGTCCCACAATGCGAGCGAAGGCGAACCCGCCGGCGGTTGGAAGCCCGAAACCTCCTGGAAACGAGAAATAGCGAAGCCATTCTGCGGGCACACCGGATTCTCTGCCACGGAGTCTCTCGCGATAGAACGGCTGCAACGCAAGCACCGTATTCGCTACTCCAGTCTGGGCAACCGCGTCCAAAGGCTCGGAGATAAAGCAACCCGAGGAGTCATCGCGTTCGCTGGGATAGAAAGGTGTGAGCGTGAGAACGTGGATCGTGCGTGCTTCGGTCGTGGGGCTTCGCTGCGCTGAGTCCATCAACGAATAACGCCCCCTGGCCGCGGCACCAGTCGCGCGAAGACGTCCTCCCAACGGCGTGTGATCGGATCCCAGTCAAAACGCTCGCTGAGCACTCGGGATGCTCGGCCCATTTCCCGACGCGAAGCAGAGCTCGTAAGAAGTCGGCCGAGCTGCTCGAGCAGCTCATCGTCGCTTCCGCCCAGATATCCGGTTTGCCCGTCCACCACCGTCTCAGGCTGGTAATCCCTTCGGGCGATCACCGGCAGACCACAAGCAGCAGCTTCAAGGATCACTTTGGGCGAGCCCTCCCAGCGCGAGGGAAACAGGAAAACGTCGGCGTGACGATAATGGTCCCGTAGAGAAGACCTGTTCAAAACGCGAGCGAACTTAACGTTGGTCATCCCTCTTTCGCGCGCCTGCGATTCTAGTTCTGCAGCCATCATGCCGTCCCCGACGATTACAAACTCCGCCGTCGGGAATTGTGCAGCAGCCTTTAACATCAACTGCGGACCCTTAAACGGCCGCAATGATCCTACAAACAAGACTTGCAATCGTGGATTTGCGGGCCGATCCCACGCGGGACTGAAAAACTTCGTATCGACCCCGGTGGGAATTACCTCGCTGGGAAGCCCGTATTCTCTCGCGAGACTCGCTCGAACCGAGTGAGAATTGCTGAACAGAAGATCGCTGCGCAGGATCGTCCGCTCCCACATTCGTATCTGTTCCGGTTTGATCGTCGGCTCATTCTTAAGGTCAGATTGGGACTCGATCGTCCCGATCACCACACGGTTGTCGAACCACTTGCGTCGCAGACTCAAGTACAACTTCGCTGCCGGCGAAGCCTTCACATAAAAAAGAATGTCATGCCGTCCCCATATAAACTCACGGAGAATTCTGAATGTCTGGCCGTGCTGCCTGAGCTTGATGAGACGAGTCCCGGTCCGCTGTACCAATCTCGCATCCGGTTCGCCTAAACAAAACGTGCTCGCGTGGAAACGAGTTGGATCAAGCCGGCACATGATGTCGCGCGCGTTGATCATTTGCGCGTTAAGCCCGTCGGCATCGGCAAAGCTGTCCACCAAAATGCGAATCGGTTTCACGCGCGCACCCGTTCGGAATCAAGTTGCTCGCTGATGGATCCCTGCAAAGTCATCTCGGTCGTCCAGCCGCGAGCAGCAATTTCGCATTCGATAGCCATTGCTCCTGTATGGACGAGCGCTCGCCTTCGACCCGTATGGTTCTCACTTCAATCGCATTCACCCGTGCCAGACTCTTGGATATTTCAACACCGCCTTCGGCATGCCTGCGAGCTTCCTGTTCGCAAGCATATTTGCTGATGCCATACGATCCGCGCGGACAGGCTGCGTCGGACTCCACAACAGGAGTTGTAGCCGTCCCACCCTCCGCGTAAACGGCGGCGGTACTTCCGTGCACCACTCTGGCTGCGGGGCACTCGTGCCGTAGCTCTGCAAGCAGATTTACCGTTGCCAGCCGATGGTCGCGATCGAGTTCGGATTCCGTTCCGCCGATCCGACCTGCGAGGTGAAAACCAGCCCCAGGTTTGAAGGTGCGCCACACGGCGCGCGCACGCTGGCCCCTGCGCGAACGAGAGCCTCCGTGACAAACACACAAAGATTCTTGTCATTCAAACCGCTATCCATTGGGTGTTGAGCTCCAGATGGCTATGCTTCCGAATGTTGCGGGAAGGATCGTGCCCATTCTAGCTGAACTTCGCGCAAACGCGCACGGACCCGCGCTCTGCAATCCCTCTGCTCGATCGATCGCCGCAAGTGCTCGCGCGCGATTTCAAGCAGACGTCGCCGCACCGGCTTTTGTTCCGGCGAAACTAAGGGTGATTGTTCTTTCGGGTCCGCTTCCAAGTCATACAAATCCTCAGCCGCCGGATGGAAATGAAGCACGAGTTTGTACCGCGACTCTCTGACCGATAGCACGCGCGGCCCCATGCGATTCGCGGCATGAAAGGGATTCGTGCAGCCTGCGACGCACTCCGAGATTGCCGCTCCGTCAAAATCTTCCTCACGTTCCAAGTGCCTCAGACAACTCCTCCCCTGAAAACTGGCGGGTGCAGTTAATCGGGCAGCCTCCAACAATGTTGGTGCGAGATGAATCATGCTGAACGGAGACTTCGAGACTTCTCGCTTCTCGCTTCCACGCGCGCGCAACAGCAGAGGCACATGAATCAGTTCTTCCGTCAATTGAAACGGCGGATGATAGCGGCCCCCATGATCGATAAATTCTTCACCATGGTCGGCCGTCAGCGCAAAAATGCAGTCATCCCAACGATTCGATCGTCGCAGCGATTCAATCAATCGCGCCATTTGCTGATCGACCCACCGGACGCCCGCATCGTAAAGCGAGACAATTTCGTCGCGAGCGCGCTGCAACCTGCGTGGGCCAAGATCGGAGCGATTCCAGTAAGAGTTCACGTAACGCGCGCGGTAGGGGGTGACTGGCTCTTGTCCCATCCCTGCAAACGCAGCATCCTTCGGATAGTAAGGCGAGTGCGGGTCCATCAGATGGAGCCACAAAAAGAACGGCGAATCACCCACGGACGACAGCCACTTGCACGCGTGATCCACAATCACATTGGCGGCGGGAAAGCGGCGCAGAGCATCTAACGAGTCCGGCACCGGCGTCACCCGCTGACAAAACTCGAAGTAAAGCTCGTCATACACGATTCCCAAAGGACCCATAGAAGAACGAATCCTCTGCAGCTTCCGGTTCAGACGGCTCGCCCAACCGTTGCCGCTTGCAATATTCGTTTTCTCCTCGAAGATCGGACCGGCTTCCCCCTCCAGAAAATCGTTGAAGACGTCGAATCCGTGTTCACATCCGAAACGCCGCGACAGGTAAGGATTGCCGGCTCCAAAGGATGCCGTGGCATACCCCGCTTCTTTCAGAACGGACGCAAGCGTCGGTTCGTCCGGCCCCAGTCCCAGAACGTCGCGACCCAGCGCCAGCGGAAAGCGCGAAGCCAGAATCGCAGGGAGCGAGTAATACGTCGGAGCACCAGCAACGATCGCAGTGGGAACGACAAAGCTGGTGCTGGTCAGCGAGTCCAGAAAAGGCGTTGTAGGCCGCCCGTAGCCCATGAAGCCAACATGGTCGGCCCGCAGACAATCGACCGTCACCAATAGAATCGACTTCTTCGTGGCCATCTACTCGATCCTCTTCCGCGCCTGCGCCTTGGTGAATTTCTTTTTGCTGACGTTCACGCGTGTGCTTCCCTGACCCGATTCGTAAGACCCGCTCTGCACGAATTCATAAAGTTCTTCATCGTGAAGATAAAGGAGATCAGGGTGTTTCGACTCGAGCCCCGTGAGGAATTCGTCCAACGCTCTCAAGCTGCGGCCGCGAAAATCCTTCACCGTCGAATGAAAATTGATCGAATGCACAGAAACCACCGCCGGAACGCCGCGCTCAAAGCAACTCTCCGCCTGCTGCAAGCACTCGTCGACCGAGAAGTTCGTGCCGGTCGCAGGCTCAAACTCTACGGTGCGCGACAACTGCAGAATGTCGTTCCGGTCGAAGTGCGGAGGAATGAATCCCCCCGGCCCGTTCTGCGCTACGCGAATTCCATGTTGCGCCCAAACTCGGTGCGTATCGTCATTGGCGCGATAGCCCGGAGCACAAGCCGACCGTGGAAGTGAAGAGAACATCCTGGCAAAGGATCCCATGGTGTGGCCGATCAGCTCGCGCTGCAACTCGAAAGGCAAAAACCGCTCCTCCTCTGGCTTCTCCGGGTCCCAGTACTCATACCCGATCCATGGCATGCGCCAATAGATGTACGGCGTTCCAGCCTGCCAGAGCATACGCAAAAGACCGGAGCGCTCTCCCTCCATCTCTGAATTGCGTTCGACTGCCGACCCGCAGAAGTGCGTGGTTCCATGCATAGCCGGATGAAAAACACCATCTGCGATGCCTTGCCGATAGGCCTCGAACAACCCAGGCCGAACCCATCCCTCGGGCAGTCCTTCTGCAATGGGCAGAAGACGAATCTGCCGCCAGCCATTGACGCTCATTTGGGAGAAGTCCAAGTTGGCCAGAATGAAGTTCATTTGCACGCAGGGGTGATGGCCATTGGAATCGCGATGCCGCTTCAGTGCAGCGGATAACGCGGCCAAATCTTCTGCGGTCTCCAACGTGTAATAGTCATACGGACGCTCGCCCAGCGTCAGGCCCGTGGATCGCAGACGCTCCAGTCCTTCTCGATCGCGCAGCCCCACACGACCCCAGTCGTCGCTTTGGAAGAGAACGAGCGGACGGTCGAAATGAAACCCGTCGATCGGAAGCAGGTCGGTTGCCCGCTGCCAGAGCTTGCGAGCCCAGGTCACCGGTCAGCCACCTTGAGGCGATTCATCAGCATTTCACGATGTGGAGCGGAATCACGCTGAACCAGTGGAGGCCAGCAATGAAATCTAAAGGTAGCCCAGTTCGCGCAGCCGCTCTTCGACCAACCGTTGCTCAGCGAGGTCAGCGGTCTGAGCGTCGTCGCGCAATAAATCGCGCAGAACAGCAGTCAATAAATCCTCTACGCCGCCGAATACGTGGCCGAACTTCTTCTCCGCGTTCGCGCACAAGTCAGCCGGAAGCTTCAGTGCCCTCATCTCTGACATGCTTCTACTCCGGTCCAGACCGACCCTTCTAGAGAGAATCGGAGATGATTGTATCCAGGCTGCATGATCATTTCTTGGCCTCCGACAAACCAGAACAAACGTCTGCAGCGCGAGCAGTCGGCAGGAAATCGGAAATCGCGAAACCGTCAGTTGAGCATATAACAACACGCCAAGATTGGAAATGCGACAGGCGAGACAAGGCTGCCTCAACTGAGACCGGGACTACCTGGAAGACAACGAGGGCGACGCCAGCAC
>Ga0187819_10000414_pt1 | contig 21207 bp, 22 predicted proteins | sample NC_wetland_sal_i_15_FD_132411 | JGI IMG/M metagenome (GOLD analysis project Ga0187819, IMG submission 132411) | Wetland sediment microbial communities from Neuse River Estuary, North Carolina, USA - SO4_4 | ecosystem: Environmental > Aquatic > Freshwater > Wetlands > Sediment | place: USA...
GTCCGTCAGCAGCAGATAGTCGGGGGGAGGCTTCATGGCCTCGGTATGAGTGATGCCCTGATGCAGGGCCCAGAGCTTGCCGGTCCACGAAGCGGGCAAAGTTTGGCCTTGCAGGATGAAAGCCTCGCGGCGCGCCTTGGAAATTTGGCGGGCAGCCGCAGCCGTGCCGTCGCTGCTGTCATCATCCACCAGGATGACGGAGAGATTCGGATAGTCTTGGGCGAGAATCGAGCCGAGGCTATGCGGCAGCATCGCGGCCTCGTCGCGGGCGGGTATGATGACGGCGACTGTCGGCCAAGCTGCATCGTCTGGCCACGAAAGCTGGTCCGCATCGGCGCGCTCGCCCGCAAGCCAAAAGCCGCCACGACAGGAAATGAGATAGATCCAGCCGAGGAGCCCGAGGCAAGCGATGGTGAGCGACGCCGTCACGATAGGAAGCCTGCTTGCCGAAACCAGTCGATTGCGTCGCGAAGGCCTTCCGCGGCAGGTCTCGCTTTGTAGCCGAGCTCACGTTCCGCCTTGGCCGAGGTAAAGAACATGCGATGCTTCGACATTCTCAGACCATCTAGCGTCAAGAATGGCTCGCGCTTGGTCACAAGGGCTATCGCCTGGGCGGCGAAGGCGACCGGGTATATGGGCCAGCGCGGCAGGCGGACGCGCGGCGGAGAGGCGCCCATGATGCGGGCGATGGTGCTGAGCAGCTCGGCGAGCGTCATGTTGTCCCCGCCGAGAATATAGCGCTCGCCGATCCGGCTACGCCGAAGCGCCGCGACGTGCCCGGCGGCGACGTCATCCACATGCACGAGATTGAGCCCGGTATCCACGAAGGCCGGCACGCGGCCGGCGGCGGCTTCGATGATCATGCGCCCCGTAGGTGTCGGGCGCAAATCGCGGGGACCGATGGGCGTCGACGGATTGACGATGATCGCAGGAAGGCCGTCGCCAATCATCTCCTCAACCAGCCGCTCGGCAGCGATCTTGCTACGCTTGTAGGCGCCTACGGCCTCCGCTTCGGCAAGGGGCCTCGTCTCGTCCGCGGGCGCACCATCCTCGCGGAGCGCAAGCGTGGCAACGCTCGACGTATAGACGATGCGCTCGGCGCCCGCGCCACGCGCCGCCTCCATCACCACGCGCGTCCCCTCCACATTCGCCCGCATGATCTCCTTCGGGTGAGGGGCCCAAAGCCGGTAATCGGCCGCCACATGAAACACGTAGCGCACGCCTTTCGCCGCGGCGAAGACGACGTCTTTGTCGCGCGTGTCGCCTTCGACGACATCTACCTCAAGACCAGCAAGGTTGGTTCTTAGGCTTTCACGCCGCACAAGTGCGCGCAACGCAAAGCCTTCGCGCAAAAGTGCCCTTGCGACCGCTGATCCGACAAAGCCAGTGGCCCCTGTAATGAGCGCAACGCCATTCCCCACGACCATGGTCTCTTCCGTTTGCGACTGTTGCTTGCCAGGGATGATAGCTCAACCCGGACCGATTTGCCTGAGACCCGATCGCCACAAAGGCGATGGGAAAGCTCCTGTTTCCGAAGAAGGATCCCCGGTCCGTTCGGCGCGTTGACGAAGATGTTGGATTTTGCAACGATTCTTGGCGGGAACAACGCCGATGCCCGCTTTCACGTCACTTCGTGACACTCATAGGCGTTTGGCTATTATAAATTTTGGCACGACGCTGATCGCTGGCAACGTTGGGGTCTGCGCTGAGTTCACCAGTGACGCTGCGCGCGGAGGAGAGGATGAGAGCGAAGTGGAAACTTCCGACGAGAGCGGAGTGAAAGACTTCTACGAAATCGACGACTGGAAGCAGTGTGAACTGCTAATCGAACTGATCGAACTCATCGGGATCAATGATGTGCGCTCGCTCGAAGAACTTTCCGAGAAGGAAGGTAAGGCTCCCCACGAGATTTGGGCGAACATATGCAAAGAGCGCGGGATCGAGTTCTGCACCATTCCTGAGCGAGTGTTGATGGCAGGTCGGCGCTAAGGGCACGGCAACTGATTCCTATGATTTGAACGAATTTCAGGGCGTGATGCCGATCAGTTCACGGTCGTTGATCTGGCGAGGAAGTCAGCGATGTCAGCACCTCGGTGCCCGGCCCCCTACGCAACATCCGCTTGTCTGGATCTCAAGCCAGCGCGAGCGTATGTTGCGGCTCTGGCTTGGTGGGCGACTCGATGAAGAGCGCTGTCTCGCGAGCCGCACAGACGGTGGAGTGAAAAATCTTGCCGCTTTGTGTTGGGTGCGATGTCTTCGATCAATTTGCCCCAAGTTGCAGCAGGTGCGTAGCCTCGCTGACGATTGCCTTAAGCCGTTCACCGGCCGGGACGATGGCGTCGATCCTGTCGACGCCTTGACCTGCATAGAGTGCCATTCCTTCGAAGTCCCCCGTCATTGAGCGCAACGGCGAGTCGGTACTGAAGAGGTAAATTGGGCGTCCTTCCTCTTCGCCAATGATGCAGGTCGAACCGAACGGATCGCCTCTTTCGCCTCGCGTAGCACTGTTCTGCAAGACGCGAACAGGGGCGCCGATTGGCCAATTGATGTGAAAGATATCGGTGAGAATCGTGTCTTGAGACCGAGCCTGAATAATGCGTTGTTTGTGATAGTCGTGGGCAAATGACTCAGGTGACGCTAGGAAGGCTGTGCCCATCACCACGCCGCCAGCACCTGATCTAAGCGCATCGGCAAGATCACCACCACCAACGATGCCGCCGGCAGCGAGGACCGGCACATCGGAGCAAGCTACGACTTCGGGCAATAACAATTTCAGCGGTGTCGTTCCGCGGACATGTCCTCCAGCCTCCACTCCCTGCGCGATCAAAATTTGTGCGCCTGCTCCTTGCGCCCAGTCACCCTCCTTGGCCGATCCAACCTGACACACCACCAGAATGTCCGCATCGCGAAGTCGCTCCACTACGCCGGGAACCAAATCCCAGAATAGAGCGACGACAGGCACCGCAAGTTCCATGCACATGCAAATCTGTCGTTCGAGCAGCTCACTGTCGGTTGCGGCAGGTATGAGGTTTACCCCGAACGGCTTCGACGTAAGACGGCGCACGGCTTCGACCTCTTGGCGTATCAGGCTGGGTGGCTCCCTAACCATGCCAAGAAAGCCGAAACCGCCCGCCTGAGTTATTGCGATGACGAGTTCAGATCGGGCAACACCGCCCATTCCGGCCAACACGACTGGATGTTGACACCCGAGTAAGTCGCAAGCCGGTGTGCGAAGAGAAATGCTCACTTGCGCTCTTGGTCCTCCATGGTGGCTGCTGTCGCCACCTAACGTCCCACAAGCAAATCTCCCAGCACGATGGGGTCGTTGTGCACATCGTCACGGGCCGAATACACGAGAGTTATCGGCCCTTTGCCTTGCGAAGGAACGCAACTGATCAAGCATAAGAGCATTACGGTGTATCTCCTTCCCATATCGGCGGCGAAATTCTTCCCAGCGCGCGGGGTCGTGCTTAAACCAATGGCAAAGTTTAGTGCTGGGCGCGATGTCCTTCATCCACTGGTCAGGTGCGGCTTCTTTCTTCGAGATCCCGCGCGACCACAGCCTGTCGATCAGAATTCGGGAGCCGTCCTCGGGGGCCGAAGGCTCATATGCCCGCTTCAGCTTGACGTTGCCAGCCGGGCCTTTCGTGCTCATCGGTTTCGGACGTACGTCGTCAGGATGATGAGTCAAAACAGCAAAAAGCCAAATCACCCAGAGACGTTTGAACAGGCTCGGAGTTGGGCAAAATGTGTGAGGCGAAAACAGGTCCAGGGCCAAAGATCGTCTCTAACCCCATCAAGGGACTTTATTTCGACCTCGAGAATTCCACCGTTACAAGAGCAGTGTGGGATGAGGATAACAACCTTGTGGAGATGACCTACTGCGCAGTGACGGGGACCGTACTCAAGAAGAAGGTGATAAAACCTCTGCGATAAGCGCTTGAGGTATCGTTTATCGCGTCTCATTGGGTCCCAAAAGCAAGGCGGACAGTGGGCTAATCGCGGTCAATAAGAAGGCCGGGAAACGCATCAGCTCTGTGGGCGGGCGTTGGGAAAGAAGAGTTGTTGGCCGTCGATTTTGTAGCTCGCGATTGCAGCCTGCCCCTCCGGCCCCGTGAGCCAGTCGATGAAAGCTTGCCCCTCCTTGGCCTTCACATTCGGGTGCTTCGCCGGGTTAACCAGGATCACGCCATATTGATTGAACAGTTTGGCATCTCCTTCCACCAGAACTTTGAAATCGTCCTTATTGGCAAAGGCCAGCCAAGTACCCCGATCGGTGAGCGCATAGGCCTGCTTGCCGGCCGCAGTGTTCAGTGTGGCGCCCATGCCGGAGCCGGTTTCCAGATACCAACTGCCGCTCGATGCTTTCGGATTTACGGCTGCTTGCTGCCACAGCTCGAGTTCGGCCTTGTGAGTCCCAGAGTCATCCGCCCGGGAGGCGAAGGGAGCCTGCGCCTCGGCAATCTTCTTCAGAGCCTCCGGCGCCTGTTTTATCCCCGCGATTTTGGCCGGGTCAGCTGCCGGGCCGACAATGATAAAGTCGTTATACATGACGGGATAGCGCTTCACGCCCCACCCGTCCGCGACGAATTTCTCCTCGTCCGGCTCGGAGTGCACGAGCACCACATCGCCATCGCCTTTCTCGGCATTCTTCAAGGCCTGCCCCGTGCCCACCGCGACCACCCGCACCTCGATTCCGGTCTTCTTGGTGAAGAGCGGTAGGATGTGCTCGAACAGTCCTGAGTTCTGCGTGGAGGTAGTCGACTGGAGAATGATGAAATCGTTCGCTGCTTGGGAGACTGGCGTCGCAAGTGCAAGGAGCGCGAAGGCTGCCGGAGCGAGTCTCAGAACATCGCGTCGTCCGAATGCACCGGCCATGATCGTTCTCCCTATTAGTCAAAGCACCAGGCCGCCGGCCATGAAGGCGCATGCGGCATCACTTTCAGGCTGCTCGAAAAAGCGCGGCGCGGGCTGATGCTCGATAAGCCGGCCGTGATGCAGAAAGATGACGTCCTGCGCCAGCCTTCGCGCCTGGCCCACGTCATGGGTTACGACAATCACCTTGATGCCTCGGTGCTTTGCGTTGACGAGGAGCCGCTCGATGGCGAGCGACGAAGCGGGATCGAGACTCGCGGTGGGCTCGTCGAGAAAAAGAACCTCTGGATCGAGGCTGAGCGCGCGAGCAAGGCAGAGCCGCTGCTGTTCGCCGCCGGAAAGTATCCGTGCCGGCGTACAAGCGTGCCGCTCCAGCCCGGCAAGCTCCAAGGCCTGGAATGCCCTTGAGCCACGTTCGCTGCGAGCAACGCCGCGCAAGCCGAGCGCGTAGGCGATATTGGCGACAGCGGTGCGCCGGAGCAGCACCGGCTTTTGGAACACCATGGCTTGGCGGCGTCTGATCTGGCCATTCATTGGCGTGCCGGCCCAGAGGATGGTTCCTTCGGTCGGCGCGATCAGTCCATGCATGAGTCTAAGCAAGAGGCTCTTGCCCGCGCCGTTGGGCCCCATGATGACGCTGATGCCGGGGTCCTCGACCGCGAGATCGACGCCGTCAATCAACCTCCGCCCGCCCGCTTCCAGCGAGAGCCCGTGCAGCTCGACCGGCAAGAGTGTCCCGGAGGAAAGAGGGCGCGCCTCTGCAAGGGATCTCGGATGATCAAGCATAGGCAAAATGGGAGGCGAGCCTCGTGATCCCCATCAGGGCCATATTGATGGCGAGCGCAATGGCAAGAAGAATCATGCCCAAGGCAAGCGCAAGAGCAATGTTGCCCTTGGACGTCTCCAGCGCAATCGCCGTGGTCATGGTTCGCGTCACATGGTCGATATTGCCGCCAACAATCATGACCGCCCCGACCTCGGCGATGGCGCGCCCAAAGCCGGCAAGCACGGCGGTGATCAACCGATATCGTCCATCCCACAGAAGTGTCGTCACGATCTGCGCCGAAGATGCCCCCAGCGAATGAAGCTGCTCGCGATACTCCTCGAGCAGATCCGCACAGGTCTGGCGGGTGAGAGCAGCAACGATGGGGATCACCAGAATGACTTGCACAATGATCATCGCTTGCGGCGTGTAGAGGAGCTGGAGCACGCCAAGTGGCCCCGCATTTGAAAGCAGCAGATAGATGAAGAGGCCAGCCACCACGGGGGGAAGCCCCATCAACGCGCTCAAGGTGGCGGCCAGCGCCCCGCGCCCAGGGAAGCGATACACTGCCAAAATGCCGCCAACCGCGAAGCCGATGACCGTGGCAATTGCCACCGCCGTCAGCGTCACCCTGAGTGACAACGCGATTATCTCAATAAGCTGCGGATCGAGAATGGCGATTTGCCGCAGAGCGGCGCGAAAAGCTTCGGCGAGATCTAACATTCCGGGAGCGGGATCCTAGGATTGAGGGCATGGAATTTGTGTTCGTAGAGATTAGGCCCTAAGGCTCGGGAAAAGAAGGCGGATGGTAGGGCTGACTTGCCGCTCGGCACCAAGCACTGTATCAAAATGCGAGCCTTCGCAGTGCAGCCGTTGGCGGCCCTGTCTCCGGGATAGAAGTTACGGAGCGGATGTAGAGTGGAGCAGAAGACTGCAACCAACGGAGGACTGGACCGGCTGGCCCGCAATGTGGGATCAGGGAAGCGGGCCCGGGCCTTTCCCAAAGGGCGGCAGCTTGAGGGGGACGCGCTTCGCGAGGTGCGTGAATTACTTGGCCCCCGGCCGCGTCGGCCCGATCTCCTCGTCGAGTTCCTCCATCTGATCCAGGATCGCTACCACTATCTCTCCGCCCGCCATTTGCGTGCGCTTTGCGAGGAGATGCGCCTGCCGCAGGCGGCGGTCTATGAGGTCGCGACCTTTTATTCCCATTTCGACGTGGTGAAGGAGGGCGAGACCCCGCCGCCCCCCACGACCATCCGCGTCTGCGACTCGATCACCTGCGAGCTCAAGGGGGCGGAGGCGCTGCTCGCGGCGCTCAAGGCGCGCGAAAACCCCTCATCAGTCCGCGTGCTCAGGGCGCCCTGCATGGGCCGCTGCGACACGGCGCCCGTTTGCGAAGTTGGGCATCTGCATGTCGATTACGCCACGGTCGATTCCGTGCAGGCTGTAGTGGAGAGCGGCAAGCGGGAGCCGGAGATTCCCGCTTATCAGAACTTGGCCGAGTATCTGGCGGCAGGCGGCTATTCCATGCTGGAGAGCTGCCGTTCCGGCGCGCGCAGTGTGGATGCGGTCATCGGCCAGCTCTCCGATGGTGGCCTCAGGGGCTTGGGCGGTGCCGGCTTCCCCACTGGGCGCAAATGGCAGATCGTGCGGTCCTATCCGGGCCCGAGATTGATGACCATCAATGGCGACGAGGGCGAGCCCGGTACCTTCAAGGACCGCTTCTATCTCGAGCGCGAGCCCCACTCGATGTTCGAAGGCGCGCTGATCGCGGCCTGGGCGGTCGATGCCGAACGCATCTACCTCTATATGCGCGACGAATATCCGGCCGTGCTCCACATCCTCGCCGATGAGATCGCCGCGCTCGAAAAGGCCGGCCTGATCAGGCGCAGCCAGATCGAGCTCCGCCGCGGCGCCGGCGCCTATATTTGCGGCGAAGAGTCGGCGATGATCGAATCGATCGAAGGCAAGCGCGGCTATCCCCGCAACCGGCCGCCCTATATCGCCGAGGTCGGGCTGTTCGGCCGGCCAACCCTCAACCAGAATGTGGAGACGCTCTATTGGGTGCCTAAGATTCTGGCCAAGGGCGCCAAATGGTTTGCCGACCATGGTATCAATGGCGGCAAGGGCTTGCGCTCATGGTCCGTGTCGGGGCGCGTGAAGAAGCCTGGCGTCATCCTGGCTCCGGCGGGGGTCACCGCGCGGGAGCTGATCGAGCGCGCCGGCGGCATGGAGGATGGCCAAATCTTCAAGGCTTATCTCCCCGGCGGCGCCTCTGGCGGCGTCTTGCCCGCAAGCCTCGACGACCTGCCGCTCGATTTCGGGACCCTGGACAAATATGGTTCATTTGTCGGGAGCCATGCCATCGTCATTTTCTCTGACCGCGACGACATCGGCACCGTGGTCCTCAATCTGTTGCGGTTCTTCAAGGACGAGTCCTGCGGCCAGTGCACGCCATGCCGCGTTGGCTGCGACAAGGCGGTAGCGCTGCTCGAACGCGATGATTGGGATGCGGAGCTCTTGAATGAGCTCGCCCAAACCATGCGCGATGCGTCGATTTGCGGGCTGGGCCAGGCCGCGCCTAATGCTTTCATCACCGCCATGGAGCACTTCACCCATGAGCGCGCCCGCACGGAGGTGGCCGGCAAACCGGATCGATACTAGATTATCCTCGCAGCGCCGATGGTTAGCGAAACAGGACCATGACCGATCAACTGCTCTTCACTCTCGACGGAAACGTGGTTGCCGCCCAGCCCGGTGAGACGATCTGGCAGGTCGCCAAGCGCGAGGGCATCGACATCCCGCATCTGTGCTGGCTGCCGGAGCCCGGCTACCGCGCCGACGGCAATTGCCGCGCCTGCATGGTCGAGGTCGAGGGCGAGCGCGTGCTGACCGCCTCCTGCATCCGCAAGCCCGCACCAGACATGGTGGTGAAGACCGCGACCGAGCGCGCCGTGAAGGCGCGCCGCATGGTCATGGAGTTGTTGCTCGCTGATCAGCCGCCACAAGAGGATTCCCCAGACCGCGTGTCGAAATTCTGGCATTGGGCCGAGGTAGAGGGCATCGACAGTTCGCGCTTTCCGGCCCACGGCATTCCGCGGCCTGATCTTTCCCACCCCGCCATGGCCGTCAATCTTGATGCCTGCATCGACTGTGGCTTATGCGTGCGTGCCTGTCGCGAGGTCCAGGTCAATGACGTGATCGGCATGGCCTTCCGCAATATCGACGCCAAGCCCGTGTTCGACTTCGACGACCCCATGGGGCTGTCCACCTGCGTTGCGTGCGGAGAATGCGTGCAGGCCTGCCCCACCGGCGCGCTGATGCCGAAATCGATCGTCGATCCGATCACCCAGCATGGTAGCCGCGAGGTGGATCGCGAGGTTCATTCGGTCTGCCCCTATTGCGGCGTCGGCTGCCAGATCAGCTATCAGATCAAGGACAACACAATCGCCTTCGTGCAGGGCCGCGACGGCTACTCGAATGAGAATCGCCTCTGCGTCAAGGGCCGCTTCGGCTTCGATTATGTGGTTAATCCGCAGCGGCTGATGAAGCCACTGATCCGCAAGCCGGGCCTGCCGAAGCGGCTGGACGTCGATCCCTCGAACCCGCTCACCCATTTCCGCGAGGCAAGCTGGGAAGAGGCTTTGGATCTCGCGGCGAAGGGGCTTGCGCGTGTGGCCGAGCAGCACGGCGACGGTTCCATTGCCGGCTTCGGCTCGGCCAAATGTTCAAACGAAGAGGCCTATCTGTTCCAGAAGCTGATCCGCACGCGCTTCCGCAATAACAACATCGATCACTGCACGCGGCTGTGCCACGCGTCGTCCGTGGCGGCGCTGATCGAGGGCATCGGCTCCGGCGCCGTGACGGCTACCTTCAACGAGGTCGAGCACGCCGACGTCATCATGATCATCGGCGCCAACCCAACAGAGAACCATCCCGTCGCCGCGACTTTCTTCAAGCAGGCGGCGAAGCGCGGCGCCATCCTCATCGTCATCGATCCACGCGGCGGGGCACTGCGCGAGCACGCCACCTACATGCTACAATTCAAGCCGGCGAGCGACGTCGCGCTCCTCAACGCCATCATGCATGTGATCGTGGAGGAGAACCTCTACGATGTCCAATACCTCCAGGCCTATACCGAGAATTTCGAGCGCCTGAAGGAGCATTTGTCGAGCTATAGCCCGGAATCAGTGGCCCACATCTGCGGCATCGACGCCGCCACCATTCGTAGCGTCGCGCGGGCTTTCGGCCGGGCCGAGCGCGCCATGATCTTCTGGGGCATGGGTATCTCGCAGCATGTGCACGGCACCGACAATGCGCGCTGCCTCATTGCGCTTGCCCTGATGTGCGGGCAGGTGGGCAGGCCCGGCACTGGGCTGCATCCTCTGCGCGGCCAGAACAACGTACAGGGCGCCTCTGATGCGGGGCTGATCCCGATGTTCTATCCGGACTATGCCGACGTTAAGAGCGACGAGGTTCACAAGAAATACGAGGAGTTGTGGCAGACGCCGCTGTCGAAGAAATCCGGCCTGACCGTGGTCGAGATCATCAACGCAGCGAATGCGGGCGAGATCAGGGGCATGTACATTCAGGGCGAGAACCCTGCCATGTCCGACCCGGACCTCGACCATGCGCGGGCCGGCATCGCCAAGCTCGAGCACCTTGTGGTTCAGGATATCTTCCTCACCGAAACGGCCATGCTCGCCGACGTGGTGTTGCCGGCATCGGCCTGGCCCGAGAAATCCGGCACGGTCACCAATACCAACCGCCAGGTGCAGATGGGGCGCAAGGCCCTTGATCTGCCTGGCGACACGCGCGACGATCTGTGGATCATCGTCGAGATGGCCAAGCGCCTCGGTCTCGATTGGACCTACTCCCATCCCTCTGAAGTGTTTGCTGAGATGAAGCTCGCCATGCCATCGCTCGACAACATCACCTGGGAGCGGCTGGAGCGTGAATCCTCGATCATCTATCCCTGTCCAGAGCCGAATCATCCAGGCGAGGCCATCGTGTTCGGCGACGGCTTCCCCACCAAGTCCGGCCGTGCGCGGCTCGTGCCAGCGGATGTCTTGCCACCGGCCGAGGTTCCTGACCGCGAATACCCCCTCGTTCTGATGACTGGGCGTCAACTTGAGCACTGGCACACAGGAGCCATGACCCGGCGCGCCGAGGTGCTCGATTCGCTGGAGCCGGGTCCTACGGCGAGCCTCAACCCGATCACCCTCCGGCGTTATGGTGTCGAACCGGGCCAGACCGTACGCGTAACCACGCGGCGGGGAAGCATCGAGCTCACCGCCCGCGCCGACCGAGCCGTCCAGGAAGGCACGATCTTCATCCCATTTGCCTATGTCGAAGCGGCGGCAAACGTGCTTACCAACCCACAGCTCGATCCGATCGGGAAGATCCCCGAGTACAAGTATTGCGCTGTGAAGATCCAGCCTGCCCATGGGAAGGAGCGGCTCGCACCAGCAGCTGGTCTGAACGTGACAGCGTCTGGTCTGTAGCCGTAACTGTTAGAGATGCAATTGCCCGAAGTTGTCGTCGGCGTTCTTCTCGCCGGCGGCAAATCAAGCCGCATGGGCGGCGGCGACAAATGCCTGCTGCCACTCGCCGGGCGACCGATCCTGGCTCATATCATTGCGCGCCTGAGGCCTCAGGTCTCAGACTTGATCATCAATGCAAACGGCGATTTGACTCGCTTCTCAGCTTTTGGTTTGCCCATGATTCCGGATCGCGTCGGTGACCATGCTGGACCTCTCGCTGGCGTTCATGCGGGGATTGAATGGGCCAGAGCCAATCGGCCGGAAGGCCGCTTCGTCATCACAGCTGCAACCGACACGCCGTTCTTTCCTGCTGATCTTATAGCTCGATTCCGTGAGGCCTTCCTCGGGACGGAGCCCAGACTCATAGTGGCTCGGTCGGAGGGCGGTGTTCATCCGGTATTTGGTCTTTGGCCCGTTTCACTCGTTCCCGAACTCGAAGACTCATTGGGGCGCGGCATGCGAAAGGTCAGCGATTGGGTAAGGGAACACGGGGCGGAAGAAGTTGAATTCCCAGCCGCCCAAGTTGGCGGTTGCAAGATAGACCCATTCTTCAACATCAACCGGCCGGACAATCTAGCCGAGGCTGAGACGCTCTTGCAAAAAGTTGTCTCATGACCCCACCCTTGTTCGGCATCACGGGCTGGAAAAATTCCGGCAAGACGACGCTCACGGCGCGATTGGTCGCCGAACTGACAAATCGCGGTTATGCCCTATCTGCGATCAAGCATGCACATGAAAGCTTCGACATCGATCAACCCGGTCGCGACTCTTACAGGCTGCGAGAGGCTGGAGCGCGGCGGGTTATCATATCCTCGCCGAAACGCTGGGCGCTGATGCATGAGCTTGGCGACGAGCCGGAAATGCCGTTTGAGCACATCGTGTCTGTAGCCGCACCCTGTGACCTGATCCTCATTGAGGGTTTCAAGCGCGAGCAATTCCCCAAAATCGAGGTCCGTCGCGACGCTGCCGCGTCGCGAGAACCGCTGGCCGCGAACTCGACGCAAGTTGTGGCTATCGCCTCCGACCGCCCCAGAGAGGAGACGGACCCTCTACCCGTTTTCAATCTCGATGATGTAAGCGGTATTGCAGACTTCATCGTCGCCTATTTACAGCTTGCGCGTCCATGAACATCAAACTTGCCGATGATTGTTTCGTCCACGACAAGGAACGGCTCCCGCATGGCGAGGCGCTTGCCATCCTGAAGTCCCGGGTGCGGCCGGTCATAGAGACGGAAGATGTCATATTGGACAGTGCAGCGGGGCGCTATCTTGCCGAAGCCATCGTGGCCCCCAGGCCCATTCCAGCCCACGACAACGCCGCGGTCGACGGTTATGCCTTCGCCCATTCCGCTTATGATCAACAAGCTGGTGCGCGGTTTAAGGTGGTGGGTGAAGCGTCCGCAGGGCATCCGATAGCAGCAAACCCGCCCTCGGATTGCACCATCCGAATCTTCACTGGCGCGGTCGTCCCGAGCGGGTTCGATACGGTGGCAATGCAAGAGGATGTGCGCCTCGAGAAGCGGGATGAAGCGTGGTGGGCTCTGATACCCGCCGGTCTGAAGCAGGGAGCCAATCGAAGACTGGCCGGTGAGGATTCGAAGCCCTGGGCGGTGCTAGTTGAGGCTGGTACGCGGCTCCGTCCCCAAGATGTGGCGAGCGCGGCCGCTTGTGGCCTTGGTCAGCTTCGCTGCTACGCCCGACTCAAGGTTGGCATTGTTTCGACTGGAGATGAAATCCTCCGCGCGGGCGCTGAATTCGTGCTTGGCAAGGTCTATGATGCCAATGCCCCAATGCTGGAAGGTTTGGTAGAGGCCGTGGGCGCTCGACCAGTGAACCTCGGTGTGTTGCCGGACAAAGCAGACCTCGTGCGAGCAGCGCTCACAGAGGCGGCACGTAGCTATGATGTGCTGGTGATCTCAGGAGGCGCGAGCCAGGGTGCCGAAGACCACGTGGTAAGGGCGATCGATGCTTTAGGGAAACGACATCTTTGGCAGATTGCCATCAAGCCTGGACGCCCAATGAGCTTTGGCCAGATCGGCGATTGCGTGATTCTCGGCCTGCCAGGAAATCCTGTGGCCGTCTTCGTCTGTTTCCTCATCTATGTGAGGCCCGTGCTTGCGAGGCTGGCTGGCGGCGCGTGGCCGGAGCCGGTTCGCTATCCTTTGCCTGCGGCCTTTGCCCAGAAAAAGAAGCCTGGTCGGCGTGAGTTCTGGCGGGCCCAGCTCACGCGGGACAACAATGGGCAGCTCTCCGTCGCGAAGTTCCCCCGCGACGGGTCGGGGTTGATCTCGTCGTTACGAGATGCGTACGGCCTGATCGAAGTCGCCGAGGAGGTGAGCGAGGTTAGGGAGGGCGACCTGGTCGACTTCATCCCCTTCGCCGAGCTCGGCCTGCCGCCATCCTGACGCTTCACGCAACGTGGCTCGACAATGCGCCCTTCACGCGATGAGGATGGGTGAACATCTCAAAGCCGTCTTTGCGTGCGATCGCCACGAGCGTCGTGCCGGCGGCCGCCGCCGTGCGCACGGCAAAAGCCGTGGGTGCCGAGACGGCGACGATGATCGGGCCGTTAATCGCCGCAGATTTCTGCACCATCTCTACCGAGACGCGGCTGGTCACACGCGAGCTTATCGAGGGCGTTGTGGCGCTCGCCTGTCAGGCTAAAGCCGACGTCAAAGTCCTCTAGATCCTGCGGCGTCGCCATCGTTTACCGCGTGCGACGTGGTATTGAAGGTAAAGGCAACGGCCGTCTCTTCTAGGATGGCGCGCTCGCTCCGGTCGCTGCCTGCGGGGCGATAAATGGAGCGGTGAACACGAACCACGGGGCGGGTCATCGCCTTTTCCTGAAGATAAATGGAAGTTGAGCAGAGTTGTCTTTTGGCAACTCCTTCTCCGCATTTCATACTGCGGTTGCTGTGATTTCTCCACACTTCCCTATCGCAGCATCCTGTCCATTTCCGCGACGGCCAGGTGCAATGCAGGTCTGCTCGTGGCACCTAACCGAACCCACGCACGTCTCAACCTTGGTCCGCTCGCAGGGGCAGAGCTGACCCTTTGGCGCACGTTGCTTCGTCGGACTTTGAGCCAAATCAGACATTCGGTCATCCCTGTACGTCGTCGACACAATCAACAGTCTCGTGACTAGATTTGCCGAAGCTGGTTACGAGCGTCAGGTGATTCTGCTGGACAATTTCTGGCGATGGTGGACCTGGATCAGGTTCATCATCGAAGTGTCTGACCCTCTGGGTCTGAGGACCGTAGCTGGCCTTCGGGTCGGCGCTCCTTTTGACTAGATACCCACGTTGATACGCCGCCAAAGGCTTGGGTTTGAGCTTTGATTCGGCAACTCCGATCTTCGGCTTCGATGGGGACTCGAGCTGATCGCTCTCCATCATTTCGGTAACGGCGGGTGGCCTGCTCTTCTTGCCGAAGGCCAGATCAACCAACGCTAGGACGATCATCGAACCTGTGACCGCCGCCGAGACTGCGACTAAGATCAGGAAAACCGTGCCGAGCAGCGCGTTGACCATCGTCATGGCTCTCCACTGACTCGTTCCGCAACATATTCGCATGCCTTTTTAAAATGCAGCATCCGAGGTTGCCTGCCAAGCGGCTTCTGCTGCAGACAAAAACAACAAGGCCCCGGCGGGAAGCGCGGGGCGCGTTGAGTCGAGTACGTTCGTCCTACGTCGTGCGGTCCGCCGGCGCTCCCCCTCTCGATTTTTGACACATTCTCCCGTACCGCCGGCTCTTTAATCTGCTGGTCCAAGCGCGAGAGTCAGCGGGCCATCTCTGAGAAAACGTCCGCTTCCGGTCGCCCACGGACATTTGCGGCGCAGTTCGATTGGTCTCAGATTGACCCGAAGGAGACGTTCTCACGCTCGCCTAAAGAAGGTCCTGCGTTTCCATGCAAAAATCGCAACTATTAGCATGAGAAGCATTCATTTTCTGCACGTCGCAGGCGCGCATAGTCTCCGCGGAAGGCCGATTTCAAGGGTTTGTTCCCAGGAGGCACAGCTATGCGCATTCGTATCATTATCCCCGTCCTCAGTCTGGTCGGGTGTGCTGTTCTGCCGGTCATTGTGCAGGCTGGCGAGTTCTACGTCGGCGAGCCCATCGTGCAGGACAATCTGCAGATCGTGCCCAACTATTTGACCGGCATCAAAATGGATCAGATGCCGAAGGGGATGGATATGAGCCCCAATGCCATCCATCTTGAAGCCGACGTCCATGCCACCAAGGATGAGAAGCACGGCTTCTCTGAGGATGCGTGGATTCCCTATCTGACGATCAACTTCAGGCTTACCAAGCAGGGGAGCGAGTTCAAGAAGACCGGTACGCTCGCGCCGATGACGGCTGGCGACGGGCCGCACTATGCCAACAACGTCAGCATGGCCGGTCCCGGCATCTATGACCTCACCTACGAGATCCTACCGCCCTCGTCGAACGGCTTCATCCGTCACATCGATAAGGAGACCGGCGTGCCCGAGTGGTGGAAGCCGATCACCGCGCATTGGACCTTCACCTATCCGAGCAAGGAGAAGGGCTGATGCGCTGCAAACATCTGCGCCCGGCCGTACTGCTTCTAATCACCTGCGCATATTTCTCCAGCACCACATTTGCAGGGGCGCAGACCGCGATCGACGTGACGATCAAAAACCACCGGTTCACGCCCTCCGAGATCCATGTGCCGGCAGGGAAGCCGGCCGTGCTCAACATCAAGAATGAGGATGCGACGGCGGAGGAATTCGATTCCTCCGCGCTCAAGATCGAGAAGGTGATCGGCGGAGGCAACGAAGGCACCGTGCGGCTCCGACCACTCGATCCAGGCCGGTACCCGTTCATGGGCGAATACCACTCCGACATGGCGCAGGGCGTCGTCATCGCGGAATGAGGTTTCGATGCTTGCCACCCTCCTAATAGTTTTCCGCGAGGTTATCGAGGCAGGACTCATCGTCGGCATCGTGCTCGCTGCAACCAAAGGCGTGCCGCAGCGCAACCTCTGGGTGGGCTATGGGGTGGCCGCCGGCGTTGCCGGCGCCTGCCTCGTTGCCGCCTTCGCAAGCGAGATCGGGGAGTTGTTCCAAGGCTCGGGCCAAGAGCTCTTCAATGCGGGCATCCTTCTCCTCGCCGTGAGCATGCTCACCTGGCACAACGTCTGGATGGCTAGTCATGGCCGAGCCATGGCCCAAGAAATGCGGCAGGTCGGCGCCGCGGTCGTCGCCGGACGCAGGCCGCTCGCCGCTCTGTCGGTGGTTTGCGGCGTGGCCGTGCTCCGCGAGGGATCGGAGGTCGTCCTGTTCCTCTACGGCATCGCTGTGTCCGGGGGAACCTCAGCGGGCATGATGGCTGGCGGAGTCCTAGGGTTGTTTGCCGGCGCCAGCGTGTCCGCGCTGATGTATCTCGGCTTGCTCACCATTCCTGCGCAATACCTCTTTTCCGTTACCTCAGGCCTCATCACACTGCTCGCCGCCGGCCTCGCTGCTCAGGCAGTCGCCTCCCTACAGCAGGGTGGCTATGTCGAGTTCCTCACCTCCACCGTTTGGGACACCTCCTGGCTGCTCTCGGATAACAGCGTGCTCGGGCGGTTGTTGCATACGCTAGTCGGCTACACGGATCGCCCGAGTGGCGCGCAGCTACTTGTTTACCTGGTGACAATCACCGTTATTGTTGGGCTCACGCGGCTTAAGCGACCTCTGGTCGTCCCGACAAAGCAGTCTTCCCGCTATCCGATTCCAGTTCTTCCAGGTGACTGACGAGATGATTTTCAGCCAACGCTTCTCTTAGTCCACTGAGGAGACCGCTGGCTGGAAAGAAGCCCGGTCAGGACCGCTCACTGAGCAGTGGCTCGGAATTGAGCTTTAATCGCGGAGGTGATGCCCGGACGGCTTCCGGCCGTCCTGGGGCAATTTTCAGGCCGTAATCTCACCCCGGGCTGTAAATCCTAAAGGACAGATCGTCAGGTGCCGCTGCTTCCTTCGCGCAGGTACTCCAGGCAGCGCTTCCCAAGTGCATCGAGGCGCTTCTTGCGCAGGTCGAGCCATGTAGTGTTTGTTGCAGCCGGTCTAAGTCCTTTCGATCAAAATCAAACCCCAATGTGAGAAGGGTTTCCTTCTTCCAATCCTCCGATCGATGCTCTCTGTATGCGACGCGCTGTTTTACCACCCACCTCGCCAAATTTCGATCAGGATGCCTGCTGGGAACATTCGAGTGCGAGTTAGTGCCAAAGAATAGCTGCAACCTCTGAAACTGGGGCACGGAATACGGCGACCTGGTCCTGGTCGAGATTGCCCTGTTTCTTGTCATGTTGGGCTTTGGCGCAGCGAACCGCTACTGGTTCACGCCGCAATTGCTGCCCACCAACGTCGCCAGGCAAGAGGATACCCTGCGGTGCCCTGCGCTTCGGTTTCGCTTGAAATCGCTTTGGGGTTGGTCGTGATCTGCGTGGTCGCCATACTCGGCCAGCTACCGCCGCCGGAGCACATGCATCATGCGGTGTAGAGATTGCTCGCGGCGTCTGCTAGAAAATCGGCGCTATCCGCTAAAAGCGGGACAGGATGCGCCACTCGGCGCGCGACTGAGAAAGAACGACCCAGGCCCCTTGCGGAGCTGTAACCTCAACCGCGAACATGCCTGCATTGATGGCGAGCACGACCCAGAGGGGGCTCCGATAGGTTTCATTCCCGCGCTGCGGGTCCAAAACTTGCTGACAACAGGATGCACTCATTGACCTTTTCTCAGATCCTAGAAAGCGCCCGCCTTCTGGGCCAGCCTAATCGCCCTCGCCAGGGTTGGGGCTGAAGTATTTGGCAAATTTAACCGGCACGTTCACAAAGGCGTCGGCATCGGGCGGTGCAGGCTTCTTGCATGTGATGTTGGGCCAAATTTCCGAGTATTTGCGTTGAGGTCGTGCGCCCATGGATCCCGGCTCTGTGATGCAGCCGTGTCTCCGCGCCCTGTAGGCAGTCACAAGCGGCGGTTATTTATGATCCGCGTTGCATTGGCACGGGGCTCGCGTCGCCGTCTCTCCGTGGTGAAGAGCCACACGCTTATGCAACGGTGGGAGAGTATGAATTCGCACCGCTCCTGGAGGCTGGAACGGCTAAACTTCCTCGTCACCGAGAGCAGCCTGTAATGCCGCAGCCCGTGCCTCCTATCTCAGTCCGCAAGGGCGGCCGCATCTTGACCTTCTGGAACATTGTTGCCGTTCTTCTTGTGCTTGGCGTTTTGGTGTTCTTGGCGGAGGCCAGCCGCGGAGTTGGGCAGACACTGGCCGAACTCCGCATGACGCCTGTTTCGCTCGACCCGGCGAATCTACCGGAATATGCAGCCCGTACGTCCCTACGCATGCTGGGGGCAATGCTGCTATCGCTGCTGTTCACCTTCACCTACGCGACTTGGGCCGCCAAGAGCCGGCGTGCGGAGGTGCTGCTAATTCCGCTCCTCGACATTCTGCAATCGGTGCCAATCCTCGGCTTTCTCTCGATCACGGTTGTCTTCTTCATGTCGCTCGCGCCCGGAAAGGTGTTGGGCGCTGAGTTCGCTGCGATTTTCGCCATCTTCACAAGCCAGGCCTGGAACATGGCCTTCAGCTTCTACCAATCGCTACGCACCGTGCCGGATGAACTTGTGGAGGCCTCGCGCTGCTTCGGCTTGAGCGGCTGGATGCGCTTCTGGCGTCTCGAAGTACCGTTCGCGATGCCCCCGCTTATCTGGAACATGATGATGTCCATGTCTGGCGGGTGGTTCTTCGTGGTGGCATCCGAAGCGATCAGCGTTGGTGATACCACGGTCACACTCCCGGGCATCGGGTCCTATATCGCACTCGCCATTCAGCAGCGAGATCTCGCTGCCATCGGTTGGGCTATCGGGGCCATGCTTCTAGTCATCCTGATTTACGATCAGCTTCTGTTTCGCCCCCTCGTTGCCTGGGCGGACCGTTTCCGTTTCGAGCAAGAGGCCGGGGTCGCCCCGCCTCATTCCTGGGCGCTCACGATGTTGCGTCGGTCTTGGCTTGGGGCATTACTGGAGGGGCTGTTCGGATTCGCTTCACGATGGTCATCATCTCGGGTCGTGCCCAGGCACAATAATCCTGGCAGAGCGCGAGCAGGCCAAGACCGAGTTACGCGTTGGCTCGATCATGCTTGGTACGCCGCCGCCATTGCACTCACTGCGCTAGCGTTCTGGAAGACAGCAGCGTTCGTGTCGGCCGGCGTCTCCGTATCGGACGTAAAAGAGGCAATCCAGCTCGGGCTCGCAACCATGGTGCGCGTATTCGTATTGATTGCAATTGCAAGCGCGATCTGGGTGCCCGTGGGCGTGTGGATAGGGCTTCGGCCAGGAATGGCAAGCATCGCGCAGCCGATAGCTCAGTTCTTGGCAGCCTTTCCAGCCAACCTACTTTTCCCGATTGTTGTCTCAGGCATCGTGGCGCTGCGGCTCAATCCGAATATCTGGCTAAGCCCGCTTATGATTCTCGGAACGCAGTGGTACATCCTGTTCAATGTTGTCGCTGGCGCCTGCACAGTACCCAGCGAATTGCGCGACGTCGGGACGAACCTCGGGGTTCGAGGTTGGACTTGGTGGCGGAAGATAGCGCTCCCGGCGATTTTTCCTTTCTACGTGACGGGCGCAATTACCGCCTCAGGTGGTTCTTGGAATGCCAGCATCGTCGCCGAGGTCGCGAGCTGGGGAGACACCCACCTCGAAGCAAAAGGCCTCGGAGCCTACATTGCGCAAGCAACAGAAGCGGGAGATTATCATCGTATCGTGCTTGGCATCGCGGTAATGAGCGCGTTTGTCATTATCATTAATCGCGCCTTCTGGCGTCCGTTGTATAGCTACGCCGAACGCAAGTTTCGGCTGTCCTGAAGGGAGTCACTATGGAAACGGGACCCCTTTTGGATGTTCGCAGTATCCGAAAAATCTTTCCGAAGCCGGGCGGCGGTGAACTCCTTGTCCTCGATGACATCAATCTGAGGGTGGAGGAGGGCGAAATCTTGGGTCTTCTCGGTCGAACAGGCTCAGGCAAGTCAACGCTGCTCCGGCTGATCGCTGGCCTCTCCCAGCCCGCAGCCGGCTCCATCAGCTATCTCGGCCAAACTGTTACAGGTCCGGCACCGGGGATCGCCATGGTGTTCCAGAGTTTTGCGCTCTTTCCCTGGTTGAACGTCCTTGAAAATGTCGAGCTTGGCCTCGAGGCGCTCGGCCTTCCACCGCACGAGATTCGCCGCCGCTCGCTCGCGGCCATCGACCTGATTGGCTTGGATGGCTTCGAGTCAGCGTATCCGCGTGAACTTTCTGGAGGCATGCGCCAGCGGGTCGGTTTCGCTCGGGCACTGGTCGTGCATCCGAACATCCTGTTGATGGATGAGCCGTTCTCCGCGCTGGACGTGCTGACGGCAGAAACCCTGCGCACCGATTTCCTCGACCTATGGTCGGAAGGACAACTCCCGATCAAGGGAGTGGTCCTCGTCACGCACAACATCGAGGAAGCCGTCCTCATGTGCGATCGTATCCTCATTTTCTCGACGTCTCCAGGACGGATCATGAGTGAGATCAAAGTTAGCCTCCTCCAACCCCGTCATCGCCTGGATCCCCGCTTCCGCGAACTCGTCGAGCAGATCTACGTGGCAATGACCACGCAACCGAGCGGTCAGGCGCGCTTATCACGATCGGAGCACTTTCCAGGGCGGGGTATTGGATCGGTTTTGCCCCAAGTGTCGACAAATCGACTCTCCGGCCTCGTAGAGACCGTCGCGGGAGCGCCATACAGCGGCAAGGCCGATTTGCCCGTCATCGCCTCGACCCTACAAAAGGAGGTGGACGACTTGTTTCCGATTGCAGAGACGCTGCAGATGCTGCGCTTTGCTGACATCGGAGGTGGTGACATTCGCTTGACCGAGGCAGGCACGGCCTTCGCTGACGCCGAAATGGACGAACGCAAACGTCTATTCCGGCGCCATTTGCTTGGCTATGTGCCACTGGCCCAGCACATCCGCCGGGTTCTCGACGAACGCGCCAGCCA
>Ga0187819_10000415_pt1 | contig 21168 bp, 12 predicted proteins | sample NC_wetland_sal_i_15_FD_132411 | JGI IMG/M metagenome (GOLD analysis project Ga0187819, IMG submission 132411) | Wetland sediment microbial communities from Neuse River Estuary, North Carolina, USA - SO4_4 | ecosystem: Environmental > Aquatic > Freshwater > Wetlands > Sediment | place: USA...
GTCTTTGATGGGCATCTAAAGACCCGTTGATCGTGCACGATGTCATTTCGCGATTTCGCAAAGTTAGTCCGTTCATTCTCTTATTACTTCTCGTCCCTACCCTTTATGGGCAAGCCGAGCCTTCCCAGGTACGCCTTCGTACTTGGGACCTCAGCGTCTGGATAACTGGCGGCACCGGCGAAGAGCACACCAACTCACTTACCGAAGCGCAGATCCTGACGGCAGGAGTTTTCGTAGGCAAGGTGCTGACGGATGAGATTGGCAGCGGCTGGAGGCGTGGCCGCTTCGAATACGGAGTCGACGTGATCCCACTCTTTCGGCAATTTCGCCCGCAAACAGCCTACGGCGGGGGCTTCGAACCCGTCATTTTGCGCTGGAACTCCAGCCTTCGCACCGCTCGTTTCGCGCCGTACATCGAATTGGCCGGGGGAGCCATACGCACCAACACCAATTTTCCCAGCGGCGATACCTCAAATTTCAACTTTACGGCCCGCGGCGGTGGTGGCATTCAAATATTCGCCAAATCTCATCGCTCGGTTGACATTGGCTGCCGCTGGTCGCACATCTCGAACGCGAACCTGGGCACTCGGAATCCCGAGTTCAACGGAATTCAAGTGAGTCTGAGCTTTCACTGGTTTCGATAGCACCACCGTTGCGGTTGTGTCCCCGCTTACGACAAATCAATGTCACTGCGTTACGGTGAAGACTCCCGAGCTCGCAGCTGTTCCGCCCGGGGTGGTCACGGTGATCGGCCCAGTCTTGGCGCCGGTTGGAACCGTGGCCGTGATTTTGATATCCGAGTCCACGGAGAACGTCGTCGCCTTCACGCCGCCGAACGTGACCCTGGTCGCGCCGGTGAAGCTGGTGCCGTCAATGGTTACAGGGTCCCCGACCTTACCGCTGGTCGGATTGAAGCTTCCAATGAAAGCTTGCACAATGAACTTGCGATTGCTCGTGAGCGTGCCAGCGGGCGTAGTTACAGTGACGAAGCCTGCGGTCGTATCAGAAGGAACCACTGCCGTCAGGTATGTGTCGGAAACCACGGTGAAGTTAGTGGCCACCGTTCCGTTGAACGAGACTGCTGTCGTTCCGGTGAGTCCCTGGCCCAGGATTTCAATTGTCCCGTCTACCTTGCCGTACCAGGCGACCAGGCTGACGAACGGCTTCAAGCCCACATCGAGGCTGAAGAAAACGCCCTGTTGCCGTCCGGAAGTGCCGCCCGCGCTGGTATCGCCATACAAGACGCCGTTCGTGTTCTGAACCAGCGTGCTGTAAGGGTACTTACCAAACAAGGAACCCGTCGTGTTCTGGAAACTGTGAAGCACGGTGTATTTGCCGCTTGGGGTGATCTGATAAATCGTTCCCAGGTTGTTGGTGCCGCCGAAAAGCGTTGTTCCGTAGAAGTTGCCGTCGGTCGCTTGCACCAGGCCGCCGTAAGGCTGAGCCCCATCGGTGCAGCTGGTAACGGTGCAGAACGTGTGAAGCAATGTGTACTTGCCGGACGGAGAGACTTTGAACACAACTCCCTCGGGGAATACAATCCCCTTGCCGCCTGCTTGCGTCACCCCATAGAAACTGCCATCCGCACCCTGTACTAAACCACCAAACGGGTTTGCCCCGTCGGTGCAATTAGTAGCGGAACAGAACACATAGAGAACGGAGTACTTGCCGGATGGCGTGACCTTGAAAACGACACCGGCGTTCTTGAAGATTTTCCCGACTGAGCCCCCAACTTCGGTGGTCCCATAGAAGTTACCATCGGCCCCCAGAACCAGAGGGTCGGAAGGATTCGCGCCATTGGTTTGATCGAATGTCCAGATGACTTTGAACTTCCCCGAAGGCGTGATTTTGTAAATGACACCACACCCGCCAAAGCCATACGTACATATTTTCGTGTTTCCCCCCTCAGTCGTCGTGCCGTAAAAGTTGCCGTCCATGCCTTGCACCGGCGGGGCAGTGGGCTCGGTTCCGTTGACACCGGTCAAGACGTTGAAATCGGTTACCTTGCCAGACGTGGTCATCTTCCAGATATTCCCACCAAAGTCGCCTCCCTCACTCGTGCCCCAGAAATCTCCATCCGTCCCCAGCGTGACGCCGCCGACGGACCCGCCTTGGTCTCCGGTTTGCGAGCCGAAGCTGTGCAGCAGAGTCAACTTCCCCTTGGGCGTGATCTTGAAGGCGGCGCCACCGGCATTGCAACCGCTCCCGAAAGCTCCAGTCGTGCTGTACAAATTGCCGTCCCGGCCCTGCGCGATGATGCCTGAAAGTCCCGGGTTGATCGGGTCGCATTTGACGTTGCCAAAGTTGTACAGCACTTTGTAGGTTTGGGCGTGGAGTGCCGTAGTACTTAACGCAAGAATAATAACCAGTACCCCGAGCACCTGGATTCGCCGCGCATATCTGCTCTTCATAAAGACTCTCCTAGATTGGAACGTATGTCGCTCAAACCGCGGGTTGACGCCTGGGGGAGCGGCGACTTGACCCGGCGTGGGGACTTAAATTGCACAGAACGCGGGAACCGCCGTGCAATGCTGGTTTCGAGCGTACATCTCCCCGGACAGCCGATTCCCAGAGCCGTATCAAAGCAGTTGCATGCCGCGTCCTGGACTGATAGCATTTCACTCCCAGGAAAGCTTTGCTCGCCTGCTTTCAGCCGGTTGGTTCCCCCTAGCCAGCCTCTACTACGCATTGCGCAAAGGCGCGGGGAAAACCGTCATGCGGCTTCGAAATAGTCAATTGGCCAGCGGCTTCCAACCGGACGAGCTAACTAAAACGCCGGAGGAAAGGCGAGCGCTCGACCAACTTTTCAGCGTGACCTACGAGGAACTCCGCCGCCTGGCCTCAAGCGTGAGGCGAAGCGATCCCTGCGCCACGCTCAGCCCGACGACGATGGTCAATGAGGCGTGGGTAAAGTTGGCGAAATCACCACGCTTCGCTACCACCTCCCAGCTACACTTCAAACGAATCGCGGCTCGCGCCATGCGCCAGGTTCTGGTCGAGGCAGCCCGGCGGCGGAATGCGTCCAAGCGCGGCGGAGGCGAGGGGGTCACTGTGGTAGTGTTTGACGAGTCGCAGGACCAGACCGCGTCGTGTGGACAAGACTTGATCGCACTGGACACCGCGCTGGAAGAGTTGGCGCGCATTCAGCCGCGGCAAGCCATGATGGTCGAGAGCCGATTCTTCGGGGGACTCGATGTAACCGAAACCGCGGCTTTGCTGGAAGTGTCCGAAGCTACGATACTGCGCGATTGGCGGGCCGCCAAGGCCTGGCTGGCCCATGAGCTCCGGCGAGCGCAATGATAATCCGCTGAATCGCAGGCCGGAAAAAGTAGCTTGCTAGGTTTCGGCGACACCCAGGGAACGTGGCAAGCTTCGTTTCTACTAACGGGAGCGACGATGGACAGCACGCGCTGGGAGCGAATCCAGAGCCTGTTTCACGACGTGGCGGATCTTCCCGAGCCCGAACAGCGCGCCTTCCTGAAAACCGCTTGCGGCGATGACACCGGGATCGTGGCCGAGGTGCTGGCCTTGGTCGAAGAAGACGCCCGCGGCGCAAGCCTGCTGGATCGCGACGTGGCTCAGGTCGCGCATCAGATGCTCGACGAAGCACCCTCCTTTTCGCTCCCACTTAAGAACTTCGGACCGTACCGTATCAAGGAAGTGCTTGGCGAGGGCGGCATGGGTGTGGTCTACCTCGCCGAGCGTACCGATCTCGGCAGTCTGGTTGCAATCAAGATTCTGCGGGATGCGTGGCTCTCCCCGGCTCGCCGCGAACGCTTCGCCAGCGAGCAGCGCACCCTTGCGCAACTCAATCATCCCTCGATAGCCCGGCTCTACGACGCCGATACTCTGGAGGACGGGACTCCGTGGTTCGTCATGGAGTACGTCGAAGGTGTGCCGCTTACCCAGTACTGCATTGAGCATGCGTGCCCGATCGAGGAGCGGTTGCGCCTGTTTCGTGCGGTGTGCGAAGCCGTGCAATATGCGCACCAGCATGCCGTCATCCACCGGGATTTGAAGCCTTCGAACATTCTGGTGAAGCCGGACGGAACTGTCAGATTGCTCGATTTCGGGATCGCCAAGCAACTCGAGAGCTTTGAAACACACGCTGGTCCGAAGGGAAGTGACCAGACGATGACTGGGCTGCGGCTGATGACTCCGGCCTACGCAGCTCCGGAGCAGATTCGCGGCGATGGAATAGGAATTCACACCGACGTCTACTCCCTCGGCGTCATTCTCTACGAATTGCTCACGGGTGAGCTCCCCTTCGACCTCTCAAAGCTGACTCCGGGAGAAGCCGAGGCGATCATCGTTGGGCAGGATCCCGAAAGGCCGTCGGTGGTCGCCAGAAGAATGGCCGAACAACCGCGCGCCAACTCGAACCTTCTTTCCGCAAGCAAAACCGCCTGGGCTGACCTCGACGTGCTGTGCCTCACTGCGATGCATAAGGACACACAACGGAGGTACCAGTCGGTCGAAGCGCTGATCCGGGACATTGATCACTATCTAAAAGGCGAGCCTTTGGAGGCTCGGCCCGACACTTTTCGCTACAGGCTTGGCAAGTTCGTCAGGCGGAACCAGCGTGCCGTTTCCGCGGCCGCCCTGGTGCTCACGATTGTCGTGGGATTGGTGGTCTTCTTCACAGTGAGATTGGCGAAAGCCCGAAACGCTGCCTTGGAGGAAGCGGCCCGAACCCAGCGAATCCAACGCTTCATGATGAACCTGTTCCAAGGCGGTGACGAGTCTGTGGGGCCGGGCGACAGCATGCGGGTCGTCACTCTGCTTGATCGCGGCGTGCAAGAAGCGCAGAGCCTCAACGGCGATCCCAAGGAACAAGCCGAGCTTTATCAAACGCTAGGAACCATCTATGACCAGTTGGGCAAGTTTGATCAGGCGGATTCGTTGCTGCATTCCGCGCTCGAGCGGCGCAAGTCGCTTTTTGGCCAAGACAGCACGGAGGCAGCGGAAAGTCTGGTTGCACTTGGTCAACTGCGTTCAGACCAGGCACAATACGATGAAGCCGAGAAGCTTATCCGCCAAGGACTTGCGATGAGCAAGCGCCACCTGCCGCCCAATCACCCACGCATCGGAAAGGCGCAATACGCTCTCGGAGAAGTGTTGGTGAATGAGGGTAAGTACGACCAGGGCATTCAGGTGCTCGACGAGGCCGTGCGCATTCAGTCGGCTCCCGGCGGAGTAATCGCCGACCTGGCAGAAACCTTGACAGAGTTAGCCAATGCCCAGTTCTATGCTGGCCACTTAGACACTTCGAATTCGCTGAACCTGCGAGTAGTGGCAATGGACCGGCAGCTCTACGGAGAACGCCATCCTAATGTTGCCGAAGATCTGATCAACCTTGGTGCAATTCAGACCGAGTGGGGGCACTACTCCGAAACCGAACGCTACTATCGTCAGGCGCTGGACATTATTCAGAACTTCTACGGCAGGGACCACCCTGAGACGGCTTCGGCTATGACCTTGCTGGGCCGGTCGCTGAATGCGCAAGGACGATTTAATGAGGCGGCTGAGGTGCTTCGAGGGGCACTCGCTATTCAAGAGCGTGTTTACGGACAAGTGCATCCGCGCGTGGCCTCGGCCGTGGGCGAATTGGGAAAAGTGGCAATGCAGCAAGGTAAGCTGGACGAGGCGGAGGCCGACTTCCGCCGGCAAGCCGACATTTATCGCTCGGTGTACAACGGGAAGCACTTCTACATCGGCTCTGCGCTGGCCAACCTGGGTGGCGTCTACATGGAGCGGAAACAGTATGTGCGTGCCGAGCGCTCGTTCCGGGATGCGCTCCAGATTTATGCCGAGACGCTTCCTGCGAATCACCTGAATGTGGCGATCGCCCGCATCAAACTGGGACGCTCCCTCTTGCCGCAACACCGCTACGCAGATGCGGAGATTGAGAGTTTAGCGGGCTATGGGATTCTGACCAAGCAGAGTAATTCGCCGGCGAACTGGCTGCAGAATGCGCGCAAGGATCTTGTGGCGGAGTATGAGGCGCTGAGGCAGCCGGAGAAAGCCGCGCTGTTTCGGGCCGAGTTGGCGGATGCGGAGAGAAAGGCTCTCGGCGCCAGCGATAAATGATCGCTGGGCCAAGACGGCTAATTCAGGAATGACTCAGAACGTTCTGCACCACCCGGCTGATGGCGCCGTTGGGGCTGGGAGTATCGGGTTTGAGGTTCCAGCGCATCGAGAAAAACAGACCCAGCAATTGCCCAAAAATCACTTCGAGCGGCGGCCTGTAATCATCGGGTAGCGGCCGTGAAGTTTTGAGCGCAAGAACTTCTTCTGCCTGCGTGCAAATGTGGGAATTCGGATTCTGGCATACCGCGACTCGCGTTTTCACCAGCCGCTTCTTTCCGATTTCTTCCAGCAAAAGGATTTCATATTTCTGCACCGTCGGCTCTCCGGAGAGGAAACAAACGAACAAAGTTTCCTCGTCCAACGCTGCCATGGGGCCGTGACGGAGTCCGAGTGCCGACTCAGACATGGTCTGGGTCTTGCCCGAGGTTAGCTCCAGAACCTTCAAAGCCGATTCTGTGGCAACAGCTTTGAGCGGGCCGGAGCCCACGAAGCACGCTTTCTTGAAGGGCCCGCGCGCCAGTTCCGCCGCGCTTTCTGCGGCGGTCCCCAGAAATTTTTCCCCCGACTCGACCAACAGGTCGAGGATGCTTTGAAAGGCGCTCAGATTCTCGATGTTCGCCAGGCATTGGCCAAAGACCACCATGTTGGAAAAAGAACTGGTCATGGCCAGCCCACGATCGTTGACCGCGTCCGCCAGTGAAATCCCGAGGACTTTCTTGCAGCCAGCGGTCTCACGAAGCATGCGGCCTTGAGGGTTACAGCACACGATTAAATGATGAATGTCCGGATAAGTCTCCAGGGCTCGTTGCAACACCGCGACCCCTTCGGGACTTTCACCCGACCGGGAAAACGAAATCCACAGATAGCGGCGGCCGGGCACTAGCCAGTCTTCAAGATTAGTGAGCAGGTCCGTGCTGGGAACCGCGAGCACCTCACACTGCCAAAGACGCCGCAACAGTTGGGTGAGCGACCTTCCAATGTAGTCGGACGTTCCGGCACCAACCAGGAATACCGTCGGACGCGAGTTTGCCTGCTGCTCAAGACCCGCGGCATGGAGGAACTCCTTGATGTCGGCCCGGCGCTCGTGGAAGCACTCAAAGGTCGAAACCCAGGTTTCCGGTTGCTGCGCAATCTCCGCGGGCGTGTGCAACAATCCCCGAGCGGATTTTTCTTCCTCCGACAGCGCCAAAAGATGAGTTAAAGGATTCATGGTCATGTGGCCTGTGGAAGATTCACGGGTTCTCCTGGTAACGTTGATAAAGCTCGGGGCGGAAAATGGTGTCAACCGCTCCCGTAACCGCCACCGGAAAATCCTTTTCAAAAGGCACGCCTTCGATCCCTTCCACCTTCAAATGCACTGTGTAGTTGGCGGCGTGCGTGAAAGTGTGTGTCACGGAGGGCCCCTCAGCACTGGTGCCGTCTCCGAAGTCCCAGCGATAGGCTAGTGCAGGCACGTGATCCGGCGAGTTTTGAGCCGACCATGAGGCGGGCTTGCCAGCGTCGATCTTTTCAGGGATGGCCACGTTTACCAGCGGAGCTGCGGCGGGAATTGAAGTGTCCAGAATCTTCACGACTCGCACTGACTGCGGAGCCAAATTCAGCGAAAAAGAATTCACGTTTTCCGCAACGGGAGATCCCGGATTGAAAACATCCAGCACTTGATTATGCCCAGTGCTCAGGCCGAGATCGGACAGCGTGAACTGGTGTTTCCGTTCTTTCTTCGTCCAGTTGAACACTGCCAGAATCGACTGGCGCTTGCTCTCCCGCAGCAGGAAGATGCTCGGCATTTCGTCCTCAGGCGCGTAGCTCATCAAATCCACAGGTTTCGCCGCGTGTGCGTAACGAGCCATGTTGAGCAGATCCTGATTTTTGACCAACGCCATCCTATCGGCGTCCGGGAACAAAGTAGGCAGGTCGTCGCCAATCTCATACATTCCGCCGGAGACCGCCGCCAGGGCAATCGAAACCTTTGCCTCCTCGAGCGTCAGAGGCCGCAGCGCCCCGTGCTTCTGACTCTCGACAACGATCTGCCGAGAAACCGTGAAAGCGTCAGGGTCGCTGATGAAAAAGTTTCGATTCATGTAATAGCGGGCGGCGATGCCGGGAGCGGCATTGCGGCTAGCTTCGAACGAATGCCCCGTGTCACACGAAATGCGGCCGGTATCGACGATCCCCACCAGGTTCAGCATGGGACTGCCGTCCTTGTCCAATAGCACTCCATCTCCAACCGCTTCACGAATAATCTGCAGCCCTATGCGTTGCGCTTGGAGCGCCGTCGTATTGGGACGGTAGTGATATCCCTCGATAGCAGAGTCGTCCATGAAATCCAGCTTGATGTAGCGAATTCCCCAATCATTGGTCAGTGTTCTGTAAGTGTCGCGCAAATACTGCTGCGCCGCTGGATTTGTGGTGTCGAGGACGTAAAGCTGATCGAGATTGGTTATAGTATCGGGAGCCTCGGTAACGAAGCCGGCGTGAATGGGCTGTCCTTTGGCGTTGTGGACCAGCCAATCTTTGTGGTTGGCGTATATGGAAGAACGCTCGGACACCTCGAACGGAGCAGTCCAGATTCCCGGAGTCAAGCCCAGCCCGCGTACCCGATCTTCCAGCTTCTTAATGCCATGAGGAAATTTGTAGGCCACCGGCGAAGTATAGTCGCCACGTGCGTACTGATAACCTTCGTCGATATGAAAGAACTTGTAGCTGGAATCCTTTAGCTGCGCCGCGAGGAACTCCGCGTTGGTGAGAGCGGTGCCTTCGGTAATGCCAAAGTAGTATGCTGTCCAACTCCACCAGCCGATGGGCGTGGGCGCGCTGACTCTCGCATGATGAAGCTTGCGGATGACGTCGCCGTAGGTTTCTAGTTGCGCATGATAGTCCGACGACAGGCTGGCCATGACTCGCTCCGACGCGAGGCTTTCGCCAGGCGCCACAGGCAGGCTAAGCTCGATCTGGTCTTCCTTCGGCGACTTCTTGATCGAATTCTGCAGAGCGAGCTCCGTGGTCCCGGTGGAATCGACTTCGTAGCCCGTGATCCTCGCCTGCTTCTCATCCACATGGAGATGCAACACGGTCAGCCATCGCTCGGAAGTCAGAGCTCCGAGGAACCAGCTCTGGCGGCTCTCCCGGTTGTAGATGAGCTGGCTGCCCACCGCCAGATGCAGCCCACCGGTGGCCTGCGCCAGATCGTGGATCTCCATATTCGGCCGGTCTTCGCTGAAGCTGTCAGACAGGATGCGATCGGTAGATGGGGGACCGTCGAGGTCGATGAACGGCGGCACGGCATCGACAACGCGAATGCTCTGTACGTTGAGCGACGCCCTCGTCGTGTTGTTAACCCGTACTTCGATCTCTGCGAATGCAGGTTGCGTGCGGAGCCGGATGAGGCAAACCAAATCGGGGTCACCGGACCTTCCGCTATGCGTGATCGTGAGCTGGGGTCCTCTGCCGAACTCATCAGCAAAAGCAGACGCTTGCACCTCGTGATGCGGATAGCTGCTGGAAAACAGCCAGCGATGGCTGACTTCAGCCGCCACCCCAGACGTAATCGCAACGCGTGGGTTTTCCTTGGATCGGATCGTGTACGTGCCGCTCGATTGATTTACTTCCACAGCAAGCTGCGCATTCTCGATTTTCTGTGCGACGGCATGGGACGCCGACGACAGAAGAAGCAATGCAACGATAAGCCCGAAATGCAGGCTCGCGGTCGCCGGCACAGCCGGCTCTTCAGTCCGACGCAACAGGGTTTGTAGGGCTCGCCTCAAAACGAAAGCAAACATAATCATTCGTAATATACCGTGAAAACCTCCACTGTCAAAATCGTACTCCGAATCCTTGACAGTTGATTGCGACAAACACCCTTTCAATATCACGCGGAGGCCGATTGCAAGCGGTTTCTCATAGGGAGCTAATTTTTGTATTGACTTTACGGTCAGATCGCAACTAATAATATCAAATCGAAATAATACGAAAGCCGCGAGGCCTCGTAGATCGAGGGACCTGAGATGAACCACTCCTTCCAATGTTCTCCTTCGCGACCGTCAAGACATTTTACCCAGCTTCAATCAGGGCTCTGGACGCTAGGGGTCGTGATCTTGGCCTGCAGTGCCGCGATGGCGCAAAAAGACACTGGCGGCCTTGCCGGCTTGGTGAGAGATCCAAGCGGAGCCGTCATCGCCGGAGCGAAGATCGGAATTGCCGACACCGAGCGCGGAACCGAACTCTTCACTACCACCAACGCGCAGGGAGAATTCGTCTTCAGCCCGCTTAAAATTGGCAGTTATCAAGTGACCGCAGAAAAAGCCGGATTCAAGAGGACGGTCGCCGGCCCGATTGTGGTGAACGTCGACGAACGGCCGGCGGTAAATATTATTCTCTCAGTTGGCAGTATTCACGAAGTTGTGAACGTCACCACCGAAGCCCCGCTGCTGCAAACCGAAACCTCCGATCTCGGTCAACTGGTAGACAGCCGCCAGGCGCAAACGCTTCCTCTCAACGGACGCAACTACGCGCAACTCGCGCTGCTCGGTGCCGGAGTGGCCCCCAGCGAACCGGGTTCTCGCGTCGAGACCAGTTACGGTTTCAGTTCGAACGGTGCGCGCTCTTTGCAAAACAACTACCTGCTCGACGGCGTCGATAACAATTCCAATCTGGGGGACGTCCTTACCGGCCAGGCTTATGTGATTCAGCCCTCCATCGATGCCATTCAGGAATTTAAGGTGCAGACCAACGCCTACAGCGCGGAATTCGGCCGTGGCAATGGCGCAATCCTCAACGCGGTGCTCAAGTCCGGAACCAATAGTTTCCACGGCGACCTCTACGAATTTTTTCGCAATGACGTTTTGGACGCGCGCAATGCCTTCGACACATTCGGCCGGCAGCCCTACCACCAGAATCAGTTTGGCGCGACCTTCGGCGGTCCGATCATTAAGGACAGGACGTTTTTCTTCGTAGATTACGAGGGTTTCCGCGTCGTGCAATCGCTGCCACAACTTTCAGCCATCCCAACCCCGGCGGAGATTGGCGGCGATTTCTCTTCTTTCCTCACCACCAATGTGGCGCCACAGGTAGATATGAATGGGAACGTTCTGTCGGGAACGACAGCACTTGATTGCGGTGGTCATCCAACGTATTTCGGGGAGATTTTCAATTCGCGATTAACTCAAGCATCCAATCTGAACGCGAGCGGGTATTGCGGCGTCCCCATCGGGGTCGATGGATCCGGAAATCCCACAAATATGTTCCCAAAGGGTCTCATCGATCCGCTGGCCGCTCGCATCTCCGCCCTGTTCCCCTCACCGAACGTCAACTTGAATGGCTCCAACTATCTGGCGGAACCAAAAAAAACCTATAGCCGCAATAACTTCGACGTTCGCATCGACCAGAAAATTTCCGATCGCGACAATCTCTTCGGAACCTTCAGCTACGAGGATCAGCCCAGCTTCACTCCGTCGCCCTTTCAGAACGCGCTCGACGGCGGCGCGTTTTCTGATGGATATGAGAACGATTCCTTCCGCAGCGTGGCCCTGAGCGAGACGCATGTTTTCTCAGCCAACCTCGTCAACGAATTTCGCCTGGGCTACAACCGCATCAATACTCATCGTTTCCAGCTGAATTACAACACCAACGTTTCCGCCCAGCTTGGCATTCCGGGGGTTCCCTTCGGGCCCGATATAGGGGGCCTACCCCAGATCAGCATCAACGATGGCACGGCGACATTGGGGAGCGCCGGATTCCTTCCCGCGATTGAAAAACAGAACAGCTACATCCTGACGGATAACTTCACTCTCGTCCACGGGCGCCATTCACTAAAGTTTGGCGCGGAAATCCGCCGGGAAGAGTTTACGTTGTTCGAACCGGCCGCGCCCCGCGGCACGCTCACCTTCGGTAGCGATTTCACCGACAATCCTGCGTCTCCGACGTCGGGCGGCGAGGCCTACGCCACTTTCTTGCTGGGTGTTCCCGACGCTGGCCAGATCACGAACCTGCACACAGTTGATTATCGCCGCCCGGTCTATGGCTTCTATGCGGAGAACGATATCCGGGCAACCCCGCGCCTGACGCTGAATCTGGGCTTGCGCTACGACTTGTTCACCACTGTGAAAGCCAGAAACAACGAGCAGGCTAACTTCGATTTCTCGTCCGCTACCCTGATCGTTCCCGCGGGCCAGACGGCGAACCTCACCCCATTCCTCGCGGCGAATATTCCCATTCAGAGAACTGCGTCGAGTGGCCTGATTCCTCCGGATCTGAACAATTTCGCACCGCGACTCGGCATGGCTTACCAAATCACGAATAAGCTCGTCATGCGCGCCGGGTACGGCATTTTCTACGGCGGGGACGAAAATGGACCGTATTCGAATCCCAGTCCCGGATTCAATCCTCCATTCTTCGTAACTCAGTCCTATTCGGTTCCATGTTTCTTGTCGTCGGCGAATCCGGCGCTAGGTCCGAACGATTGTTCGATTCCTGGCCTTAACGTGCTCTCGCTAGGCTTCCCATCAAACGCTCTGAGTGACCCCAACACTCCGTTGCTTTTTGCCGTCAGTCCGAACCTGCGAACGCCATACACACACCAGTGGCATTTCGGATTCCAGTATCAATTGCCGGCGCAGAGCGTGCTCGAGGTCTCCTACGCGGGATCGCACGGGAACGATCTGTATAACTATTACAACGGCAATCAGGCGGTACCGGATGCTGTATTTTGCACGACGCCGCCGAACACACCAGGCAATTGCCCAACCGCTCCACGCCGTCCAGCTAAGATTTGCGACAACACAGTGTTCCCGCCGAACTGCAACGGAGTGTTCGATACCGCCATCAACCAGTTGCGCTCCGACGGCTACTCGAACTACAGCTCATTGCAAGTACGTTGGGAGAAGAACTTTTCCCACGGCCTGCAGTTTCAAGCCTCGTATACGTACGCCCACGCTGCAGATGATGCTTCGAGCGCGAACCTGGGATCACTCAATAACGGTGATTTTCGCGATCAGCGATACCCCTATCTCGAATACGGCAACTCCGACTTCGACGTACGGCATCGCTTCGTCTTGAGCTATATCTATCAACTTCCCTTTGGCAACGGCAAAGCTTTCGGCGGAGGCGCAACCGGCGCACTCAATCAGGTCATCGGGAACTGGCAAGTCGCCGGCATCGTGAGCGCGCAGACCGGCAACTGGTTCACCGTCACCGATGCGCTGACCAATGTTTCTACCAGCGACGGCGGCGGGGGCGTGGGGGTTTACGACGTGCGGCCAAACCTAGTCGGGAATCCCAATGGGAAACCTTGCATCCAGGGAACACTGTTCAACACCTGCGCTTTCGTCGACAACACCATTCCATTTACCTACGGCAATGCATCCCGCAACATTGTTCGTGGTCCCGGCCTGCAGAACTGGGATTTGTCCGTCTTCAAGATGTTTCCGCTTAACGAACGGATGCGTTTTGAGTTTCGCTCAGAATTCTTCAACATCTGGAACCATGTAAATCCGGTATTCGAGCCGGTCGGCCTGATCGGAGAAGAACCGCAGCCGGTGGAATTCGGAACTCCGCAGTTTGGCTTTGCGCAAGGCGCGCGTGATCCGCGCTTCATACAATTCGCGCTCAAATTTTACTTCTGAATCAGGTTTTTCGATTCGAATAATTACTAAGGTGCTTCCTAGCCCCACAAGCATCGGCGTAGACACGCAATACCCTTCGGATGTGTTCCTCAATCATGTCTTCGGCGCTCACTTGACGGCCTTTGGAGCGGATCGCTTCATATTGCGACGGCAAGTACTGACTCACCAACGTCAGAGGAGGGGGAGAAGCACGAAGGTTGCCGCGAAGTTGCGCAAGTTCTTGCTGAACCGTGGCATCGCCCCAGTAATAGCGGCAACGGTCGCTGTAACTATACATGCGGGCTAGCCGCATCTCGTCCTCAGTGCCGTGATAATACGAGCGCCAGGAAGACGGGTTCCGCAACATGGCCGCGTCGAGTGCCTCCCTGACTTGCGAGAGCCGAACCCCGCTGCGATGCGCCAGCCACTCCCGCTCGATCGCAGTCAACGCGAAGACTGCCTCTCGGAACGCAAATGTTAGCCACGGTCCCACTTTCAAAATTGCGAAACGACCTTCCACCATCTCGGTAAGAGCCGCCGGTTTCTGGTAGTCCGTAGAGTGAGCTTCGTAAACCAGAGAAGGATGTTTTGGCAAGGCGGACGAAAGGGCCATCGCTTTCTGGCGGTCATAGTCAAAGATCACGTTGTCGCCGAATTCCACTCCCGGCTGCACGACCATTCCGATGACCCGGTCCCATGCAGAATTCACATTTTGCTCAGCGAAGGCCGTGCGAAAAACTTCCAAGCTGTGGTGAATGTGATCGGCCGGGGTGACTGCCGGAGCCGCTCCCGAATGTGATTCCCCTCCCGGTGCAGGAACCTCGGTGCCGATGACATAAAGAAGCGGGCCAGAGCCTGACGGCAACTCTTCAAATGTTGTCTCCGCAGCACGGCAAAGGATCGCGGCTCGCTGCGCGATGGTGCGCTCGTCTGGGCCACCCCCGCTGTCATCGGCACACGCCATACTCGCATCGAGATGAATCTTCTCGTATCCGGCAAATACGCATGCGCGAACCAGTTCACAGGCATACTGCATCGCCTTGTTTGCGGGCTGATCTCGCCACGGATATGGCCCGAGGTGGTCCCCGCCGAGCAATACGCGGTCACCAGAGAGTCCCGCTTTTTGCGCTGCGGTGTGAACAAAATCAGCGAACTGAACGGGAGTTTGCCCGGTGTAACCGCCGAACTGATTCACTTGGCTCGAGGTGGATTCAACGTGCAGAACAGACCCATCTTCGACTGCCTGCTGGACCGCTGCTGCGATGACGTTGGGGTGAGCGGAACACACGGCATACGCACCCACTTTCTCACCGCGCCGATTGCGACGGACAATCTCCTGTAACTGCTCACTTGCGCTCACTGAGACTGATTCTCCATTCTTCTTCGTCCCCTTCGCGGAACGGCTTTGGACAAACTCCGCCATTGCGATATATTGCGATCAATTACTTTTACTTTCGCTTGCTTGGGCTGTCAAGAGAACTGCGAGGTATGGAGGCTAGACCGATGTCGATCAAAACGCGCGTGAGTTGTTTCCTATTGACGGCGGCGTGGCTCGCCGCGCAAAATGTCGCCCGACCGCAGGATCAGCCCCAAGACCAGATTGGCTACAAATCCGCGGCCGATGCGGAACAGAAAAAGACCCTTCTGCTAAAGGACTTTCACCCCGTTTCCATGTTGCACGCCCCGGTCCACAACGTGGACCGCGCCAAGTACTACGTGATCGACGTCCACAATCACGTCAACGACGCCATGCGAATCGACGAGCACCTACCGCCCGAGCGCGTGATCGAGATCATGAACAACACCAACGTGAAGACGGTCGTGATTCTAACCGGCATGTGGGAAGAGAAGTTGCAGCAGGTAATCGATGAGATGGTCAAGCCTTATCCCGGACGCTTTATAGTTTTCACACAGATTGACTGGAGCAAAATTGACCATCCAAACTTCAGCCAAGATATCGTGGCGCAGCTCGACGATGCGGTCGCGCGAGGTGCCCGCGGCCTGAAACAGTTGAAAGACCTCGGCCTGAATATCCGCGACAAATCGGGAGAGCTGGTCGCAGTTGACGATCCGCGCCTCGATCCCATCTGGGAGGAATGTGGCCGGCTCGGCATTCCTGTTTCCATTCATGTCACCGACCCCGAAGCCTTCTTTCATCCAGTCGACAACACGAATGAACGCTACGAAGAATTGATCGAACATCCCGACTGGAGTTTCCATGGCCCCCAGTTTCCCAGCAAGGAATCGATCCTGGCCGCGCGCGATCGCATGTTTGCCAGGCATCCGCACACAACCTTCGTTGCACTCCACATGGCGAACTGGCCCGAAAACCTCGATTACGTTTCTCATCTGCTGGATACGCTTCCGAACGTAATGGTCGAGTTCGGAGCGCGCGAAGCTGAACTAGGACGGCAGCCTCGCCGCGCCCGAGAGTTTTTTCTGAAGTATCAGGACCGCATCATGTTTGGCACTGATAATGGCATGGACGAAGCCATGTATCGCAACCATTTTCGCTGGCTCGAAACTGCAGACGAATACTTCGATTACTGGGGGTATCCCGGGCAGGGCCGCTGGAAGATTTACGGCCTGGAGCTGCCAGATGCAGTCTTGGAAAAGATCTATCACAAAAATGCGGAGCGCCTCTTTGGACAATTCCGCGCGGTCCAGTCTGTCAGAAGTAAATAAACTTTCGGTCACCTAGACCAGAGTCACCTGTATCCCGGTTTTCTTGAGCGTCGCAAGGTCCGGCTTGGGAATTCCGCGGTCGGTGATCAAGTGGTGCACGGCTGACGGCGGTGCAATCGAAGACAAACTGCGACGCCCAAACTTGCTGGAATCGCACACCGCAACCGCAATCCGGGCAACCTCCATCATGGCACGATTTACTTTCGCCTCAAGCAGGTTCGGTGTGCTCAAGCCATAGTGCACGTCGAAACCGTCCACTCCCAGGAAAAGAATGTCTGCGTTCAACCGCCTTAGCGTCTCTTCCGCGATTGGTCCCACCAAAGAAAAGGAATTCTTTCTTAGCGTGCCTCCCGTTAGAATCACCTCGAGGGACGAGCCAGAAAGTTCCGCCGCAATATTCACCGCGTTGGTAATGATGGTAAGGTTCTCGAACTCCCGCAACGCCCGCGCGATCGCTGTGGTTGTGGTTCCCGAATCAAGAATTACCACCTGGCCTTCCCTCACCATGCGGGCCGCCGCGGCTGCGATTTGCAGCTTTTCCTTGCGGTGCAGTTTCTCTTTTTCTCGCAGCGTGGGATCTTCCAGGGCACTCTGGCGCGACGGCAAGGCACCGCCATGAGTGCGATGAATGCGGCCCCGCGACTGGAGAATATCGAGATCTTTTCGAATCGTGACCTGGGAGGTGCGGAAACGTTTGGCCAAAGCCCCAACCAGCACACGTCCGTCGTGATTCAATACCTCGAGGATCGATCTGCGGCGTTCTTCGTTCAGCACAGGCTCACTCAGATGCTATCCCGATCAGAGTATTTTACGCTTGACACTCAAGGAGGACGAAAGTAACAGTTATTAAACGCAAGGATACAAAAGGCTCGCTGCTCGATTGTCCAACGCCCATCAGCTGCGTAGTACAGTATATCGGCATTCATTCCTGACTAAAGCCCATCAGCTTTCTGAACTTTATGAGAGGAACTGCGAATGATTGAAGTCTGCGTCGTCGGTGAGCTTAACCTGGATCTCATTCTCTACGGATTGCCCGAGGATTTGGTCCTGGACCGCGAGCACCTGGCCAGCAATATGGCATTCACGCTTGGAAGCTCATCAGGAATCTTCGCGCACAACCTATGCGTCTTGGGCACGCGAGTGGGATTCATATCGAAAATCGGGAGCGATCCTCTCGGAAAGATGGCCGCGGAGCGCCTCTCATTGGCGGGCGTCGATATCAGCCGCATGAAGCAAGCCACGGGTGATACGTCCACCGGACTCACCGTCGTGCTGCCTTACCCCCGGCACCGATACATGCTTACCTATCCCGGAACCATGTTTGAAATGCGGTATTCCGACATCGACTTGGATTACCTTCGCACCGCTCGCCATTTTCATCTTTCTTCTTATTACTTGCACAGGGCTCTCCGCCCGCAAATTCTTAACTTGTTTCAGCAGGCCAGGCAAGCTGGACTCACCACATCGCTCGACACCAATGATGATCCAGAAAATCAGTGGGCGCCAGACCTGCTCGAAGTCTTGAAGTACGTCGATGTTTTTCTGCCCAATGAGCGCGAGGCGAAAAACATCGCCCGCACCGACGATCTTTCCCAGGCGCTCCGTCTCCTGGCGGGACTCTCGAAAATTGTGGCCGTGAAACGCGGCTCCCAAGCCGCCATTTGCCGAAGGGGTGAGGAGCAGTACGAGTTGGCCCCACCGCGAGTTCAAATGGTTGACGACATTGGCGCCGGAGACACGTTTGATGCCGGCTTCATTCACTCGTATTTGCAAGGCGCGCCCCTGCCGGACTGTCTGGCCTTCGCCAACCTGGCAGCCGCATACTCGGTGATCAAGCCCGGAGGCACAGAAGCCTTTCGCGATCCGACTGGGCTGTTCAGCTTTATTCGCCAGCATTGGAATTCAATCGCAACACGACCCTTGCCAATGAAAGAGAAGATCGACCGCACCAAAAGCACGTAGTCAAGATGACCCCGCACGGGCGGGATTCCATATATCGCTGCAGCTCAGTGTGCGGGTTGGGATCGCTCAGAGATAAAATCGTCACGGCAGCGTTTGGCGGCAGAGAGCAACTCTGAAAACTCGGGCGTGCCTCGCAGCTTCGTCCACACGGAATCGTTCTGCAGACCGGTGTAAGCACAAAAGCGCCCAGCGATCGCACTCTTAATCAGTTGGACAGCTGCATCTTTCTGCCCACAAAAGAGAAGGTCGCCGGCAACAATGTAACGGGGTTCGGGGTCGGGATCGGCGAGCCGCGTCGCCACTACGCCCCGGGCAAGCGGCGCCACATCCGCAGACGACGGGTTTTCGATGCAAACCATCATCATTTGATAGTCGAATTGACTCATATCTCTGAGTTTGTCGGCGAATTGCTTCGCCTGTGCTAACTTTCCATCCCGAATGTACTCCCGCATCATGTTATTCGATGCCCACATCGACCCGGCATCGAGCTGAAGAAACTCCATCGCCCGAGCATAGTTGCCAAGTTGGTCGAACGTAAACGCGCAGGAGCGCAAACCAAAGTTTCCGGGGTCCAGAGTTAAGGCGGCTTCACACTCGTGTGCGGATTCCTCCACGGCTCCTCCATAGCGAAGGACATACGCCAGAGCGAAATGGGCTCCAGCATCCTCTGGATGCCGCGTCACCAGCGCCTTCGCATCCTGATAAGCCTTTGCCAATTGACCTTGTTCGACTCGGTTGGTGATCAACCAGGCAATGGCAAAACTGTAGTTGGGATCAAGTGAGATAGCCCGTTCCAAGGCAGTATCTGACCGCTTGCGCATGGCCTCACCGCCGTTCGAATAGGCAGCATCGTAATGGTAGCGAAGTCCGAGAGATGCCCAAGCGGGCGCATAGCTAGGGTCGAGCCCCACGGCGCGCTCCAGCATGGCAATGGCATCTTTGTTAGGCGAGGGGTCATGTGGCACGGCGATACTGCGGAGGTACAGATCGTAGGCTTCTTCGTTTCTGGGACGGGTGCTACCTTCCCCTGAATCGGCTCCTGCGCCTAGAGCGGGAACCAGTCCCTGGCGCACTTTCGCCGTGATCTGGCTGCGCAGGGCGATCATGTCGGGAGCGGCGACAGTCATGGTGTCACGCCAAAGCGTGCGATTGTCAACGACGTCCACGGCTTCGAGGGTAATTTCAAGCTGATCGCCTTGTTTCATGTAGTGCCCGGTGACAACATTGGTCACATGCATGGCCTTGCCGGCTTCCTGCAAGTCGAGGCTGGGAGAGTCGTACTTGCTGGTAGTAGCGAATGGGCGGATGGATAGCGAGCGAACGTAGCTGAGCGCGGTGGCGATTTCGTCGGCCAGGGCCAGGCGCAAGAAATCTACATCTTTATCGGCGCTCAGGTTCTGTAGAGGAAGAACGGCGACAGTCTTTTGGCTGGCGGTGACCACAACTGGTGCGGGGCGCTGCTTGGCCACCCAGAGAATGGCGACCAGCACGACGAGCGACGCGGCAAATACTGCGGCGATTTTTCCGTAGCGGCGCTGCGTGGAAGCCGGAGGCGCTTTGTCCACAGCTACGGTGCTCGATGACGATGAAGATGGAGGAAGCGCAGGGGAGGAACCGGACCCCGGTTGGGCGACAGCCTGAGCGCCGCTTTCGTTTGCGGCCGCTGGTATGCTATGGCGAGACTCGGTCTCTCGTTTCAGGCGCTTGAGGTCGGCCCGCATATCGGCGGCGTGCTGGTAGCGCAGCTCGCGTTCTTTCTCCAACGCCTTGTTAATGATGTCTTCCAGCTTGGGCGGAAGATCCGGGTTCAGCCGCACTGCCGGAACCGGATCGCGATCCAGAATTTCGCGGGAGATCACTCCTGAGCTTTCACCACGAAAGGGCAACACGCCGGTCGCCATTTCATACAGCACAGCGCCGAAGGAAAACAGATCACTTCGTCCATCGAGTTCCTTCGCCCTCACCTGCTCCGGCGACATATACGCGACAGTTCCGAGGGCGGAGCCGGGGCTGGTCAGATGCTTTTCTTCGACGGCGGTCATGGTATCGCCGGAGGCAATCCCGCTCGGCGAACCGGCTGCAACGGAAACCTTCGCTAGTCCGAAGTCGAGGATCTTGGCATGGCCGCGCTCGGTAACAAAGAGGTTGGCGGGCTTGATGTCGCGGTGGACGATTCCCTTGGAATGAGCGGCGTCTAGCGCGTCGGCAATCTCAATTGCGAGACTCAGCAGGACTTCGGTCTCGATGGGCTTGCCGGCGATGCGATGCTTGAGAGTCAAGCCATCGAGAAATTCCATGGCGATGAAAGGATGCCCGTCGTGCTCGCCGATGTCGTGAATGGTGCAGATGTTCGGGTGATTCAGAGCCGAGGCGGCCTGCGCCTCGCGCTGGAAGCGGCTGAGGGCTTGCGGATCGCGTGCGACCTCGTCAGGCAGGAACTTCAGCGCGACGAAGCGATGCAGGCGCGTGTCCTCGGCCTTGTAGACCACGCCCATGCCGCCCCCGCCGAGCTTTTCGACGATGCGATAATGCGAAATAGTCTGGCCAATCATTAAGGGCTGTGGCTTCTGCGCCGCTTCATCTTAAAGATGCGGGATGTGCTCGTCAATGAATGTTGACTCTGGGTAGTCCGCGGCGCTTTCAGGCAGTGTCCCTGCGGCTTCCAAATATTCTCCGATTTAATGTCGATTTGGCACCGCACTGTTCGATCTACAAGTAGAGGCGGGAAAGCGGCACACATCAGATTATCTGGATAACATAACCACATGTCCGTGTTAGAGGGCAGCGATTGAGCAGAACCCATGTTGGGCTCGATTCGCCAGAATCCTTCCAC
>Ga0187819_10000416_pt1 | contig 21165 bp, 14 predicted proteins | sample NC_wetland_sal_i_15_FD_132411 | JGI IMG/M metagenome (GOLD analysis project Ga0187819, IMG submission 132411) | Wetland sediment microbial communities from Neuse River Estuary, North Carolina, USA - SO4_4 | ecosystem: Environmental > Aquatic > Freshwater > Wetlands > Sediment | place: USA...
CGACCGGCGTCGAGGCGCCCACGCTCGCTCAGCCGCGCACCCCGCAGTCCTGCAAGCTCTCCGCCGAGATCGCCGATCCGGGCCTCGCACGCGCGTTGGCAAACGCGCTAGAAACCTTAGAACAACCCGCGCCCGACGCCGTGACCCAGTTCGAGGCCGGGGCGGAAAAATGGCGCGTCGAGGCGTACTTCTCCCGCCGGCCGGCGCTCGAGCGACTCGGCGCTGAGCTCACCGCCATCATGGGGCGCGCGCCGCCGCCGCTGCGCCTCGAAAGCGTCCCCGATCTCAACTGGGTCGCCATCTCGCAGGCCGCACTGCCACCGGTCCAGGCGGGACGCTTTACAATCCACGGCACGCACGATCGCGAGCACGTGCCCCGCAGCCCCAACGCGATCCTGATCGACGCGGGCGAGGCCTTCGGCACCGCGCATCACGCGACCACGCTCGGGTGCCTTCTTGCGATCGACCGCCTGACCCGTCGGCACTCCTTCGCCCGTGTGTTCGACCTCGGCTGCGGATCGGGTGTGCTCGCCATTGCCGCAGCCCGTGCTCTTCCGCGGGCAGAAGTGCTGGCGACCGATTGCGACCCCGTTGCGGTCGCCGTCGCCACGAAGAATGCCAAGGTCAATGGCGTCGAAGACCGCATTGCGTTCGCCTGCGCCAACGGCCTCGCGAACCCGTGGCTGAGGCACGCGGCGCCGTTCGACCTCGTCACCGCCAACATCCTCGCCGGGCCTCTGAAGGCGCTGGCGCCCGGCCTGGGAAAGGCGGTTTGCCGCGGTGGCGTCATCATCCTGTCGGGGCCGCTTGAGCCCGAGGCCGCGTCCGTGATCGCGGCCTATGGCGCACACAAGTTCGCCCTGTCCGAGCATCGCCGCATTGCCGGCTGGTCGACACTGATGCTGATCAAGCGTGGCTAACTCGAAGGCGAGAATTGCTCACCCGCCGCGACGCGCCTAAACAGGACGCATGTTTCAGACCTTCGAAGCCCCCGCCCAACGCAACGCCGCCGCCTCACGCATCAAGGAGCTGCGCCGGCTCATGACGGGCAAGCGTCTCGACGCCTACCTCGTGCCGCGCGCGGATGAGCACCAGGGCGAGTACGTGCCCTCGAGCGCCGAGCGCTTGAAGTGGCTCACGGGCTTTTCCGGCTCGGCCGGCCTCGCGATCGTCGCCAGGAAGGCGGCGGTGCTGTTCGTCGATGGCCGCTACACCGTGCAGGCGCGCGCCGAGGTCGACACCGCGACGATGGAGGTCTCGAAGCTGCCGCGCGGTCGCATCGCCGAGTGGCTCAGCGAGCATTTAAGCCGCGGGCAAACGGTCGGCTACGATCCAAGGCTGCATACCGTCGCCGAGGTAGAGCGGCTCGAAGCCGCGCTCAAGGCCAAGGGCATCAAGCTGCGCCCCGTTTCGCGCAATCTGGTCGATCGACTGTGGGGGCGCGAGCGCCCGGCGCCGCCCTTGAGCCCGGTCAGCGTGCACCCACTGAAGCTTGCGGGAAAGTCGGCGCAGGAGAAGATCGCCGACATCCAAGCGCGGCTCAAAGCCGATGGCCACGATGCGGTGATCCTGACCTTGAGCGATTCCATCGCCTGGGCCTTCAATATCCGCGGCTCAGACATTCCGCACATTCCCGTCGCGCTGGCGTTCGCGGTCGTGCCGCAGAACGGCAGGCCCGAGCTTTTCATCGCGCCGGAGAAGATCGACGGGGCCGCGCGCGCGCATCTCGAGGCGTTTGCGAAGCTCTCCCCGCCCGAGGCGCTTGCCGACCGCATCAAGGTCTTGCGCAAAGCCAAGAAGCGCGTCCGCCTCGACCCCAACACCGCCGGCTATTGGTTCGCGCGCGCACTCGGCGGGGTGCGACGCATCGAGCGCGGGTCAGATCCGTGCCTAGTCTTGAAGGCAGTGAAAACGGCGGCCGAGATCAAGGGCGCGCGGGCGGCGCAGGCGCGCGATGGCGCCGCGGTCGTCCGCTTCCTCGCCTGGCTCGACGCGCAGGGCCCCGGCGAGATCGACGAGATTGAGGCCGTGCGGCGGCTCGAAGGTTTCCGCCGCGCGACCAACCAATTGCGCGAGATCAGCTTCGACACGATCTCCGGCAGCGGCCCCAACGGCGCCATCGTGCACTACCGCGTAAACACCTCGACCAACCGCAAGCTGCGTGCAGGCGAGCTGTTCCTCATTGACAGCGGCGCACAGTACCTCGACGGCACCACCGACATCACGCGCACGGTCGCGATCAGCAGGCCGACGCCGGAGATGCGCGAGCGCTTCACGCTCGTGCTCAAGGGCCATATCGCCATCGCCACGGCGCGCTTTCCCGAGGGCACGCGCGGCATCGACCTCGATCCGCTGGCGCGGCGCGCGCTGTGGCAGCATGGCCTCGACTACGACCACGGCACCGGGCACGGGGTCGGCAGCTACCTCTCCGTGCACGAGGGGCCGCAGTCGATCTCGAAGGCCGGAATGGCGCCGCTGCTGCCGGGCATGATCTGCTCCAACGAGCCCGGCTACTACAAGGAAGGCACCTACGGCATTCGCATCGAGAACCTCGTGCTGGTAACCGAGCCCGTAGAGATCGCCGGCGGTGACCGCCCCATGATGGGCTTCGAGACGCTGACGCTCGCCCCGATCGACCGGCGACTGATCGTCAAGGAGATGCTGGCAGCAGACGAGATCGCGTGGCTCAACGCCTATCACGCGCGCGTGGCGGAGACGCTCGCGGCCGACCTCGACGCGGAGGCCCGTCTCTGGCTCGCCGCGGCGACGGCGCCGCTCTAGCCGGCGCGCGCCGTCAGCTCGCCGCCATCGCCGTCCACGGCTCCTGCGGCTGCAGGCGCCGTCGCACGTCCTCGACCGTGAGCCCGAAGTCGCTGAGCTGATAGCGGTGGGTGCCGTGCTTATCGCTCGGGTGGCTCTTCAGCCACGCGGTCATGTTGGCCTTCAGCGCAGGATCGGCCGGATACCCGAAGCGGTCGTAGATCGCGAGCGCCTTGCCGACGGGATCGGCGACGAGCTCATCGAAGGCAACGTGCATGATCTGGTCGCGCGGGATGGTTTGCAGCGCGGCGCGCGCGGCCTCCCGGCAGCGCTGAGCCATATTGAGGACGAACTCCGCCACCTCATTAAGATCGACGTCGTCGGAGGTCATGCTCCACGTGACCGCAGTGAGGCTGCACAGCGACGCGATGATCTTCTCCGGGTCGCGGTGCGTATAGACGATGCGCGCGTCCGGGTAGGTCTCGAGCAGGTAGCGCAGGCCGGACAGATGGTTGGGGCATTTCAGCACCCAGTGCTGGCGCCGGTCGAGCCACTGCAGCACCTGCAGCTGGCGCTTGTGCATGGGATAGACGTCGGCGTGCGCGGAGGGGCCGAACCACCGCCAGTAGCTCGGCAAGTAGCCGAAATCGAAGCCCGGCGGCACCAGGAAGTGTGTGCGGAAGAGGTGGTAGCACTCCTCCGGATCCTCGGCCTCGATGGGGTGGATCTTGTCGAGCTCGGGCCCGACCCATTTCAGCAGCGCGATGGAGCGCTTTGCCTTCGCGAGGCGCCCGTCGATGCCGCCCTTGTAGGCGGCCATGTTCAGCGGAAACGGCTGGTAGGCCTCCCAGAAGGGCAGGAAGCGCGCGCCCGAATGCAGCGACAAGAGCCGCTGCAGCAGCGTCGTGCCCGTGCGCGGCAATCCCAGCACGAACAGCGGCCGGGCGATCCTCTCCTTCAGGATCTCGGGATGGCGGGCGATGAAGTCCTCGAAGCCGAGCGCGTTGGTGGCGCTGCGCTCGAACTGGCTGCGGATGACGAGGGCGCCGAACAGCGAGGGGTTGAGGTCGTCGTTGAAGGCTTCCGCGCGTGGGGGCAGCGCGTTCAGCAGCGGCCGCGGCCAGTTGTTACGGCGCCATTTGCGCTCGACTTTGCGCTTCAATTTCTCGGTGTCGACGCGCGGCCACAGACCTAACGCCCGCACCAGCGGCCCGAGCATGTTGAGAAGCCGTATGGGCAGGGGCACCCCCAGCCGCACACCCGATGGCAGTCGTCTCCGCTTGAGCAAATCGCCTCCTCCGCTGAGTCGCTGACGCACCTAGCCATCGCCGCCGCCGCCCGTCAACCGCAACCATTCGTCCTCGTCGATGACGGCAACTCCGAGCTCTCGCGCCTTGGCGAGCTTGGAGCCGGCGTCGGCTCCGGCCACAACGTAGTCGGTCTTCTTCGACACGGAGCCCGCGACCTTGGCGCCAAATCGCTCGGCTTGCGACTTTGCCTCGCCGCGCGTGAGCTTTTCGAGCGTGCCGGTGAAGACGACCGTCTTCCCTGCCACGGCAGATGAGGTCTTGCGCGCTTCGAGCGGCTGGGGGGAGACTGCCCTTAACAGCTCGTTGACTACGTGCACGTTGTGCGGCTCGGCGAAGAAATCGGCGATCGCCTCGGCCACCACCTCGCCAATGCCCTCGATGGCGTCGAGCTCCCGGTAGGCTTCCGTCTCCTTGCCCTTGGCCGCCTCGAGCATGGCCGTGCGGAAATTGCCGATGGTGCCGTAGAAGCGGGCCAAGAGCCGCGCCGTCATCTCGCCCACGTGGCGGATGCCGAGCGCGAAGATGAAGCGGTCGAGCGCGATCTTGCGGCGCGTGGCGATCGCCGCGAAGAGCTTGGCCGCCGACTGCGGTCCCCAGCCCTCGCGCTCCTCGAGCTTCGTCGCCGCCTTGCGGTCGTGCGCTTCGAGCGTGAAAATGTCTTCCGGCGACTGGATCAGCTTGTCGTCGAAGAAGGCCTGGATGTGCTTCTCCCCCAGCCCCTCGATGTCGAAGGCGTTGCGGGAGACGAAATGCTTCAAGCGTTCGACCCGCTGCGCCGGGCAGATGAGCCCGCCGGTGCAGCGCCGCACCACGTCGACCCTGCCGGTCTTCTCGTTGGTCTCGCGCACAGCGTGGCTGCCGCAGATGGGGCAGCGGTCGGGGAACTTGAACGGTTTGGCTCCCTTGGGCCGCTTGTCCAGCACCACACCGATGATTTGCGGGATGACGTCGCCGGCGCGCTGCAGGATCACCGTGTCGCCAACGCGCACGTCCTTGCGCGCAATCTCGTCCTCGTTGTGCAGCGTGGCGTTGGCGACAACCACGCCACCGACCGTCACCGGCTCGAGCTTGGCAACGGGGGTGAGCGCGCCTGTGCGGCCGACCTGAATGTCGATGTCGCGCAGGATCGTCATCGCCTGCTGGGCGGGGAACTTGTGTGCAATCGCCCATCGCGGCGAGCGTGAGACGAAGCCAAGACGCTGCTGCAAAGCGAGCCGGTTCACCTTGTAGACGACACCGTCTATGTCATAGCTGAGGCTGGCGCGCTCCTCGGCGAGCTTCCTGTAGTAGGCCAACAGCTCGTCCGCTCCTTCGCAGACGCGGGCGAGCGGATTGACCGGAAGCCCCCACTTCGCGAACGCAGCGTCGACGCCCGCCTGGGTGTCCGCCGGCAAAGCGGACGCCTCGCCCCAGGCATAGGCAAAGAAGCGTAGCGGCCGCGACGCGGTGATGGCAGGGTCGAGCTGGCGCAGCGAGCCGGCGGCGGCGTTGCGGGGGTTGGCGAACACTTTGCCGCCGGAGGCCTCCTGCTCGGCGTTGAGGCGGGCGAAGTCCTTGTGCCCCATGTAGATTTCGCCGCGCACGTCGATCACCTCGGGCACATTGCCGCCCTTGAGCTGATGCGGGATCTCGCTGATGGTCATGACGTTCTTCGTCACGTTCTCGCCTTCCGTGCCGTCGCCGCGGGTCGCCGCCTCGACGAGCCGGCTGTCCTGATAGCGGATGGAGATTGAGAGCCCATCGATCTTCGGCTCGGCCGTGAAAGCGAGCTTGTCCGCGTTGAGGCCCAGGAACTTGCCCACGCGCTCGACGAACTTCACGACGTCCTCGTCGTCGAAGGCGTTGGAAAGCGACAGCATGGGCACGCGGTGGCGGACCTTGCCGAACCCGTCGCCAGGTGCCGCGCCGACGCGCCGGGAGGGGCTGTCGGGGCGCACGAGCTTCGGGAAACGCGCTTCGATCGCAGCGTTGCGCACGCGCAGGGCGTCGTAGTCGGCATCCGAAATCTCGGGCGCGTCCTGCAGGTAGTAGAGGTTGTCGTGATGACGAATGAGCGCGGCGAGCCGCTTCAGCTCCTCCTTGGCCTCGGCCTGGCTCAGATCGGAGACGGCGGCGCTCGCGTCCTTCTTCTTCATCGGCTTATTCATCGGCGCGTTCCGGTTGTCGCTTCACCCATACCGAAAGCCGACGCACGGGAGAACGCTGCAGTTCCCTGAAACGTCATTCCCGCGCAGGCGGGAACCTGGACACGTTTCCACAAGTCGACGGTTGCACTTCTGGTGGGGTCGAGAACCCGGCGATTAAAGTCAATTCAAATTTGACGTGCTCTGGGCCCCGCCCGCGTGGCGATGACGATGACGATGTGAGATGTGGCGCTGAACCCAACCACGTCAAGGGATATGCTAACCGCAAGCGCTAGGCAGCTTACGACCGCGGGCCGCCCAGCATGGACGCCTCAGGTCCACCGAGTGTGGACGGGGGCGCGGGCCCGACGGGGGCCCACGGATCGGGCTTCGCCGGCGCAGGCGACGCTGCCGGCGGCTCGGGCTGCTTTGGCGCGGCAGGCGTGGCGGCCGGTTGCACTTTCGGTGTCGAGCTGAAAATGCTCGAGAACCAGGAGCCGCTGGTCGCGTTCGGCTGCAGGCCCTGCTTCTGCAGTAGCGCGTAGGATTCCTTGTACCAGCTCGAATTGGGGAAGTTGTGCCCCAGCACAGCCGCTGCGTTCTGCGCTTCCGATGCGATGCCGAGCGCCATGTAGGCCGCGGTCAGCCGGTAGAGCGCCTCCTCGACGTGGGCCGTCGTCTGGTAGTCGGTGACGACCGTCTTGAAACGGTTGATCGCCGCCACCGGGTTGTTGTGCTGCATGTAGTAGCGCCCGACGTTCATCTCCTGGGCGGCGAGCGTGTCCTGGCACAGGCGGATGCGGTTGTCGGCATTCTGGGCGTACTGGCTGTCGGGATAGCGCGTCTTCAGGGTCTTGAGCTCGGCCAGCGCCTTGCGCGTCGCCTCCTGGTCGCGGTCGGGCTGGCCCATCTGGTCGAAGTAGGCCGACGCGATGATGTAGTGCGCGAACGGCGCTTCCTTGGTGCCCGGATGCAGCGTCGTGTAGCGCTCGGCGGACGCGATCGCCTCAGGCAGCTTGCCGTCCTTGTAGTAGGCGTAGGCCGCCATTACGATGGCGCGGCGCGCTTCTGGCGAATACGGGTGCTCGCGGTCGACGTCCTCGAACTTCTTTGCAGCGTCCTCGAACTTGCCCTTGGTCATGAAGGCGTCGGCGTCGGCGTACATCTTGGACGGCGGATCGGGGTTCAGCGCCTTGGCGGCGTCACCGGTGGAGGCACAGCCCGCAAGCGCGGCGACGCAGGCGGCGCACGCAAGCCCTTTCACGGCCCGCCACGCGCTCAAATTTGGCCTTGTCCCCTGGCGCCGCATGAGCCTGCCTTCATCTCGGTGCTGTTGGCTCACCGTACCCACCCCTCGTGCGACCTCGCACGCCCCTTGTGCCACCCCTAGCACACGTACCGACGGCGGCGAAACCGCCTTCTCGGAGCTGTCCGCACCACTCTTTGGCTAGGCGGTGATTATGGTTGTTGTTGGGCTTTTGCCTTGGCCACCTGCGCACTTGCTGCCGGCTGTAGCGCGCCCAAAACGAACGCGGCCCGCTCGAGGAGAGCCGGCCGCGTCGTCAAAATTCGATCCGGCGAGGTTACTCTCCTGCCGCCACCGCGAAGCCGATGTCGACCGGCGCCCGCTCGCGCACGCGCGGCGACTGGACGATAGTCCACGCCTCGGTATCCGCGAATAGCGCCTTCAGCACCAGGGAATTGAGGCGATGGCCGCCGCGGACCGAGCGATAGGCCGCCAGCAGCGGCCGCCCGGCGAGCGCCAGATCACCGACCGCATCGAGCATCTTGTGCCGCACGAACTCCTCCGGGTGGCGGAGGCCGTCGCGGTTCATGATCTTGTTCTCGCCGATGGCGATGGTGTTGTTGAGATTGGCGCCGAGCGCGAGGCCGGCTTTCCAGAGGCGCTCCACATCGCTCATGAAGCCGAAAGTGCGGGCGCGGCAGATTTCGTTGCGGAAGATGCCGGGGCTCATCTCGTAGGAAACGCGCTGACGACCAATGAGCGGGGTGGCGAATTCGATTTCGACGTCGAGGTGGAAGCCGGCGTGGGGAAGAAGCTCGCCCCAGCTCTCGCCTTCCTCCACGCGGACCGGTTTTAGAACCTTGATGAACCGGCGCGGCGCGGAGAGCTCGCGAAGCCCGACCTCGTCGATCAGATCGACGAAGGGCGCTGCGCTGCCGTCCATGATCGGCACTTCCTTGCTGTCGATCTCGATGATGCAGTTATCGACCGCGAGACCGCGCAGAGCGGCAAGAAGATGCTCGACCGTGCCGACGGTCACCCCGGCGTCGTCCCCGAGCACCGTGCAGAGCGTCAGGTTCTTTACGTGATCAACGTTGGCAGGAATTTCAGCGGCCACCCGGCCGCGTTTGGTGACAAGAAAACGGAGCCCAGTGTCGGCCGCTGCAGGATGCAGAATAACCGATACTGGCGCTCCGCTGTGGACCCCCGTCCCTGTCACCTCGATCTCGCGCGCAATCGTGGTTTGTCGCGCGCCGATAAATCGATTCGACATATGCGCCGTCCCTCGATGCCTTTCTTGGCGACGGTCGTCGAGAGAGCCTCGACTACGTCCCACCCCCGGCGATTGTCCGCGTCCCAAATTGCGATCTGCGTTAACTTTCCTGGGCGTCTTTGACTGCTGCGCCCTTTGGAAGCGTGGGGATATCGCGAACAACGTCGTTAACAAAGTGAACGATACTCTGAGCCTAACATGTGCGCCAAATCACGGTTTCTTACGATGTGTTACCGAACAACCACGCCCGCAAAACAAGGCTTTTTGGCTGGTTGCGAGACTACTTGCGCAGGCGATTGAACACCATGGGAAGCGGCGCTTGCTCGTCGTTGGCACCGTCCGGGTTCGAATCATTGTCCCGCTGCCACCAGCTCTGACCGTCGGCGACGCGATCCGCTCCAAGCCGCTCATCGTCGTAGTGCGAGGAAGCCTCCGGTTCGTGCGAACGCCGCGCGCGGTTGATGATGCGTTGCAGGAGCCCGCGCCGCGGCGCCTCCTCTGAAGGGTCTCTCCCACTTGCAACTCGGGGCGGAGGTGGAGGCGTCGCGTTGGCGTGTCCAACCTTGGCGCGATACTCGCGCTGCGCAACCGGCGGGAAGTCGTTGACGTCTGGGATGCGGCGTGCGCCGCGGCGAATATCGGCGGGTGGCGCGGGCGTGAACTGGTCCGGCCTGACAGCGGTTGCATCGCCCTCTTGATCCTGCGAGCGCGCGGCCGGCTGCGGCCAGGCCATCTGCGAGAAGCCTTCCTCGATGAGCACATTGCCCGGTGCGCGCCAGGTCTCTCGGTGCGGCTCCCGCTGCCCGGCACCGTTGGGAGCGGGCACCGCCGGCGGCGTTTGCCGGGCGCCCGTTTCGTGCGCATGTTCGATCGCGTCCGTAAGGCGGCGCTTGATGTCTTCCTCTTCGCCTGCGCGCGCATAGGACTGAACCGGCCGCTCCGGCACGACCGCGGCTTGTGGCGCGCGCGAGCGCATCTCGGCGCGCGGCCTGGAGCTGCGCCCAGCCTCGGCCGGAGCGCCCTCCACCCTCATCATGCCGGAGGCGACGATGGACACGCGCACGCGGTCTCCCAGCGTCTCGTCGAAGGTGGCGCCGACGATGATGTTGGCCTCAGGGTCGACCTCCTGGCGCACCCGGCTCGCCGCCTCGTCCACCTCGTAGAGGGTGAGATTGCGCCCGCCGGTGATCGAGAGCAGCAGCCCGCGCGCGCCTCTCAGCGATACGTCGTCGAGCAGCGGGTTGGCGATCGCCTCCTCGGCTGCGATCGTCGCGCGCTGGTCGCCGGAAGCCTCGCCCGTGCCCATGACGGCGGAGCCCATGCCGCTCATGACCGTGCGCACGTCGGCGAAGTCGAGGTTGATCAGGCCTTCCTTGATGATGAGATCGACGATGCAGGCGACGCCCGAATAGAGCACCTGATCGGCCAGCACGAACGCCTCCGCGAAGGTCGTCTTCTCATTGGCGATGCGGAACAGATTCTGATTGGGGATCACGATGAGGGTGTCGACGTGCTTGCGCACCTCCGCGATGCCGACCTCGGCGATGCGCATGCGTCGCGCGCCCTCGAAGTGGAACGGCTTCGTCACGATACCGACAGTGAGGATGCCGAGCTCCTTCGCCACGCGCGCGATGACACCCGCAGCTCCCGTCCCGGTGCCGCCGCCCATGCCAGCGGCGATGAAGACCATGTGCGAGCCGGCGATGTGGGAGCGGATGTCGTCGATCGCTTCTTCGGCCGCCGCCTCGCCGATCTCAGGCCGCGAGCCGGCCCCGAGGCCTTCAGTTAGGTTGATGCCGAGCTGCAAACGATGCTCGGCGCTCGAGGCGGCAAGCGCCTGCGCGTCCGTATTGGCGACGACGAATTCGCAGCCTTCGAGACCAGCGGCGATCATGTTGTTGATGGCGTTACAGCCGGCGCCGCCGACGCCGAGGACAGTGATCCGCGGCTTCAAATCCGTGAGCTTTGGAAGCTGCAGCTTGATGCTCATCGTGCCCGCGCGCTCCCATTAGCCGCTCGACCGAGCCCTACCGTCATTCGCCTCTCCCGCTCATGACGCCGGACAGATGCGCCTTCGACGTTTCGAGGTCCGTCAACCGAACCCGGCCTTGAGCCATTGCCCGACGCGTCCGAAATAACCCGCTCCCTCGGCGCCCCCGTACGCTGCCGTCTGCTCGCCCCCGGCCGCGGCTACGACTAGAAGGCCCGCTACTGTCGAGAACGCCGGACTGGTCACGCCCTGCGGCAACCCGCCAACCTGGTGGGGCTTGGCGACCCGCACCGGCCGACCAAGCGTGTTGGCGGCGAACTCCCCGAGCCCTGCGAGCCCGCTGGTACCACCGGTGAGCACCACGCGCTCCCCGGCCGAGGCACTGACGCCCGCCTGATCCATCCGCTCGCGCACGAGCTTGAGAATGTTCGCGACCCGCGGGCGGATGATATCGGCCAACTGCGCCTTCGTCGCACGGCCGCGGGCCCCTTCCTCCTCGCCCGCGAGCGCAAAGGAAAAGGCCTCGTGCTCGTCCGATTGAGCGGGGATCATTGTGCCATACAACGTCTTGATTCGCTCGGCCTCCGCAAGCGGCATCTGCAACGCGTGTGCGATGTCGTGGGTGATGTGGTGGCCGCCCATGGGAATCGTGGCGGCATGGATGAAGTGGCCTTCGAGGAACGCCGCGACGTTCGCCGTGCCCCCGCCGATATCGATGCAGGTGACGCCGAGGCGGCGCTCCTCCTCGCTGGTGGCGGCAATCGCGCTCGCGTACGGCGCAGCAACGAGGGCACGTGCCGAAAGATAGCAGCGGTCGACGACCAGCAGGAGGTTGCGGACCGGCCCCTCGTCCGCGGCGACCGTATGCAGATCGGCGGAGAGGCGCTCGGCGGCCATGCCGCGCGGATCGTTGCTGCCGGCAACACCATCGAGGCGGAAGCCGATGCGATTGAGATGGATGAGCGTGCGTCCGTCGCGCTCGGCATAGGAACGCGCGGCAGCCATCAACCGGTCGATGTCCTCGGGCCGCACCACGCCGCCCTCGACGTCGGCCGTGGCAGTAAAGTTCGACGATTGCAGGCGCCCGCACGAAACGGACACGAACACTTCTTCCAGCGTGACGTGGGCCATCCGCTCGGCCTGCGCGATGGTCGCGCGGATTGCCGCCTCGGCCTCGGCGAGATCGGTGATGACACCGGCCTTGAGACCCCTCGCCCGCATATGTCCGACACCCAGCACCTTGGCGCGGGCGGCGGGCCGCTGCCCCTCGCCCGGCTCGAGGGCGGCGATGAGGCAGGCGATCTTGCTCGTGCCGATATCGAGCAGGCCGACGATTGTGCCGTTCCTAACTTCGGGTCTCTCTCGGCTTAGCATCGTCAACTCCCAGACTTTCAGCTTTGCGTGTTGGATGCGGTCTGCGCGCCTGCTTCAGGCAGGGCGGCGCGCACGGTGATGCGGCCCCTGGTGCGCAGGTCAATGATCAGATCGTGGCCGTTGAGCAGCTTGCCGAGGTCCTCGGCCGAGGAAAGAGCGGCAAACGCGATCGCCTCGTGGTCGGCGCCGAGCTCGACCTTGACACCGTTCTTGAAGCGCAGCGACCAGCGCCGCTCACCGACGCGCTCGGCGACCTCGAAGCGCCCGGCGATGCTCGGGTAGCGCGCGAGCAGCTCGAGCAGCGCCTGCGCGTGCTCTGGCGCCCCCCCGCCAGCGACGCGCGGCAGCTTCACGGGCGTGCCCGGCTTCAACGCCGAGAGCACGCGGCCCGTAGAATCAATGAGGATCTCGCGCCCCTCGTGCAGCCACACGGCGGTCGGCTTGCGCTCGGTGACGCGGACCTCGAGCGCACCGGGGATCTCGCGCGTGATGCTTGCCGTCTCCACCCACGGCAGCGCCTCGATGCGCTCGCGCGCGGCATCGCTGTGAAAGGTCAGGAGCGAGCGCGCGTTGGAGAGATCGAGCGCGTCGAAGATGTCGGAATCGGACGTGTAGCGCTGGCCGCTCAAGGCGACCTGATCGAGACGCAGGCCGGTCCAGAACAGTACCTGATCGGCGTCCGGTAGCAGCGACATGGCCGCCCGCGTCTCGCGCCCCGCGTCGGTCAGCAGCGAGAAGGCGAGCGCGCCCGACAGGGCGGCGAAGACCGCCAGGCCGAGCCTGCGGCCATAGGCGCGCTGGCGCATCAGCCGGCGGGCGACGGGCGAGGGCGGGGTGGGGCCGAATGGCTGGGCCGGGCGGGTGTTTTGAAGCTCAGATGGGAGGGCCGTCGGGGGATCGGGCGCCGGTGCGTGTTGCACCCGCCACGAGGATTCAGCAACGCCCCCTACCTGTTGCAACTCGCATCCTCGACCAGAAAGCGCACGAGCTCGCCGAAGGACCAGCCCGCATGTTGTGCCAGCTCGGGGACCAAAGAGGTTTCCGTCATCCCCGGCTGGGTATTGACCTCGAGACAGATCAGCTCGCCTGCCCTGTCGGCCCTGTCGTCGTAGCGAAAGTCGGCCCGCGCCGCGCCACGACAGCCAAGCGCCCGGCACGCGGCCAACGTGTATTTCCGGACCAATTGGTAAACATCGGGTGAAATTTCGGCCGGGAGCACGTGCTTAGAGCCGCCAGGGGCGTATTTGGCCTCGTAGTCGTAGAAGGCGAGGCCTTTGAGCGGCACGATCTCGATCACATCGGTCACGAAGTCGCCGATGATGGCGCAGGTGAGCTCGCGGCCGGGGATGTAGCGCTCGACCATGACGATGTCATCGAGGCCGCCGCCGGCCGCAATTTTCTCAGGCGGCGCGTTGGCGGCGACGTCCACGATCACAACGCCGACGCTCGAGCCCTCCGCCACCGGCTTCACCACGTAGGGCGGCTCGATGACGTGCCGTTCGAGCGCCCGCCGGCGCGTCACCACCTCGGCGTCGGCGACGGGAACGCCGGCAGGACCCATGACGTCCTTGGCCCGCTCCTTGTGCATGGCAAGCGCGGATGAAAGCACGCCCGAATGCGTGTAGGGGATGCCGGCGCACTCGAGCACGCCCTGGATGCAGCCGTCCTCGCCGAAGCGGCCGTGCAGGGCATTGAAGCAGACGTCGGGTTTGATCTCGGCAAGCCGCGTGGCCACATCGCGCCCGACGTCGAGGGGGGTGACGCGATAGCCCTCGCCGGATAGCGCGGCGGCAACCGCGGCGCCCGACCGCAAGCTCACCTCGCGTTCGGCCGACCAGCCGCCCATCAGCACGGCAACGTGGTCGCGCGTGCGCTTCGGCGCCTTCCCCATCAAGGCTTGGCCGATCATGAGAACGCCGCCTCCGCGAGCGCCTCTCCCGTGGGGCAGCCTGGCAGCGGCAGGCCTAGGCGGATGATCTCCCACTGCAGCGTGATGGCGGAGCGGGCCTTCACGCGCGCACGCACGGTTTCGCCCAGCCGCTCGATATCCTCGCCGGTTGCGCCGCGCTCGTTGATGAGGAAGTTGCAGTGCATGTCGGAGACCTTTGCCCCGCCGATGCGCAAGCCGCGGCATCCCGCCTCGTCGATCAGCTTCCAGGCGCTGTATCCCGGCGGGTTCTTGAAGGTCGAGCCGCCGGTGCGCTCGCGGATCGGCTGGTTCTTCTCACGATAATCGGCGACCTCATCCATCTCGCGCAGGATCGCTGCGGGATCGCCGGGCGTGCCTTGATAGAGCGCCTCGGTGAGGATGAAGTCCTCAGGGACGCTGCAATGGCGATAGGAGAAGCCCATGTCGGCGAGCGACAGCGTGTGCACATTGCCTTGCTGGTCGACGGCGCGGGCACCGATGAGAGCGTCCTTGGTCTCGCGCCCGTGCGCGCCGGCGTTCATGCGCAGAGCGCCGCCAACGGACCCCGGGATGCCGCGATAGAACGCCAATCCCGCGATGCCGGCTTCCGCCGCCGCGCGCGCGACCTTCACGTCGGGCACGGCTGTGCCGGCGCGCACGCGGTTGCCGGGTTCCGCCACGACATTGCCGAAGCCGCGCCCCAGCCGGATCACGATGCCGGGTACGCCGCCGTCGCGCACGAGCAGGTTGGATCCGAGCCCGATGACGATGACCGGCAGGTCGCTTGGGATTCGCTTGAGGAAGTAGGCGAGATCGGCTTCGTCGGCCGGGCTGAACAGCACCTGCGCCGGGCCGCCGACGCGGAACCAAGTGATGTCGGCCAAGGGCACGTTGGCGGCGAGCCGGCCCTTGAGTTCGGGCAGCTTCGCTGACAGCTCGGCGGTGAGGTCAGGAAACGTCAACGTGCCTCCGTGACGCTTTCTAGCGCGCGCCGCCTGCACATTCCTTAATGTGCGCCTTCGGCGGATCTCTCAATGCGCGCCTGCGGCAGTTTCTCAATGCGCGCCTCCGGCACGACGCGGCTCCTGGTCGCCGCCAAGCCAATCGGGAAGCGCGTGCGCCCAGTCGGTCGAGGTGCCGGCGCCGAGGCAGACGACGGTATCTCCCGGCCGCAGCGTGCTGCGCAGGAGCGGGGCGAGGTCGCGCGGGCTCTCGATGGCCGTGACCGCGGGATGCCCGGCGGTGCGGATGCCCTCGGCGATGTAGTGGTGGTCGATGCCGTCGATGGGCGTCTCGCCCGCCGAATAGAGCGGTGCCACGATGACGCTGTCGGCATCGCGGAAGCAGGCGCAGAACTCGCCGAAGAGATCGTGCACGCGGGTGTAGCGGTGCGGCTCGAACACGGCGATGAGCCGCCCGCGCACGCCGGGCCGCGCGGCCGCTAGCACGGCGGCGATCTCGGCCGGATGGTGCGCGTAGTCGTCGTAGATCGCGGCGTCGTTCCAGGTGCCGGTGAGCTCGAAGCGGCGCTTGACTCCGTTGAAGCTCGCAAGCGCCACGCGGATCGCCTCGTCCGACAGGCCGGCCTCGCTGCAGGCGGCGACGGCGGCGAGCGTGTTCAACGCATTGTGCTGGCCGAGAACCGGCACTGACCAGCCGCGGATTGCGCGTTGTCCCCCGCGCACGCGGGGCCCGAGCTCGGCGTCGATGACGATTGAGCCGCGCTCATGCCGCAGCCCGCGCAATTGCAGGTCAGCGCCGCGCGTGGTGCCGTAGGTCAGGAGCCGGCGGCCGTCGCGACGAAGCTCGAGCCGCTCGATCATGTCGCGCGCCACCGGATGGTCGATGCAGGTGACGGCGAGGCCGTAGAAGGGAATGTTGCGGAAGAAGGTCTCGAACTCGCGGTGCATGTTCTCGACCGACCCGAAGTAGTCGAGGTGCTCGGGATCGATGTTGGTCACGATGCCGATCTCGGTCGGCAGCCGGACGAAGGTGCCGTCGCTCTCGTCCGCCTCAACGATCATCCACTGGCCCTTGCCGAGGCGCGCGTTCGAGCCCCATTGATTGATGATGCCGCCGGAGATCACGGTCGGATCGTATTTGCTCTCGGTGAAAACGTGCGCGATGAGCGAGGTGGTCGTCGTCTTGCCGTGCGTGCCGGTGACGGAGACCGTAGAATAGAGGCGCATCAGCTCGGCGAGGATCTCGGCGCGGCGGATGACGGGTAGACCCTTGGCGCGTGCGGCCTCAAGCTCCGGATTGCCGGACTTCACCGCGCTCGAGATGACGACGGAGCGCGCGCCGACGAGATTGACCGGATCGTGCCCGATGAACACGCGCACCCCCTTGGCGCGCAGGCGGCGCACGTTGGCGCTGTCTTTCTGGTCGCTGCCCTGGACCGAATAGCCCTTGGCGAGCAGGATCTCGGCGATGGCGCTCATGCCGATGCCGCCGATGCCGATGATGTGGAAGGTCCCGATCTCGCGGGGCATCTGCATGATGTAAATCCCTCGTCCCTCGTGCCGCCGCCTATTGCCGCCAGCTTCGTGGCCCGCATATGGCGCCAAGTGCCTCAATAAGCCGGGTTGACCCCCTCAACCGCGGCCCAACAGCTCCTCCAACAGGTCGGCCAGCCGCTCGACCGCATCGGGCTTCCCTAGCCTTTTGGCGGCTGCCGCCGCCCGGCTGAGCGTCTCTGGCTTGCCCAGCAGGGCCCCAATGTCGCGCGAAAGCCGCTCGGGCGACAGATCCTTCTGCTCGATACACCAAGCTGCGCCCGATTCGGCAAGCCTCGCCGCGTTCTGCAGCTGGTCGTTGTCGAGCGAATGGGGCAGGGGAACGAGGATCGCGGGGCGCCCGATGACGGTCAATTCCGCCGTGGTGGAGGCGCCGGAGCGGGCGACCACGAGGTGCGCCTTCGACAGGCGCTCGGGCAGGTCGGCGAAGAAGGCCGCCACGTCGGCTTTGATCTGCGCATCGCGATAGGCACACAAGACCTGGCTCACGTCCTCGACGCGGGCCTGCTGCACGACGTGCAGGCGCGCGCGCAACTCGGCCGGCAGGCGGGCGAGCGCGGGCGGCACGCTTTCGGAGAAGAAGCGCGCGCCCTGGCTGCCGCCGAAAACGACAAGCTCGATGGGACCGTTGGGCTCCGGCGCCCAGTAGGGACGCCGCGCGGCGGCGATGACGGCCGAGCGGACTGGGTTGCCGGTGAGCCTGACCTTCGCCGTAAGCTCCGCGCCCAAGAACTTCGTCTGCTCGAACGAGGTCGCAATCGCGGTTACGCCCTTGGCGAGCATGCGGTTGGCGCGGCCGAGCACCGCGTTCTGCTCGTGCAGGATCGTCGGGATGCCGCGCAGGCGCGCGGCCTTCAGCGGCGGAAAGGTGGGATAGCCGCCAAAGCCGACGACGGCCTTCGGCCTGACACGGCCCAAGAGCGCGAACGCGGCGCCCAGCCCCCGCGTGAGCATGAACGCGGTGCGCGCCATCGCGACGGGCGAGGAGCCGGCAAGCGTCGCCGAGGGCACCTGGTAGACCTTGCGTGCCGGGAAGCTGGTGCCGTAGCGGTCGCCGCGGGTGTCGGTGACGAGATCGACGGTGATGGCGCGGCGGGCAAGCTCTTCCGCGAGCGCCTGCGCCGGGAACAGGTGGCCGCCCGTTCCGCCCGCCGCCAATAGCACCGAGGGTTGATCGCTTCTCACTTGCGCACTATCGCTTCAAGGCCGCTGAGGCTCGGCAGGACGGGTGGCTTCTTCAAGCGCGCTACGTCGGGGCGCCGCCGCGTCAGCGCCAGCAGCATGCCGAGCGTGATCGAGACTGCCAGCATCGACGAGCCCCCTGCCGACACGAAGGGCAGCGTGATGCCCTTGGCCGGCAACAGCCCGACGTTGACGCCCATGTTGATCAAGGCCTGCAATCCGAACACCAGCGCCAACCCCTGGATCGATAAGCGCGTCGCCGCATCGGGCTCTCGCGCCGCCTTCAGAAGCGCGCGCATGACGACGAACGCAAAGAGGCCGAGCAGCACGAGGCAGGCTACCACCCCGAACTCCTCGGCGACGACGGCAAAGATGAAGTCCGTGTGCGCGTCGGGCAGCACCGTCTTGATGGTGCCTTCGCCAGGCCCGCGGCCCAAGAACCCTCCTTCGGAGAAGGACTTGATGGCGCGGTCGAGCTGCGAATAATCGCCCGGCGTCGGAGCCAGAAACTTGTCGACGCGATAGCGCACGTGCTCGAAGGTCGAATAGGCGAACGCGAAGCCCAGGGCCCCGCAGGCGGCGATGATGCCGGCTCCGAGCAGCGGCTGCCCCGACAGGAAGAACAGCGCCGCCCACACGATGATGACGAGCAGCGTCTGCCCCACGTCGGGCTCCGCTAGCAAGAGCCCGGCAAACAACGCGGCCATCAGGATCGACAGCGGCACCGCCGGCATGTCGGTGCGCGTCTCGCTTTCGGCGAACAGCCACGCCGACAGAACGACGAACGCGGGCTTGGCGAACTCGGAGGGCTGGAACGAATGACCGCCGAAGTTGAGCCAGCGCCGCGCGCCGTGCGTCTCCGGACCGACGAGATGCACCGCGATCATGCCGCAGATCGACACCAAGAACAGGACGAGCGCCAGCCGCCTCACGCCGCGCGGCGAGAACAGCGAGATCGCCAGCATGATGAGCACGCCTACGACCGAGAACAGAAAATGGCGCTCGACGAAATAGTAGGTCGGCAAGCCCTTCTTGATGGCGACCGCGGGGCTCGCCGCGAGCGAGAACACCAGGCCAGCGCCGACGATCGCCAGGATCGCGCCGACGAGCACATGGTCCACGGTGAACCACCATTCAGCGACGCGGCTGCGGTCGGCGCGCGAGACCCTCATGCGGCGCGTTCCTTGAGCGCGATGCCTGGCAGCGCGGCGACGAGGACGCGGAACGCATCGCCGCGCACCTCGAAATTGCGATACTGGTCGAAGGAGGCGCAGGCGGGCGAGAGCAGCACCACCGGCTCGGGCGCGGGGTTCGTGGCCGCATCGCGCGCGGCGGCGGCAGTCGCCACGGCAAGTGTGCCGCAGCGATCGAACGGCACTCGGCCGTCGAGCGTGGCGGCGAACTCCTCCGTCGCCTCGCCGATCAGGTAGGCCTTGGCGACGCGCGCAAAGTGCTCCATCAGGCTTGTGATGCCTCCGGCCTTCGGCTTGCCGCCGAGAATCCAATAGATGTCGCCGGGATAGGACACGAGCGCCTTCTCGGCCGAATCGGCGTTGGTCGCCTTGCTGTCGTTGACGAACAGCGTGCGCCCCTGCCGCCCCAGCTCCTCCATGCGGTGCGCGAGGCCTGGGAAGCTGTGCATTCCCGCTGTGATCTCCTCCCTCGTCAGCGGCTCGGGGAGCAACAACAGCGCCGCCGCCGCGGCGCAGGCGTTCTCGGCGTTGTGCGCTCCGCGCAGCGAGCCGATGCTGGACAGGTCGGCGATTTCCGTCGGGTGGCCGCACTTCAGCACAACGCGCCGCCCGTCGACACCGATCTCGCAGTCGGCGCCCGCGCGCGTCGAAAGCCTGACGATCTCGGCCGGCCCCGCGCCACCGCGATGCCCGCGCAGCGCATCTGCGATGGCGCGGCAATACGCGTCGTCGACCCCGACGACGGCGTTTTGCGCGCCGCGCACCAGCCGCGCCTTGACGGCGGCATAGTTCTCGATCGTGCCGTGCCGGTCGAGATGGTCGGGCGTGATGTTGAGCAGCACGCCGACGGTGGGGTCGACGCTCCTTGCCAGATCGATCTGGTAGGAGGAGCACTCGATCACGTAGTGGCGCCCCGGTGCGCAGTCGGCGAGCGACAGCATGGCGGTGCCGATGTTGCCGCCAACCTGCACATCCCGACCCGCAGCTTTCAGAATGTGTGCGGTGAGCGCCGTCGTCGTCGATTTGCCGTTGGTGCCGGTGATGGCGATGAACGGCACCTCGAATTGTTGCGCACGCCGCTCGCGCGCGAAGAGCTCGAGGTCGCCGATCACCTCCACGCCGGCGAGCTTGGCCTGGCGCACGGCCCAGTGCGGCTCGGGATGCGTAAGCGGAACGCCCGGTGCGAGCACAAGGGCCGCGAACGTCGCCCAGTTCGCCTCCTTGAGATCGGCGGTTGGAATGCCGGCGGCGGTCGCCGCCGCCACGCTCGCGGCGCTGTCGTCGCCGGCCACGACATCGGCTCCGCCCGCTTGAAGCCCGCGCGCCGTCGCGATGCCGGAGCCGCCGAGGCCGAACACCGCGACCCGCTTTCCCGCAAAAGTCGTGATGCGAATCATGGGCAAATCTACCGCGGTTCGCCCGATCCCGGCTTCTTTAGCGCAGCTTCAGCGTGGCCAGTCCGACGAGGGCCAGCACCACCGAGATGATCCAGAAGCGCACGACGACGGTCGATTCCTGCCAACCCTGCTGCTCGTAGTGGTGGTGCAGCGGCGCCATTCGGAACACACGCTTGCCCGTCATTTTGTAGGAGGCTACCTGGATGATGACCGACAGCGTCTCCAGCACGAACAGGCCGCCGACGATGGCGAGCACGATCTCGTGCTTGGTCGCAACCGCAATGGCGCCGAGCGCGCCGCCGAGGGCGAGCGAGCCCGTATCGCCCATGAAGATCATGGCGGGGGGCGCGTTGAACCACAGGAAGCCCAGGCCAGCGCCGATGAGCGCGCCGCAGATCACCGCGAGCTCGCCGGTGCCGGCGACGTAGTGGATCTGCAGGTACTGCGCGAACTTGGCGTTGCCGATGAGGTAGGTGATGAGGCCGAAGGTGGCGGCGGCGATCATCACCGGCACGATGGCGAGGCCGTCGAGGCCATCGGTGAGGTTGACCGCGTTGCCGGCACCGGCGATGACGATGATGCCGACGAGCACGAAGAACGGCCCCAGCTCGAACACGACATTCTTGAAGAACGGCACCGTCAGCATCTGCGAGATCTCCGGCGGCCCGAGCCACATCACGCAGAAAGTCGCGATCGCAGCGACAGCAAGCTCGATCAGCAGACGCAGCCGGCTCGAGAAGCCCGAGCTCGTGCGCCGCGTCACCTTCAGGTAGTCGTCGTAGAAGCCAATGGCGCCGTAGCTCAGCGTGACGCCGAGCACGATCCAGATGTAAGCGTTTCCGAGGTGCGCCCACAGAAGCGTCGCCACCGTCACGCCGGCGATGATCATGAG
>Ga0187819_10000417_pt1 | contig 21103 bp, 18 predicted proteins | sample NC_wetland_sal_i_15_FD_132411 | JGI IMG/M metagenome (GOLD analysis project Ga0187819, IMG submission 132411) | Wetland sediment microbial communities from Neuse River Estuary, North Carolina, USA - SO4_4 | ecosystem: Environmental > Aquatic > Freshwater > Wetlands > Sediment | place: USA...
CGTCTCCAGTTCGTGGCGGAGATCGGCGGCGTGCAGTTCTACAACGATTCGAAGGCCACCAACGTGGATGCGACGGAAAAGGCGCTGGAAGCCTTTCCGGGCAACCTCCTGGTGATTCTGGGCGGGAAGGACAAAGGGAGCGACTATGCGCCGCTGCGGCCCCTGCTGGCCGAACGCGCCCGCCGCGCCTTCCTGATCGGCGCGGCCGCGGAAAAAATCGCCGCGCAGATTGAGGGCGCAGTGCCGCTGGAACAGTGCGGCACGCTGGATCGCGCGCTGCACGCGGCGTTCGAGGCGGCCCGGCCTGGGGACGTCGTATTGCTCGCGCCCGCCTGCGCCAGCTTCGACCAGTTCCAGAATTTCGAGCATCGCGGGCGCGTGTTCGCGGACCTGGTGCGGCAGTTGGCGCCGCTCAGCGGGACTCCACGCGCGGCCGGAGGGGGACGCTGATGCCGCGCGGAATGCGCCCCGACCGCTGGCTCTTCCTGGCCACGCTGGCGCTGTGCGTGATGGGCGCGGTGATGGTGTTCAGCGCTTCGGCGGTGACGGCGCAGAGCCAGACGGGGAGCGCCTACGGCTTTTTTCTGCGGCAGGTGGCTGCCCTGGTGATCGGCCTGGCGGGCCTGCTGGGGCTTTCCAGGATGGACTACCGCGTGTTGCGGCGGCCGCCGGTGGTGTTCACGGCGCTGGGCGCCGTATTGGTGCTGCTGCTGGCCGTGCTGTTCCTGGACCGCGCGCATGCCACGCATCGCTGGGTGCGCCTGGGGCCGACCAGCCTCCAACCTTCTGAATTCGCAAAGCTCGCGGTGGTGATTTTCCTGGCCTGGTTCCTGGAGCCGCGGGTGAAGGCCGGCAACTCCGGCGTGAACCACGTGTGGGACACGCTGGTGCCGGCGCTGGGACCCGTGGTGGTGCTCGCAGGCCTGGTGGTGATCGAACCCGACCTCGGCACTTCGCTGATGATCCTGCTGGTGGCCGGGGCGATGCTTTTCGAAGCAGGGATTTCGCTGCAATTTCTGGCCGGCGCGATCGCCGCGGCGCTCCCGGTGGTTTACCTGCTGATTGTCCGCGTGCCCTACCGCTACAACCGCCTGATGGCTTTTCTCCATCCGGACCAGGACCCGCAGGGCGCGGGGTTCCAGCTCCTGCAATCGCTCATCGCCGTCGGGTCGGGAGGGTTCTTCGGCGTGGGGCTGATGGCCAGCCGGCAAAAGCTGTTCTACCTGCCGGAGGCGCACACCGACTTCATTTTCGCGGTGCTCTCCGAGGAGCTGGGCTTTCTCGGCGCAGCGGTGGTGATCGTCCTGTTCGGCATCTACGGCTGGCGCGGGCTGCGCGCGGCCCTGGCGGCGCCCGACGATTTCGGCCGGATGCTGGCGCTGGGGATCACCTTCCTGGTGGTGGGGCAGGCGCTGTTCAACCTGAGCGTGGTGGTCGGCCTGTTGCCCACCAAAGGCATTCCGCTTCCGTTCATCAGTTATGGCGGATCGAGTTTGGTGGTGATGCTGCTGGCCACCGGCATTCTGTTGAACATCAGCCAGTACGCGGACTGAAGTGAAACTGGCGATCGCAGGCGGAGGAACGGGCGGCCACGTGTTTCCCGCCGTGGCTGTGGCGCGGGAGTGGCTCCGCAGAGGGCCGGAGAGAGAAGTGTTGCTGATCGGGACCGAACGCGGCATGGAAGCAAAGCTGGTGGCGGAGGCCGGGCTGCCGTTTGCCGCGATTCCCGTGGCTGGGCTGAAGGGCATCGGGGGCCTGCGGCTGCTGCGCAATCTCGCGCTGCTCGCGCCGGCCATGGTCGAATCGAATTCGATACTGGAGCGACAACGGTTTGCCGCGGCGTTCGGCGTTGGTGGGTACGCCTCCGGCCCCTTTGTGCTCGCGGCCGCGCTGGCGGGCGTGCCGACGGTGATCTTCGAGCCCAATGCGGAGCCGGGATTCACCAATCGCGTCCTGGCGCGCATGGCCAACCGCGTGGCGACGGCCTATGAGACCACTGCCGCGCGGCTGGGCGGGCGCGCCGTGGTCACCGGGATCCCGGTGCGCGCGGCATTCTTTGAAATCGCCCCCCGGCCGCACGTGCCGCCATTCCGCATCCTGATCACGGGCGGCAGCCAGGGGTCGCTGGTGGTGAACCGCGCGGTGATCGATTCCCTGGACCTGCTGCTTCCGCGAAAAAATCAGCTTTTCCTCGTTCACCAGAGCGGGGAACGCGACTATAATGCTGTTCGCGTGGCATATGCCCGTCGGGAGATCAACGCGGAGGTCGTGCCCTTCATTTCGAACATGGCGGAGGAGTTTGCCCGGACGGACCTGATCGTCTGCCGGGCGGGAGCGATCACGGCGGCGGAAGTCGCTGCCGCGGGACGCGCCGCCATCTTCATCCCCTTCGGCGCCGCGACCGACAGCCACCAGTTGCGCAACGCGCAGGCCCTGGAAGCCGCCGGGGCCGCGCGGGTCATTCCCGAGCCCCAGCTCAGCCCACAACGTTTGGTGCAGGAAATCTCCTCGCTCCTCGACCAGCCCGAGCGAATGGAGGAAATGGAACGCCGCGCCCGCGCGCTCGCCCGCCCGCGTGCGGTGGCGGACATTGTGAACCTGATCGAAGAGGTGGCGCGGCGATGATGGTTGAATTTCGCAATTTCCAGCGTGTTCATTTTGTCGGCATCGGCGGCATCGGCATGAGCGGGATCGCGGAGGTGCTGCTGACGCTGGGCTATTCCGTCTCCGGGTCAGACCTGAAGGCCTCGCCGATCACCGAACGGCTCGCCGGGCTCGGCGCCCGGGTGTTCTACGGCCACGACGCCGCCAACGTAGAGGAGGCGCATGTGGTGGTGGTTTCTTCCGCGGTGCGGCCGGAGAACCCCGAAGTACGCGCGGCCCTGCGGCGGAAGATTCCTGTGATTCCCCGCGCGGAAATGCTGGCCGAACTGATGCGGCTGAAGCACGGAATCGCCGTGGCCGGGGCGCACGGAAAGACCACCACCACCTCCATGACCGCTTCGGTACTGAGCGCGGCCGGGCTGGACCCCACTTTCGTTGTGGGCGGGCGCGTGAACGCGGCGGGAACCACCGCACGCCTGGGCAAAGGCGAATACATGGTGGTGGAAGCGGATGAGAGCGACCGCACCTTCCTGCTGCTCGCCCCCGTGGTCGCCGTGGTCACGACAATTGACCGCGAACACCTGGACCAGTACGCCTCGCTCGAAGACATCCAGAGCGCGTTTCTCCAGTTCGTGAACCGCGTGCCGTTCTACGGCGTCGCCATCCTCTGTCTGGACGAGCCCAACGTGCAGGCGATCCTTCCTGGCGTGCGCCGCCCGGTGGTCACCTACGGCACGTCGAGCCAGGCCGATCTGGCGATCAGCGAGGTGGCGCTGCGCGGACCACAGAGCGATTTCCGCCTGCGTTACCGTGGGGACGACCTCGGCATGTTCCACCTGAACTACCCGCCGGGCATCCACAACGTGCGCAACGCCGCCGCCGCAGCGGCCGTGGCGCTCTATTTGAACGTCCCGGCCGAGCTGATCCGCGATGGCTTTGAGAAATTCCAGGGCGTGGGGCGGCGGTTCGAAGTGAAAGGCGTGTTCCAGGGCGTGACGCTGATTGACGATTACGGCCATCACCCCGCCGAGATCCGCGCCACTCTGGACGCCGCGCGTGGGTGCAACTATGGGCGCCTGCTGGTGCTCTTCCAGCCGCATCGCTTTACGCGCACGCAGCACCTGTGGGACGAATTCTGCCGCGCGTTCAACCAGGCGGACGTGCTGGTGGTCACGGATATTTACGCGGCGAGCGAGCCGCCCATCCCTGGCATTACCGGCGAAGCGCTGGCCGCGGCTGTTACTGCCGCGGGCCATCGCGGCGTGCGCTACCGGGCCTCGATGGCGGAGGCGCTCGATGAGCTGGCGCGGGAGGCCCAGCCCGGGGACGCCATTCTGACCATAGGCGCGGGCAGCGTGGGCCGCGCGTCGGACGAACTCGCGGCGCGGCTGAGCGGGGGAAAATCGGCGGTGAGCCATGCGCATTGAGTCGCCGCGCGTGCTTGCCGCGCTCTCGGACCTGGGCGTGGAACGGCTTCCGGGCGCATCGCTGGCGGAGCTGACTTCGCTGGGTATCGGCGGCACCACGGACGTGCTGCGCGTGCGCGCGCACCGGCGGGTGCCTGCGCTCGTCCGGTTGCTGCGCAGCGAAAGAATCGAGCACCGTTTTCTGGGTGGCGGGACAAACGTGCTGATCGCGGACGGCGAGCTGCCCTGGGTGGTGCTCCAGCTCGTTTCGCCGCAGCCGGATATCCAGATTGAAGGTGAATCCGTGTGGGTGGACGCGGCCGCGGATCTCGGCCGCACCGTGACCACCTGCGCGCGGCAGAACCTGGGCGGGATGGAGGGCCTTATCGGCGTGCCCGGCAGCGTGGGCGGCGCTCTGCGCATGAACGCGGGCGCGTACGGCACCGAAATCGGACGCTTTGTGCGCGAAGTCGAGGTGTATCGCGCGGCCAGCGGGGAAAACGAGACATTGCGGGGCGGCCAAATCTCCTTCGATTACCGGCACACTTCTTTCGCCCCGGAGGACATCATGCTCCGCGCGCGGCTGGAATTGCCCGAGCGCCCGTACGACGAAATTCTGGCGGGCATCCGCGTGTGCAATGAGAAGCGCCGCGCCAGCCAGCCGCTGAATCAGAAAAGCGCCGGCTGCATCTTCAAAAATCCGCCCGGCGGGTCGGCGGGCCGGATGATCGACGGGCTGGGGCTGAAGGGATTTCGCGTGGGCGGGGCGATGGTGAGCGACCGTCACGCCAATTTTTTCGTCAACGCGGACCACGCCACCTGCGCGGACATGCTCGGATTGATTGCCGAAGTGCGCGCGCGCGTGCGCGCCGCGCACGGCTGTGAGCTCGAGGAGGAGGTCATCCTCTGGAACGCGTAAGAAAAATCGAGGCGGAAGGGTTTCCCCCGGAAGTGCTGGCGGACGAGGAGCCGCGGTACCTCCGGCGGCAGAAGCCGGTCGAGGTGCGGAAGAAGAGCGCCATGCGCCGCCTTCGCGAGGACGTGCTGCCGTGGCTGAAACTCGCCACGCTGGCCGGGGCCGCGGTCGGAGTTGCGTTTACCGCCGGGCGCTTCCTGCTTTACTCGCCTTCGTTGCAGCTCACGGACCCGGCGCAGGTGGAGGTCGTGGGCAACCAGTACGTTTCTCGCGACGCCGTGGTCGCCGTCTTTTCTCCTGACCGCAATCACAGCCTGCTGCGCGTGCCGCTCGACGCGCGCCGCGCGCAGATCGAGCGCATCTCCTGGGTGGAGTCGGCGCGCGTGATGCGCCTCTTCCCGGACCGCATCCGCGTGGAAATCACCGAGCGCCGTCCGGTGGTTTTCCTGCGCACGGGCAGCGAACTGGCGCTGATGGACGCGCAGGGCGTGATCCTGGAACGGCCGACGCAGGGCGATTTCCGGCTCCCGGTGGTGAGCGGGCTGGGCGAGGCCGTGCCGCTCGCCGAGCGCGCCGCCCGCGTGCGCATGTTCCAGCAGTTCCTCGCGGAGATTGAAGGAGCGCGCGCCGGTTCGAGCGATCTGCTGAGCGAGGTGGACCTTTCGTCAGCGGAAGACCTGCGCGCGATGGTGGTGCCCCCGGCCGGCAACGCCGGCGCGCCGGCGGAGGGCGCGCAGGCCGTGCTCGTGCATTTCGGCTCCAGCGAATTCGGGCCGCGTTTCCGGCTGCTGCTGGACAATTTTGTCCAGTGGCAGGCCCAGGCCGGCCGCATTGCCTCCATCGATCTGCGCTTCAAGAAGCAGGTGGTGGTGAATCGAGAGCCGTAGGCAGTAGGGGCACGGCATGCCGTGCCCCTACAAAGTTGTGCCGGTGCCGGGAAGCGGCGGACCGGACGAGGGGTCGGAGGCGAGCGTTTTGGCAAAGAAGGCCAACATCGTCGTCGGCGTGGACATCGGCAGCAGCAAGGTATGCGTGCTGATTGCCGGCGTCCCGCCCGCGGAGGATCGCTCTTCCGGCAATTCCGCCACGAACGGCGGACAGCCCACACTGGAATGCATGGGCGTGGGCGTGGCGGACTCCAAGGGCCTGCGCAAGGGCCTGATCGTCAATCTCGAAGCCACGAAAATAGCCGTGGAGCGCGCCCTGGAGCAGGCCGAGGACGTGGCTGGCGTAGCCGTGGAATCCGCACTGGTGGGCGTGGCGGGCGCGCACATCCGCGGCGTGAACAGCCGCGGGGGCATCACACTGGGCCCGCGCCGCCGCGACATCCAGCGCGAGGACATGCAGCGCGCCATTGACAGCGCCCGCGGCGTCACGCTTCCCGAGGACCGCGTAGTCCTGCACGTTTTCCCGCAGGAATTTTTCCTCGATGGGCAGGACAACATCCGCCAGCCCGTCGGCCTGCTGGGACAAAAGCTCGAGGCCAACGTCCACATCGTGACCGCGTCCGCCACCGCGGAGCAAAACCTGGTGAGCGCGCTGAACCTCGCGGGGATCAAGGTGTCCGCGACGGTGCTCGAACCCTTCGCCGCCGCCGAGGCCTCGCTCACACCCGAAGAGCGCGAGCAGGGCTGCTGCCTGCTCGATCTGGGCGCGGCCACCACAGAGATGATCGCCATCACCGACGGCGTGGTGCGGCACACCGCGGCGATCCCGGTGGGCGGCGACCACTTTACCAACGATCTTGCCGTCGGCCTGCGCACGCCGGTGCCGGAGGCGGAAGCACTGAAACGTGAGCACGCCTGCGTGTTCCGCGAACTGCTGCGCGGCGATTCTCCCATTGAAATTTCGAGCGTGGGCGGGCGGCCGCCGCGCACGGTTTTTTCCCGCATGCTGATGGAGATTGCCGAGCCGCGCGCCACCGAACTGCTGGAGCTGGTGCACGCCGAGTTGAAGCACGGAGGCCTCGATACGCGCATCGCCGCGGGAGTCGTGCTGACCGGCGGGGGTGCGCGATTGCGCGGCCTGCCGGACCTGGTGGAGCGGTTGTTCGGCGTGCCCGTGCGGATAGGGCGGCCGCGCGGCATCGCCCGGGTGCCGGAGGAATTTGCCCATCCCGAATTCACGGTGGCGGCGGGGCTGGCGCTTTACGGGCACCGCGCGCAGGGGGGCGCCGTGCGGCAGCAGGGTTCCTGGCGGCAAAAGTGGAAGGAAGTTTGGAAGGGGTGAGGCGGTGGCCGGAAACGGAAAACAACTCAGCGAGGGAGGCAACATGGCGCAGAAGGATGCCGGGGTGAAGTATTCGTTCAGCGAGGACCACGCGCTGGCCGCCCGAATCAAGGTGATCGGCGTGGGCGGCGGCGGCTCCAACGCCGTCAACCGCATGATCCGCGCCAAGGTCGAGGGCGTGGAATTCATCGCCGCGAACACGGACCAGCAGGCGCTCCAGCTCTCCGCGGCGCAGGTGAAGCTGCAGATGGGTGCGAAGCTGACCAAAGGTCTCGGCGCCGGCGCCAATCCCGACATCGGCCGCAAGGCTGCGCTGGAAGACACGGAGAAAATCATCGAAGCGCTGGAAGGCGCGGACATGGTGTTCATCACCGCGGGCCTCGGCGGAGGCACGGGCTCGGGCGCCGCGCCCGTAGTGGCTTCGCTCGCCAGCGAACTCGGCTCCCTGGCCGTGGCCGTGGTGACCAAGCCGTTTTCCTTTGAAGGCAAGCGCCGCATGGTCCAGGCGGAACAGTCCCTCGCCGAGCTGGTGGCCTGCGTGGACACGGTGATCGTGATTCCCAACGAGCGCCTGATCAGCACCATCGAAAAGGGCACCAGCTTCTTCGAGGCCTTCCGCATCGCCGACGACGTGCTCCGCCAGGCCGTCCAGGGCATCAGCGACATCATCACCATCCCCGGGATCATCAACCGCGACTTTGCCGACGTGCGCACCATCCTGAAGGGCATGGGCTACGCGGTGATGGGCACGGCCGTGGCCAGCGGCCCGGACCGCGCCACGGAAGCCGCCAGCCGCGCCATCAACAGCCCGCTGCTTGAGGACAACTGCATCCACGGCGCCCACGGCATACTGATCAACATCAGCGGCTCCTCCACCATGTCGCTCCATGAAGTGAACGAAGCTTCGCTGGTGATCCAGAAGGCGGCGCACGAAAATGCCAACATCATTTTCGGCGCCGTGCAGGATGAAGCGCTAAAAGACCAGGTGAAAATCACCGTGATCGCCGCGGGATTCAAGGAAGCCCCGGCGCGTCGCCTGTCGCAACAGAAGCCGGCCTACTTGCCGAAGGAGTGGAAAGCCTCGCACGCCGTGGCCGCTGCGGGGGGCGGCGGCGTGGTGGCCGCGGCGGGCGGCGGGCGCGGCACGGACAGCATCGTGGCGCAGGTGGTGCGCAACGTCTCCAGCGTTACCGGCGAAATCGCGTCCGATGATCTTGACGTGCCCACGTTCCTCAGGCGCTCGCAGAAGTCGTAGGGGCGGCCACCCAGCGCGGCGGAAAGCCGCTTTACACCTCCCCGGGCCTGGGCGATAATCCCGGCTTTCATACGCAGGACTTCTTTTCCTAATCTCGCGATTCCTTCAGGCTTTTTCCGCATTTCCGTTGAGGAGAGATCCACATGGCGCTCGACGCAGAAAAACTCAATACATTTCTCGGCCAGTTCGTGACCGATCTTGGGGCCGCGGTCCACGCGGGGATGGTGGTGATCGGGGAGAGGCTCGGACTCTACAAGGCGCTGGCCGGTGGCCCGATGACGTCGTCCGAACTGGCGGCCAACACCGGCACGGACGAGCGTTACCTGCGGGAATGGCTCTCCTCGCAGGCCGCGGGCGGGTACATCACCTACGATGCGGGGAGCCACAAATTCAGCCTCACGGAGGAGCAGGCCTTTACGCTCGCCCGGGAAGACAGCCCAGCCTATCTTCCCGGTGCGTTCCAGCTCGCGTTGGGAGCCCTTGCGGCGGTTCCGCGAATTGCGGATTCGTTTCGCAGCGGGGCGGGAATGGGCTGGCACGAGCACGACGACGGCGTGTTCCACGGCTGCGAGAAATTTTTCCGGCCCGGTTACGCCGCGAATCTCATGAGCTCGTGGATTCCCGCACTTCACGGCGTCAAAGAGAAACTCGAGACCGGCGCGCGCGTGGCCGATGTTGGCTGCGGCTTGGGCGCCTCCACGATCCTGATGGCCAAGGCTTTTCCGAATTCGCGGTTCTTTGGGTTCGACTATCACGATAAGTCCATCGCCGCGGCCCGCGAGTCAGCGCGCCGCGAAGGCCTCGATGGCCGCGTCTCCTTCGACGTTTCCCCGGCCAAGAGCTTTCCCGGAAAGGACTACGATTTTGTGGCGGTGTTCGATTGTTTGCACGACATGGGCGATCCCGTGGGAGCCGCCCGGCATGTGCGGCAGTCGCTCCACCCGGACGGCACCTGGATGATCGTGGAGCCCTTCGCCAACGATCAGTTGAAGGACAATCTGAATCCGGTGGGCCGGGTCTACTATTCGTTTTCCACGCTGCTGTGCACGCCCTGCTCGCGGTCGCAGGAAGTGGGTTTGTGTCTGGGAGCGCAATCGGGCGAATCGCGCATGCGAGAGGTGGTGACCTCGGCCGGGTTCAGCCGTTTTCGGCGAGCCACGGAAACGCCCTTCAATCTGGTCTACGAAGCCCGACCCTAGGCCGCCCTCGGCTTTACCACCGCGGCCAGGGCGCAGCCCGTCACCGCCCAGGTGCCCACAGTTCCGGCGAGATGCGCCACCGTGTAATTGCCGGGAAACCCGTACCAATTCCAGTACGGCAGATCGATCACCAGGCACCCGAAGAGCGCCACCAGCGCGACAAACAGCACCCGCTGCCCGAATCCGGGCAGCGACGGTGCAGACATCGCCAGCAGCCACGAAACCGCGAACGCGGCGAGGAGCCCGAACAAAAATTGATTCAGGAGCAATCTTGGAAAGCTGAACGCCGTGCCACCAGGCCGGTAAATGAGCACTCCAGTGGGCCCGCGCAGGAAGGCTTCTTCGAATTTCTTTTCGGCCACAGGGTCCTTCTGTGTGTTGGCGTCCGCGCCCGGAAACATGTACCACCCCGGCTCGTCGATCCCCAGGCGCATGGCCATGGTCAGCGCCGCTTCGTGCGGCAGCGGCTTGATGCCGGTCTCCGCTAACGGCGTGAACATGTGCCAGACGAAAGTCACGAGAAAAATGACCACGGCTCCCACCACCGTGCCGATAAGGATCTGTTTGCCCATGGCTTCCTCCCGATACTCCGCCATTGCGACCCGCCCACTAAGGCAGATGGCGGCCCGCCCCTACATTCTCGTTCCGCCTGCGGGTTCCACGCCTTGTATCATGAAACGAGGGCTTTCCCCTACACTGTCGGCATGACTCCGCCCGTTCGAATCACGCGCGCCGCGCTGGACGCGTTGCTGGCGCACGCGCGCCGCGAGCCGGGCTTGGAATGCTGCGGGCTGCTGGCGGGACGCGCAGGGGTGATTACCACCGTGCTTCCGGCCAAAAACGCGCTGGGCAGCGCGACCACTTTTGAAATCGCGCCCGCGGAACTCTTCGCTCTCTTCCGTCACCTGCGCGAACAGGGATTGGACCACCTGGGCATCTACCACTCGCATCCGGCGGGGGATAATGCGCCTTCGCCCACCGACATCGAACGCGCCTACTACCCAGACACCGCCTACATGATTGTGTCGCCGCGCGAGGATTCGCCGCGGACCGCGCGTGCCTTCTCGATTCGGGATCGGAGAGTGGAAGAGCTGGCGATCGAGACCCTGCCGGATTGATGGAATCGGCTGTCCCGTAGATGAACGGAAGAAAAAGGAGAGTGCGCGCGCCTAGTCCGCAGGGGCGGCGGCGGGCACGGGAGCGGCGCGGTGTGCGTCTGCCTCCGCCAGGCGGCGCGAGTAGAGAGGGAACCGCGCGGCCAGCGCGGCCACCTCGCCGCGTATCCGCGCTTGCACTGCGGTATCGGCAATGTTCCCGAGGACCTCGGCAATCCACCCGGCGATGCGCTCCATCTCCGCTTCGCCCATGCCGCGCGTGGTGACCGCCGGGCTGCCGATGCGAATGCCGCTGGCCTTCATCGGCGGGAGCGGATCGAAGGGGATGGCGTTTTTATTCACGGTCATGCCGGCGTGTTCCAGGGCCAGCTCCGCGTCGCGCCCGGTGAGCCCGCGCGAGCCCACGTCGAGCAGGAACAAGTGGGTGTCCGTGCCGCCGGCGACGATCCGGAAGCCGCGTGCCGTCAGCCCGCGGGCCAACGCCGCCGCGTTGGCCACCACGCCCCGCTGGTACTCGCGGAACGCCGGCTCCGCCGCTTCCTTCAGGCACACCGCCTTTGCCGCGATGATGTGCACCAGCGGCCCGCCTTGCAAGCCGGGGAAGGTGAGTTTGTCGAGTTCCTTCGCATACGCCTCGCGGCACAGTACCAGCCCGCCGCGCGGCCCGCGCAGCGTCTTGTGCGTGGTGGTGGAGACGAAGTCCGCGTGCGGAACCGGGTTGGGATGCAGCCCCGCGGCCACCAGGCCGGCGATGTGCGCCATGTCCACAAACAGGAGCGTTCCCGCCGCCCGCGCGATCCGCCCGAGCCGCTCGAAATCGATCACGCGCGAATACGCGCTCGCCCCCGCCACGATCATTTTCGGTTTGTGCTCCGCGGCCAGGCGCTCGACCTCGTCGTAATCGAGCAGTTCCGTTTCCTTGTTCACCCCGTAGGCCACGATTTTGTACATCCGGCCGGAAAAATTCAGCGGGTGGCCATGGGTCAGGTGACCGCCGTGCGCCAGATTCATGCCCAGCAGGGTGTCGCCCGGCTTCATCGCCGCCATATAGACGGAAATGTTGGCCTGCGTGCCCGCATGCGCCTGGACGTTGGCGTGGTCCGCGCCGAAAAGCTTCTTCGCGCGTTCGATGGCCAGCGATTCCACCCGGTCGGCGTTCTCGCAACCGCCGTAATAGCGCTTCCCCGGGTAGCCCTCCGCGTATTTGTTGGTGAACACGGAGCCCATGGTTTCCAACACCGCCTCGGAAACGAAATTTTCCGAAGCGATCAGCTCCAGCCCGGTAGCCTGCCGGCGGACTTCCTCACGAAGCGCGTCCGCAACCTCCGGGTCCACCTCCGCAACTGTTCGCTCCATCCGCCGTGAATCCTGCGTCTCCATGAGGTTCTCCTGAAGGCTGTAAAGGAGGCTGCGCGCCGCTACGCCGCGGTGCCTTTCCGCGCCGGACGCGCCGCATCCATTTCCGCAATCTTTTCCACGCGGCGCTGGTGGCGGCCACCTTTGAACGAAACGGCCAGAAACGCGCGCACGATTTCCACGGCCTGGGCGGGTTCCACGATGCGCCCGCCGAGGGCCAGCACATTGGCGTTGATGTGCTCCCGCGCGGCCCGCGCCGCGATCAAATCGTTCACCGTGGCCGCTCGGATACCGGCCACTTTGTTTGCCGCGATGGCCATGCCAATCCCGCTCCCGCAGGCCAGAATCCCCAGTTCCGCCTCGCCTTGCGCCACCGCTTCGGCCACCTTCTTCGCATAGTCGGGAAAATCCACCGACTCCTCGGACCAGGTCCCCACGTCGCTCACGGTGTGGCCCGCGCCCTCGAGGTAAGTCTTGACCGCTTCCTTGACGTGCAGGCCGGCGTGGTCCGCGCCCACGGCAATGCGCAGCTTCGGGCTTTCTTCCGGCATACGCCGATTCTAGGCGTGGCCCGTGGCATTTGCAATCGTACGACCCGCTCCCCGCCAGCAGCAGGACTCCCCCATTCCCCGGTCTTTCCCTTCGTGCCCTCCGTGCCTCCGTGCACTCCCTGTCGAGTCATTCGTTTGGTGCAGCAGAGCCCGGGTTGCACGTCGCGCCACTCCGTTGACATCGGCGTGCGCGTCCCATAGGCTCATTGGTTTCATCTGCCGATTGATTTCCGGACAAAGAGAGCGAGCGCATGGCTGATCAGAAGCTGCCCACACGGGCTGAAGATTTCTCCGAGTGGTACAACCAAGTGGTCCTGCGGTCGGAGATGGCGGACTACGCCCCGGTCCGCGGCTGTATGATCGTCCGCCCCTACGGCTGGGCGCTGTGGGAAAACATCACCGCGGCGCTCGACCGGCGCTTCAAGGCCACTGGCCACGTGAACGCCGCGTTCCCGCTGCTCATCCCGCGCAGCTTCATCGACAAGGAAAAATCCCACGTGGCCGGCTTCTCCCCGGAGCTGGCCGTGGTGACGCACGGCGGGGGCGAAGAGCTGGCCGAGCCGCTAGTGATCCGCCCCACCTCGGAAACGATCATCGGCCACGCCTACGCGAAATGGATCCAGTCCTACCGCGACCTTCCGGTGCTCATCAACCAGTGGAACAGCGTGGTCCGCTGGGAGCTGCGCACCAAGCTTTTCCTCCGCACGCTGGAATTCTTCTGGCAGGAGGGCCACACCGCCCACGCCACTCTGGCCGAAGCCGAAGCCGAGACCCGTCAGATGCTCGACATTTACACCGACTTCGCCGTGAACGAGGCAGCCGTTCCCGTCATCCCCGGCCGCAAATCGATCTCCGAGCGCTTCGCCGGCGCCGACCAGACCTTCTCCATCGAAGCGATGATGGGCGACAAGAAGGCGCTGCAATCGGCCACGTCGCACAACCTGGGCCAGAATTTCGCCAAAGCCTTCGAAATCCGCTATCTGGATAAGGAAGGCCAACTCCAGTACTGCTGGACGACCTCCTGGGGGCTGTCCACACGCTTCATCGGCGCCATCATCATGGTGCACGGCGACGATCAGGGACTGATTTTTCCACCCCGGCTCGCCCCGTACCAGATCGTGATCGTGCCCATCTTCAAGAACGACGCGGAGAAGGTCCCGGTGGCCCAGGCCACGCACGCCGTGCGCGCCGAACTCGCCGCCGCCGGCCTGCGCGTCACGCTCGACGAACGCGAAGGCGTCACCCCGGGCTTCAAGTTCAACGATTGGGAGATGCGCGGCGTGCCTCTGCGCATCGAAATCGGCCCCAAGGACGTGGCGAAAAACAGCGTGGCGCTCGCCCGCCGCGACCGTCCCGGCCGGGAAGGGAAGTCCTTCGTCCCGCGCGAGGGGCTGGTGGCCGCGGTTCGCGAGGCGCTCGACGCCATCCAGAAAGCGCTCCACGACCGCGCCCTCGAGTTCCGGAAGGCCAACACCCGCGACCCGAAGAATTATGAGGAGTTCCGCAACGCAGTGGAAAACGGCTTCGCGCTTTCCTTCTGGTGCGGCAACACCGACTGCGAGGCCCGTATCAAGGAAGAAACAAAAGCGACCATCCGCAACATCCCTCTCGAGCAGCCCGGGGGAGCCGGCCCCTGCATTGCCTGCGGCAAGCCCGCAACCGAACGCGCGCTTTTCGGCCGCGCCTATTAGACCAACTGCGGCGAGCCAGCCGGGTCGCGCGGGCCGCGCACCGATTAACGCATCGGAAACGCAGCGTGTTCGATGCCTCGACACGTCCTCACCCCGATGCTAGCATCAGGCCGCATTCCGTTATCCAGCAGGAATCCGCCGGCACTGCGGATTCGGGGATGGACTGCAGTGAACATCGCGCCACAATCTCCGCCGAACCCTCCTGCCCGACGGGAGAGCGCCCGGGCACAGCGCGGCGAGGGTCACATCAAATTCTTCATCGTCCTGGTGGTGTTGGCAGCCATCGGCTACACCGGATTCAAGATTGTTCCGCCCTACGTGAACAACTACCAGTTGCAGGACACCTGTGTATCCGAATCGCGCCTTTTTGCGGCGCACCAGAAGTCCGATGAGAAAACCAGGGACGCCGTCTGGGCGCAGGTGCAATCGCTCGGCATCCCCATCCAGCAGGACGCCGTCAAGGTGGTGGTCATTGGACATACGGCCCGGGTGAGCGTGGACTACAACATCGTGGTCAATCTCTTCGGCTTCGACGTCAACCTCGAATTCCACCCCGAGGGTGAAAGTCCAGTCTTTTAGGCGGTTCGCGGTACAATTCTCTGGTGTGACGCACCCGCCCGTCCCGCGCCACGCCCAAAGCGGCGCCGGGGTCGCGCATTCGATCCGGTAGAAGGGAGATTCCATCTCGTTGCGTATTCGCCTGTCGCGCGGTTTCTGGACCTCCCGGTTCGGGATCACTGTTCTCGCCTCCGGCGTGCTGCTGCTGTTCGCAGGCGCCTCGGTGTTCGCCTACTATTACGTTTCCTACTCGCGGATGATCGAGGCGCGGCTTTCCGGCCAGGTTTTCGGCAACACCTCGCAGGTGTACTCCGCGCCGCGGCGAATCTACGCGGGCGAGCTGATTGCGGAGAGCGATGTGGTGGCCACGCTGGAGCGTGCGGGGTATTTCGACCGGCCTGTGGACGGCGCCCGCGGGGAGTTCCGCGTTTCCCGCTCCAGCCTCTCCATTCAACCGTCTGCCGCCTCGTACTTCGGCGGAACGAATTCTCTCCGCGTGGACTTTGAGGGCGGGAGGATCGCGCGGATCGTCTCGCCGGCGGGCGGCGGGGAAGTTTCTTCCGCGGAGATCGAGCCCGAGCTGATCACGAATCTTTTCGACACGGCGCGTGAAAAGCGCCGCGTGGTGCGCATGGACCAGCTCCCCAAGGCGCTCGTGGACGCCGTGCTGGCGGCGGAGGACAAGCGCTTTTTCGAGCATCCCGGCTTCGATCCCTTGCGCATCGTGGGCGCCGCCTGGGCCGATGTGCGCCATCGCAACGTGGGGCAGGGCGCCAGCACGCTGACCATGCAGTTGGCCCGCAGCTTTTTCTTCTCCACCGAGCGCACCTGGAAGCGGAAGCTGGGGGAAACGCTGGTGGCCCTCGAGCTCGAGCAGCGCTTCTCCAAGCAGCAACTCTTCGAGCTGTATGCGAATGAAATCTACCTGGGCAATCGCGGCAGCTTTGCCATCCGCGGCTTCGGCGAAGGCGCCCGGGCGTATTTCGGCACGGACGTCCGCGAGCTGAACCTGCCGGAGGCGGCCTTCCTCGCCGGAATCATCCGCTCGCCGAACCGGTATTCCTCCTCGGACAGCCGCCCGGAGCGTGCCGCCGAGGCGCGCGACCGCGTGCTGGCGCAAATGGTGGAGGACGGCCTGATTACCGCCCAGCAGCAGGCCGAAGCGCAGCGGACGCCCCTGCGCCTGGCGCGCGGTGGCATGGAGACCTCGTCCGCCCCGAATTTTGTGGACATGGTGAAGGACCACCTGCTGGAGCACCTCTCCGAATCCGATCTGACCTCGCAGAGCTATCGCGTGTACACCTCGCTCGATCCCCGCCTGGAGCGGGCCGCGGTGGAAGCCGTTGCGGTGGGGATCAAGGAGGTGGACGCGCAGCTCCAGCGAAAATACGAGCGCTGGGCCAAGGAGAGCCAGCGGAAGGGCTCGACCGAAGCGGTGCCCCACGCCCAAGTGGCCCTGGTCGCGCTCGATCCGCGCACCGGAGAGGTGCGCGCGCTGGTCGGCGGGCGCGATTACGGCGCCAGCCAGTTGAACCGCGCGCTGGCCCGGCGGCAACCAGGCTCCGCGTTCAAACCTTTTGTCTACCTCGCCGCGTTCGAAAATGAGGCGGAAGGCGTCGAGCCGCAGCTCACGCCCCTTTCGACGGTGGTGGACGAGCCCACCACCTTCGTTTTCGAGGGCAATGAATACGCCCCCGACAATTTCGGCGAAAAGTTCTATGGCACGGTGACGCTGCGCGAGGCCCTCACGCACTCGTTGAACGTGGCCACGGTGCGCGTGGCGGAGATGGTGGGATACCAGCGGGTGGTGGACGTGGTGCGCCAGGCCGGCCTCGACCCGCACATCCAGCCCACGCCGGCCATGGCCCTGGGCGCATACGAGATGACGCCTCTCGACGTGGCTGCGGCTTACACCATCTTTGCCGCGGACGGCGTGCGCGCCGAGCCCATGTTCATCCGCGGCGTCAAGGACGCGACGGGCGAATGGATCGAGCGCAGCAAGCCGCACACCAGCGAGGCCGTGGATCCGCGCGCCGCTTACATCGTCACCAACATTCTCCAGGATGTGATCAACCACGGCACCGGCTATCCCGTGCGGCAGCGCGGCTTTACCGCACCCGCCGCCGGCAAGACCGGCACCTCGCACGACGGCTGGTTCGCCGGTTTCACTTCCAACCTGATTTGCGTTGTCTGGGTGGGCTTCGACGACAATCGCGAGCTTGGCCTCGCCGGCGGCAATTCCGCCGCCCCCATCTGGGCCGAGTTCATGAAGCGCGCCATTGCCCTGCCGGATTACGCCGAGGTGCATGATTTCGCGCCGCCCGAAGGCGTGAGCCTGGTGGCCATTGACCCGGATACGCTCGAACGCGCCACCCCGCTCTGCCCGGTCACCCGCAACGAGGCATTTCTGGCCGGCAGCGAGCCCACACAATATTGCGAGCGCCACGGAGGCCTCGAAGCCGCGTTGGCCGCGGGAGCGGGCAGCGCCGCGCCGGGCCCGCTGGCGGAAGATGAGGGATCCGCACGTCCCGCCACACAGCCTCCGTCCGCTCCCTCGGAGCGGGCAAAACCTGCGACGCAGCACTTGCAGAAAACTCCGCCCGGCCAAAAGTCCAACGCCCAGCAACCTGCCCCGCCAAAGAAAAAGAGCCTGTGGGACAAATTTCTTGGTATCTTTGGGGCAGGTAAGAAAAAGGACCAGGCTCCGGACTGAGCCAGGTTCGGGATCTGAGCGATGTGCCGGGGTGGCACGAGCTTTCCGCCCGCCGGGGCGCGTCCCGATGCCGTCATCGGGAACCCTGTGAGCGCTTCTTCCTGCTCGATCGCGAACTCTTCGGCTACCGCGGGGCCAGGGGGGTGGCGCCATGAAATCTTTCGTTCGCACGTGTGGAGCGCTGCTGGCAATTCTGGTGGTGCAGGCCCCCGGCTGGGCCCAGCAGAGCCCGCCGTCCACCAGCCCTATCCAAAAGCTCCTCGCCGTGGACCAACTGCTCGAGGAGAAGGATTATGACGGCGCGTTGCGCGGCTACCAGGAACTGCTGGCCTCCGATCCCAACAACGCTCAGGTCCTGAACCGCATCGGCAACGTCTACCAGGCGATCGGGAGCCTGCACGACGCCAAGAGATATTACGACCGCGCCTTAAAGGCCGACCCGAAATTTGCCGCCGCGGTCAACAACATCGGCTGCCTCTACTACAACGAACGCCGCTTCGGCTCGGCTGCGCGGCAGTACCGCCGTGCCATCAAACTGGATCCCAGCATCGCCAGCTTCCACAGCAATTTGGGGTATGCCTACCTGTGGGAAGAGAACTACAAGAAAATGATGGAAGAATTTCTCCGCGCGGTGACCCTCGATCCCACCATCTTCGACCAGCACAGCCGAAGCGGCGCCGTCATGCTCGAACGCAGCGTGGAAAACCGTGGCGCCTTCTACTTCTACATCGCCAAGACCTACGGCGAAATGGGCGACGCCGGGCGCTGCCTCGATTACCTGAAAAAGGCCCGTGACGAGCATTTCAAGAAAATCCTCCAGGTCAGAACTGACCCGGCCTTCGCACCCGTTCGCCCCAATCCCGCCATGAAAGAATTCATGGATGGCCTGACTCCCCAGACCACTCCCAATCAATCCTCCGCCGAGTAAATAGCACAGACTCGCCGCGGCGAAGTGGACCGGCTTTTTCTCTTTCGCGCGTCTCCCATGCCATAATACGGGCCGATGGCTGGCGACACGTTGCCCCCCGCCACAGGCCCGGTGGCATTTTCAAAGGGAAGCTCCTGCAGAGGAGGGGTCCCGCTCGTCTCCGTTGGAGTAGCGCCATGATTCCCCGCAAACGTCCTTGGAAAACCTGGTCTCCGGAACCTCGCAGGAGCAGGCGTCTCGATCCTGCCCGCGCTCTTCTGTTCTTCTTGGCGATCGTGCTGGCGGCGAGTTGGCTGGCCGGGCCACAGAGGCGCACGGCCGCTGCTGCCGGCCAGGCGGCCGGCGCCGCTCTCTCCGCCCCGCGCGTCATCCAAATTCCCATCGAGGGCGTCATCCAGCCATTCCTCGCGGACTTCGTGGACGAGGCACTGGCGCACGCGGCCTCCGAGCACGCCAGCCTGGTGCTGCTGACGCTGAACACGCCGGGCGGGCTGGACACCTCGATGCGCGACATCATCCAGCACATCATTGCGTCGCCGGTGCCGGTGGCGGCCTACGTGTACCCTTCCGGCTCGCGCGCGGCCTCCGCGGGGTTCTACGTTCTCCTCTCCGCGGACGTGGCGGCCATGGCCCCGGGAACCGACACGGGCGCCTCTTCGCCCGTCTTCCTGATCGGCGGCACTGCGGCCCAGGTGGATGAAACGCTCAAGAAAAAAGCGATGAACGAGGCCGCCGCGTATCTCCGCAGCATCTGCGGGAACCGCGGGCGCAACGTCGATCTGGCCGAAAAAGCCGTGACCGAGGCGAAGGCTTTCTCCGATACCGAAGCGCTCAATGGCAAGCTGATTGACCTGGTGGCCTCCAGCCCCGAGGATCTGTTCGCGAAACTCGACGGGCGAACGATCACCCGCTTTGACGGCGCCTCTCTCACGCTGCATCTTCGGGGCGCGCTCATCTCCCACTATGAGGTCTCGTCGAAACAGAAATTCCTCGGCTGGCTCGCCGAACCGGACCTCATGTTCATCCTGCTCATCGTCGGGCTGGTGGGCCTGTACGTGGAATTCACGCATCCGGGATTGATCCTTCCCGGCGTGTTGGGCGGCGTGGCCCTTCTCCTCTTTCTGGTGGGGGCGCAGGTGGTGCCCATCAATCTCTTCGCCATATTGCTGATCGCCAGCGCTGTGGCGCTCTTTGCGATCGAAGCGAAAGTCACCAGCCATGGCGTGCTCGCGCTTCTCGGCGTGGTGGCCATGCTGGCCGGCGCGCTGGTCCTGGTGCGTTCGCCCATTACCGGTGAGGGCGTGAGTCCGGCCGTGGCCCTGGGATTCACCATTCCCTTTGCCCTGCTCGCCGTAGTCGTGATGCGCCTGGCATTGCGCACCTTCACGATGAAACCCTCCACCGGCAACGTCCAGCTCGTGGGCCAGATTGGCGAGATGCGCGAGCCGGTGGACGGCACCGGCATGGTTTTCGTAGGCGGGGAACTCTGGCAGGCCCGCACGCAGCAGCAAATCCCGGCGGGTTCGAAGGTGCGCGTAGTCCGCGTGGACGGCCTGACGCTCGAAGTCACTCCCGCCACGCCCGAGAAGGAGACGCAGGTCCAGGCGCCTTCCTGACCGTACGACAGTGGTGGCAGGCTTCCGCCTGCCGCTCGGAGTTGTTGAGGCGGGTTTCGCGCTGCTTGCGTCCCGACGTCTTTTGTCGGGAATCCCGCCAGTCTTTGCTCTCAGTTGTAGTAGCGGGTTTCGCCCGCCGCGCCCGGTCCCGGCGCTTCCTGCCGGGGACCCGGCGCGAGGAGGAGGAGACATGGAGCTGTATGCCTTCGCAGTAGCGTTTTTTATCTTTCTGATCTGGTTCTGGAACTCCGTTTTCGTCATCAAGGAGTGGGAAAACGGCGTGGTCCTGCGCCTCGGGGTCATGCTCGACACTCCCAAGTCCCGGGGCCTCTCCATCGTGGTGTGGCCGATCGACACGCTCTATCGCATTTCCATGCAGATCGAGACGATCGAAGTGCCGGCGCAGGACGTGATCACGCGCGACAACGTCTCTGCGAAGGTTAACGCCGTGTGCTACTTCAAGGTGATCAACGCCAATCTGGCCCTCGCGCGCACCAAGAATTACATGTACGCCACCTCGCAACTCGCCCAGACCACGCTGCGCAGCGTGTGCGGCCAGTTCGAGCTCGACTCCATCCTCTCCGAGCGCGACAAGGTGAACGAAAAAATCCAGCACATCCTGGATCAGGACACCGAACCCTGGGGCATCAAAGTCACCAAGGTGGAGTTGAAGCAGGTGGACATCCCGGAGAACATGCAGCGCGCCATCGCCCGCCAGGCCGAAGCGGAACGCGAGCGCCGCGCCAAAGTCATTCACGCCGACGGCGAATTCCAGGCCGCCGCGAAGCTGGCCGAAGCCGCCGGCGTGCTCGAAGCGCGTCCCGCCGCCATCCAGTTGCGCTATTTGCAAACGTTGACGGAAATCGGTGCGGAGAAGAACACGACCGTTGTGTTCCCGCTGCCTATGGATATGATTAGTCTCTGGATGCAGACCCTGGCAAAGAGGCTGGAAGTAAAGTAGCGGGC
>Ga0187819_10000419_pt1 | contig 21033 bp, 22 predicted proteins | sample NC_wetland_sal_i_15_FD_132411 | JGI IMG/M metagenome (GOLD analysis project Ga0187819, IMG submission 132411) | Wetland sediment microbial communities from Neuse River Estuary, North Carolina, USA - SO4_4 | ecosystem: Environmental > Aquatic > Freshwater > Wetlands > Sediment | place: USA...
AATCAAAGCGGCAGCAAGCTGCCGCACTCCCAAAGAACCGTAATACCGCACAAAAAAGGCTTTCGCGCAATTGAGGCGCGAACGTAAGATTGGGGCTGAAAATGGCCACGGCGTCGCCACATCGCGTGGTGCGAAAACAGCCGGAGCCCCGGCGCGAAGGATTGCGAGTGCTGGGCGTCGACCCGGCGCTGGCGGGAGCGACAGGGTACGGCGTGATCGAGTGCGCGGAGTCGGGTTCGCGGCTGCTGCGGTTCGGTGCGGTGAAATTTCCAGCGCGAGCCTCATTTGCCTCGAGATTGTGCGAGATTCATCGCGTGATCGCAAAGCTCCTGGAAGAATTTGCGCCCGACGCGGTGGCGGTCGAATCGGTTTTTACGGCGCTGAACATGAAGACCGCGCTAAAATTGGCGGAGATTCGCGGAGTAGTGCTGCTGGCCGCGGCGCAAGTGTCGATTCCGGCGCACAGCTACTCGCCGCGCAAGGTAAAGGCGAGCGTGGCGGGATATGGCGCCGCGTCGAAGCAGCAGATGCAACAAATGGTCGGTTCGCTGCTGAATCTCGCGAGCGTTCCTGAGCCGCCGGACGCGGCCGACGCACTGGCCGTCGCGCTGTGCCATGCCTATCTGTCGCAAGCGCGCGAGAGGATGGCGGCGGCCACGGGGCTCGATTCGGCGATTCTGCCTCAATCCCGTCCGGCGGGAATGGCGTCACACCTGAAGACATGAACGCGCGAAAACTTATTGTTCGACTCAGCCTGATTCTCGTTGGCATCGCTGGCGTCTTGCGCGTCGCTGCTCCGCAAATTGCCAATGCGCGAGCGGCAGGGCCGAGCAAGGGCGCGACGATCACGTTCCGCAAAATCTTCAAATCGAGCTATCCCGAATTTGTCGAGATCAAGGTAGGGGAGACGGGAGCGGGAACGTTCGACATACGCCAGCTCGATGAGGACGCGAACCCGCAGCCGCTCGAACTGGGCGGGCAGTTGACACAGCGGATCTTTCAGTTGGTCTCGAACCTGCATGATTTCCAGGGTGTCGACATCGATGTCCACCGGCGCATCGCAAATCTCGGGCAAAAAACCTTGCGCTACGAAAAAGGCGGCGAGGCGCACGAGGTGACCTTCAACTACACGATCAACGATTCCGCCACCCAACTGGTCGACATTTTCGAAGGCATCGCTCGCCAGGAGGGCGACCTTTCCGATTTGCAACGCACGCTGCACTATGACCGGCTGGGCGTCAATGACGTGCTGATGCAAGTCGAAAGCGACTACAACAAGAAACTCCTGCCTGACCCCGACAAGCTGTTGCCAACCTTGGACCAAATCGCGGCGGATGAAAAAATCATTGATATGGCCCGCGAGCGGGCGCGCAACCTGGCCACCAAGATTCGCGCTTCGCGGTAGCGGATCCCCTGCGCCGGTCTCGTCGGCTAGTTCCCGCCTAGCCGACAATTCCAAAATGAGGAGCGAGTTTGCTAGGCTGGACCTTCCTGTTGAGGCCCTGCGGCCTGTTTCCTGACTCCAGACTTGGCGGAGCCCGGGAACGGGCCCAGGCGGGCGCAATTCGGGCAATTTGTAACGTTTGTGAAATATTTGGGGACCAGGCTGCGTATCAGCTTATGGAGCGACGTAAGACAGCCGGAGAGATGAGCGCCGCGGAACTAGCGGAGATGCTATCGCAGGTCCAGGCGGGAAACGCCGATGCCTGGGGCGACTTGTATCGGCAGTACGCGGCCGCGATCTTCCGGTTCTGCCGGCGAGCGCTGCCGACGCGGGAAGACGCGGAAGACGCGACGACTGAAGTTTTTATGAAGGTTCGACAGAAACTCGGCACCTACGATTCATCCCGGCCGTTCACAGCTTGGCTTTACAAAGTGGCCAGCAATCATTGCTGGGACATGCTGCGGCGCCGCCGCATACGCCAGGACCTCGAGACGGGCGACCTCGAAACTTTGCCTCTCGAGCATCCGGACCCCGACCAGCTCGAGCGGTTGCAGACCGAACATACGAACAAGGAAGTGCGCAACGGGCTGGCCAAGCTGCCGGACCGGGCGCGCATGGCGCTCGTTCTGCGCTATTACGCGGATATGAGTTACGACGAGATTGCCGACACGCTCGGGGTGCGCCGAGCGTTCGTCGGCGTGTTGCTGTTGCGCGCTCGACACCAGTTGCGCGACGTTCTGGGCACAGGCATGACGGGCGCGCGGGGCGCAGCCGCGGAGAGCAAGTGATGAACCATTTCGACGAAATGACGGCTCTTATGTACCTCGAAGGGCAGCTCGATCATGAGCGCGCGCAAGAAGTATCCGCGCATGCCGGCGCATGCGGTCCTTGCCGCGAACTTCTTCGCGCACTGCAGAGCGAGGACTTGTGGCTGCGTCAAGCGCTGACGATAGACGAAGAGGCGATTCCGGCTCGTCTTCTGGAACCGCCTGAGCGAGCCTCCGCATCGTGGGGCTGGATAACGGCTCTGGGACTGAGCGCAGCCGGGGCTTACACGCTGTGGACCGGATTTGTGGAATGGCAGGCGCAGGCCGCGCAAGCCGGTTTCACGCAGAACAACCTGCTCACCATGCTCTTCTTCAGCGGCGCTTTCTGGAAAGGATGGGACGCAATGCGAAACCTCATGGAATTCCTGGCGGCGGGTTCTCTGGTGGCCGTGGTGTCGTGGTTGCTGCGACGGCATTGGCGGCGGCTGACGACGGTTGCCGCCGTGATGGGAGTTCTCCTGTTTGCGCTGGCTGCGCCGCAAAGGGCGGGCGCGGCAGAGACGAAGAAGGGAGACCCGAACTTCACGTTGCCAAGCGGAGAAGTGGTGCACACCGACCTGTTCGTGGTGGCAGACCGAACAGAAATTGATGGAGAGATCGATGGCGACCTGGTGGTGTGGTCGCGCGAAGTGATCGTCAACGGGCACGTGAAAGGCGACGTTCTCTGCGGCGCAGAAACGTTGCGGATGAACGGGACCGTAGACGGAAACATGCGGACCTTCGTGAAATCGCTCGACATTACCGGGACGGTGGCAAAAAACGTGATGACATGGAGCGGCGAAACGGATCTGGAGAACAAAGGAAGCATCGGAGGCAGTCTCACACTTGGAAGTAATGATGCGTCGCTAGCCGGCAAAATCGAGAAGGATGTCATGGCCATGGCGCATACCCTCGACCTAACCGGCACGCTCGGACAGGACGCCACTTTGCGTGCGGATACCTTGAACATCGGGTCGAGTGCCGAGATCAAGGGGCACGTCAAGTGTGAGTGCAAGCGCGAGCCTGTGATCGCTCCTGGCGCAAAGCTGGCGGGAGGCATCGAAAGAGGCATCCAAAGGACTATTCCTGCGGAGACGCCTCGATATGAGCGAGCGCGTTTCTACTGGCACCGCATTCTGCTGTGGGGCGTGGGATTCGTGTTCGGACTGGTTGTGCTGCTGCTGATACCGAACTTCTACGCCGACGCAACCGCAGCTTGCAAGAAGTATGCGCCGGCGGCGGGATTCGGCCTGCTCTTCCTGTTTGCCACGCCCATTGCGGCGATCATCGCGTGCTGTACGATTGTCGGCCTGGGTGTAGGGATCGCGACGCTGTTGCTGTATTTCATTGCGATGTACGCGTCGACGATATGGGTGTCCGGCTGGTTGGGCGAAGCGCTGCTGGGGCCGAGGCCTGGTCTGGGCCCGGCGATCGGCCGGCTGGCGCTCGGATTGTTTATCCTGCACGTGCTTCGGATTCTGCCATACGTGGGAGGCTGGATCCTGTTTGTTGTCATGTTCTGGGGCTTCGGAGCCATGGTGCTGGCGATTTACAAGCGCCTTCGCCCGCAATTGGCCACCACGCCCGCACCAGCCATTAGTTAGAGAAGCGCAACCTGCTTACTGGGGCAAATCCTTCTGCATCCGATCGACTACATCCTTCGGTTCGGTCACGGGAGGATTGTCGAGATACTTGCCGAAAAAGACGAGATAGCGTTGCCAGCGATCCTGAATATGGCGCGGTTCAGTGAAGCCGTGATTTTCGCGAGGATAGGTGACGTACTCGACGGGGATATGCCGTTCGGATAATGCCTCGTAAAACTCCTCGGCCTGAGGAATCGGGACGCGCGTGTCGGCTTGGCCGTGAAGAATCATCGTGGGCGTTTTCACGTTTTCGACGTATTTCATCGGCGAGTGGTCCCAATATTCCTGGTAATTGTCCCAGGGAGCTTGCATATTGAAGAAGAGCGTCAGGTAACGATGGATATCGGTCTGTGAGTACATGGAATAAAGATCGGGAAGCCCTGCGCCCGGTGAGATAGCCTTGAACCGGTCGGTTTGCGTATCGATCCAGAAGGTCATGTAGCCACCGTAGGACCAGCCAAAAGCGCCCGTGCGAGCGGGATCGGCCCAGCCCTTCTGAATAACGGCATCGACGCCGCTCATGTCGTCCTTGTAATCGCCGTCGCCCCAATCATTCTGGTTGGCGGTGGCGAATTTCTCGCCGCGCCCGCTCGATCCGCGGAAGTTAGGCTCAAGAACGATGTAACCATTCGCGGCCATGATCTGTTCGGTAGGATTGAAGGAAAGCAGCGATGCTCCAGTCGGGCCACCGTGCGGATTCAGGAGGAACGGAACTTTGTGCGAGCCGTCGAAGTCGACCGGTTTGGTGACGATGCCGTCGATTTCGGTGCCGTCTTTGCTGCTCTTCCAGTTGATAACTTCGGTGGTGCCCAGCGCGTACTCCGAAAGCCAAGCATTTTGATTCGTGATCGGCTCAATCGAAGTAAAACCCAGATCGGAGCGAAAAACCTCGCCAGGATGATCAGGATCGGACCACAGACCTACCGCCGTTTGTCCGTTTTCGCTGATGCCGGTCACGTCGGTAACGCCGGGCTTGTCGGTGAGTTGGTGCACAGTGCCAGCCGCGATGTCGGCAGCAAAAACCTGAGCCGACTCGCGTGAATCGGTACTGAAGTAGATGCTCTTGCCGCCTGGCGACCAAAAAGGCTCGGCGGCGTTGAGGTCGAGAGAAGAGGTCAACTTGCGCGGCTGGCCGCCATCAGCGCTAACGACGAGAAGATCTATTTTATAAATCATGGGGCCGTCGCTGCCGAGATAAGCGATTGATTTGCCGTCATGGGACCAGCGCGCAGTATGCGTGTACTTAGGGGCGCCGGCGAGCTTGCGCTGGTTGCCACTGGCCACGTCGAGTATCCAGGCCGTCTGCAAAGCCATGTCATCTAACTTCGGAGTCGGATTTGTCGTGAAGGCGATGTGCGCGCCATCGGGCGACCAGCGAGGATCGCTGACGGTGAAATTACCTTTCGTAAGCTGCTTCTCCTCGCTGCTAGCGATGTCCCAGGTCCAGAGTTGCGCCATTTTGTAGTCGTGATCGACAACGACGGCGTCGTCTTTCACTTTCTGGCGCTTTTCCTCTGCGTCAGTTGGAGGCAGAGTGGCAACGAGCAAGAGCATTTTGCTGTCCGGCGAGAACTGAAATGCGCGGACGCCTGACTTGTGCTTGGTGACCTGCCAAGCTTCTCCGCCATCCGCGTACATGAACCAGACCTGCGGTTTGGCGTCTTTTTCGTCGCCTGCATCCATGGTGAAGGCGAGGATCTTACCGTTGGGCGACCAAGCCGGATTGGAGACGCTCTTTTCGCCGCGGGTGAACTGTCTCGCGGAGCCAGCGGGACCAGCCGTAGGCACGACCCAGAGTTGGGTCACGGATTTCCAGGGCTGATCTTTGTCCTTGTCCATCTCGTTTTGGGCGACGAGATAGGCGACTCGAGAGCCGTCTGGGGAAAGCTTCGGCGAACTGACGCGGGCGAGACGCAGGGCGTCACACGTGCCGAACAGCTTTTTGCCATCTTTACTGCGCGGAGCTGGCGCTCGCTGGCTCGAGGAAGAGTCCTGAGCCGAAACGAGCGGCGCCAAAGCGCCGCAAAGGACGAAGGTCAGAATTGCAGGCACAACGGGCAGCCTGAAATGGGTCACGCAAGAGCCTCCTCACGAAGGAAACGCAATTCGGTACGAATTACAGCGTGCGAAGTATAGTGGCTCGCGCGCGCCGTTTCAATTTCTTGCCTGCTGAGCATTGGCTAGTCCTTCCGTCCTTCCTCGCCTCGTTGACAACCAGACACGAAAAGCACAGGATGTGCACCGCTTGAAAGCTCCCGCCCGGGAGCCCTAAGCCGGTCGACCGGAGGTGCCGTCGTGATTTCAGAAACAGCCGTTCAGAAATTCCGGGAATCCCTTCGTGGGCCGTCGTTCTGCGCGAGTGATTCTGGGTATGACGCGGCCAGAACCGTTCCCAATGCGATGATCAACCGGCGGCCCGCGATCATCGCGCGCTGCGCAGGCGCTGCTGACGTAATGGCGTGCGTCCGTTTTGCACGAGAGCACGATGTCGTCGTCTCGGTCCGCAGCGGTGGGCACAGCGTTGCGGGGAAATCGGTTTGCGATGGCGGTCTGATGATCGACCTCTCGGCCATGAAGGGCATACGAGTTGATCCGGTTCGGCGAACGGCTCGCGCCGAAACCGGCCTGAAGCTCGGCGAGTTCGACCGCGAAACGCAAGCCTTCGGCCTGGCCACCACACTTGGTACTGTTTCAACGACCGGCATTGCTGGTTTGACGCTCGGCGCGGGATTCGGGCACCTGATGGCCAAATATGGCCTGGCCGTGGATAACGTAATCGGCGCGGATGTAGTCACGGCGGATGGCCGCCTCCTCACGACGAATGCAGCCGAAAATGAGGACCTGTTCTGGGGCATACGGGGCAGCGGCGGGAACCTGGGGGTGGTCACATCGCTCGAATACCGTTTGCATGAGGTCGGCGCAGTAGTTGGGGGAGCAGTGTTCTATCCTGCGTCGAAAGCGAAGGAGGTTTTGCATTTCTGCCGCGACTACGCAGAAACAATCCCGGACGAATTGGTCATTCAGGGAGGCGCACTAACGCTGCCGGATGTCGGCTGCGTGTTTGCGGTTGCCGGATGCTACTGTGGCCCGGTATCGGAGGGCGAAAAGGTGTTGAGGCCCTTGCGAACGTTTGGCTCGCCGGTGGCGGATATTTTCAACGCGATCAGCTACGTGCAGATGCAAAGTCTCTTCGACGCGTTCTTTCCGCCGGGACGTCTCACTTACGTCAAGTCGAGTTTCATACGCGAGTTCAGTGATGATGCCATCGCGGCAATGGCCGAGTACGCAGGAAAGAGCCCTTCGCCCTATTCGTTCGCGCCATTCTTCGAGCACTGGCACGGAGCAGCTACGCGCGTTGGCGTCAGTGATACCGCTTTTCCGCATCGACGGTATGCATACAACTTCATGGCTTGGTCCAACTGGGAAAATGCGGCAGATTCAGAGAGGAACATCGAGTGGACGCGTGAGTGCTGGGAAGCGATGCGGCCGTTCCTGGCGAATGGCTCGTATCAGAATTACGTTTCGGATGAAGGAGAAGCGGTGGCGCGTGCCGCATATGGCGCGAATTACGAGCGGCTGCTTGCGCTCAAGAACAAGTACGATCCGACAAACCTCTTCCGTATGAACCACAACGTCAAACCGGTGGCCGAATCCGCAGTCGGCGCGGCATAGGCGACCAGACACGGGCGGGTTTGAAACCCGCCCCTACACGTCCATAGGAGAATGTGCGAAGAACTTTGGGTCCGTTATGAGACGATGCCGAGGTTCTTGCCGGCACGAGACATGATTTCGAGCGCGCGTTCGAGGTCGGCGCGCTTGTGCGCGGCCGAAACAATCGTGCGCAGCCGGGCCTTGCCTTCGGGAACCGTGGGATAGCCGAGCGCGCCGGCGAAGACACCCTCGTCGAACAAATCGCGAGAAAACTGAAAGGCCTTTTCGGCGTCGCCCACCATGATGGGAGTAATCGGCGTTTCGCTCTTGCCTGTATCGAAGCCGAGCTTCTTCAATTGGCGCTTGAAAAATTTCGTGTTCGACCAAAGCTTCTTGATTAGCCGCGCACCGATATCGGAGTCAAGCACCTCGAACGCTGCCTGGCACGTGGCGGTGACGGAAGGCGGATGAGAAGTCGAGAACAGGAATGGGCGGCCGCGATGATAGAGGAACTCGATAAGGTCGCGTGAGCCGCAGATGTATCCGCCGAGTGAGCCAATCGCTTTGCTGAGTGTGCCGACTTGAATGTCGACGCGGCCGTGAAGGCCGAAATGATCGACGGTGCCGCGGCCATTTGCGCCAAGAACGCCAGAGGCATGCGCGTCGTCGACCATCATGATGCAATTATATTTTTCGGCGAGATTGCAGAGGGTTGGCAGATCGGCAATATCGCCATCCATCGAAAAAACGCCATCGCTGATCAAGAGCTTCTTGCCGTTCCAATTTTGAGTCTCCAGCAGGACGCGCTCGCAATCGGCGTAATCTTTGTGCTTGAAGATCTTGATGGTGGCGCGTGAGAGGCGGCAGCCGTCGATGATCGAGGCGTGATTCAACTCATCGGAGACGATCAAGTCTTCTTTGCCAAGAATGGCCGCAACAGTTCCAGCATTCGCGGTGAACCCGGATTGAAATACGACGCAGGCCTCGGCTTTCTTGAATCGCGCGATCTGTTCTTCGAGATCCATGTGCATCTTCATAGTGCCGGCGATAGTCCGGACGGCGCCGGAGCCGACGCCATACTTGCGAATCGCATCGATGGCTGCGCGCTTTAATTTCGGGTGGGTGGTCAGGCCGAGGTAGTTGTTCGAGCTGAGGTTGATGACTTCCTTGCCGTCGAAGTTGGCAATAGCCTTTTGTTCGCCGCCGAGAATTTTCAGGTGAAAGTAAAGATGCTTTGACTTGAGGTCTTCGAGCGCGTCGTGCAGAAAATGAAGCTGGGGACGTCCTTGGGGACTAGCCGCCGGTGTGGTCATGAGGCCTCCATTTCGAAATGGGATTCGCGAAAATATGAGCTTACATCTGATCGAAGTCCTGCTGGCAATTGTTTCCGTAGATAAACGAATGCAGGACGAATCCAGACGCCTGGGGTTCGAGAGTGAGCAAGTGCGAACCGAAGGCGGTGTTTTTCACCAGGTAATACATGCGCGGCTTGCTGACTTCGAGATAAGAGCCCTGCGCGTCGAAATGAAGATCGACGCCAGCCTCGTTTTGTGGAATTGGCTTGCCGTCCTGCAAGAGATAAACGCGGACCGGCTTCTTCTCGTTCGCCACGCTCAGAACTGCATAGACTGATCGAGCATGATAGCGAAGCTCGGCGCTGTTCCCCTGCTTATCATCGGAGGTGACGCCATCCTGCTCGGTGGTCCATTTGCCGGAGAGCATGACGCGGCCGTCTTGCGAGTCGCCGGCGGGACGAAAATTGGTGACGGCGCCATTGTTGTCATAAGCGTGCGGATTGGTGAGAGCCCCGCGATGGAACCAATCGCCTACGTATGTTTCGTCGGTGGTAATGCCGCACGCCGGTGCTAACGTAGCCTCGGGGGGATCGAGGGGAATCTGGTCGATTTCAGGATGTGTGGGCGCGAGCAACGCACGTATTTTTTCCTCCATGGGACGATTGTTGCCCTCGCCCTCGATGTGGAGAACGATGTCGCCGTTCTGGTCGATCAGCTAGCGATTGGGCCAAACATTCGAATGATATTCATTCCAGATGGAGCCGTGCAGGTCGGCAACGATAGGCCAGGGCAGTTCGAAGCGTTCGGCTGCGTCGCGAACGTTGTCTGCGCTGAAGCCCATCGGAAATTCGCCGAAGTGAACGCCAACGACGTCGAAGTCATAGGGACGGTATTTGCGGTACCATCGTTTCAACACGCTGAAATCGCGAATGCAGTTGATGCAGGTGTACTCCCAAAATCGATGAGCAGGACGCGCCCGCGATAGCCCTTGATGGAGTGAGGAACTTTCTTTCCGGCGGCGCCAGTGTCGATCCATTCGGCGTCGGAAGTGAAATTCAGGGCCTTCTCAAGCTTTTGATCGTTTAAGTACTCGCTGCCTAGAAGGACGATTGAGGCCAGCAGAACGCAGAGAGCCCTTCGGATCATCACTTTGACTCAGCCCTGGAAACGAATTCGAGATCTTCGTAATCGCCAAGTTGGCTCGCCGGAATAAACGTGGGGTTGGGATCATGCGGTTCGCGGATCATGACGCCACCACCGGACTCCTTCACGTACCAGGATAACTCCGGATCGTTGGGGTCGGATGCCACAAACTCAATTTCCGCAGGCGCTCGATGAAACAGCACACGATCCCCTTTGCGTATTTCCTCGCCCGATTGGTATTTCAGGATCACCGGAATGCGAGCCGATCCGCTATTTGGGCGAACCGTTGGGGTAAAACAGGACTTTGCCGGCTTGGCCGGATTCGAGCAGTGAAAACGCCGTCTCGAACTTTTCGAGTGGCAGACGCTCGTGGAACAGGGGCTCGAGGTTCAGACGATTGTGTTTGAGCAGTTCGGTCATGTGAACCCAGGTCTCGAACATTCGCCGGCCGTAAATTCCCTGCACGGTGGCGCCCTTGAAAATGACGTCATTGACCAGATCCAGAGTCACGAGATCCTTGGGGATGCCCAGAAGTGAAGCGCGGCCGCCTTGCCGCAGCATCTGAAAACCCTGCTGGATGGCTTCAGGATTGCCGCTCATTTCGAGGAGGACGTCGACGCCGCCTTCCGTCAAGCTGCGGACGTGCTCGACAATCCCAGGCTGTGCGGGATCGAGGGCCTCATCGGCGCCCATTTCTATGGCCAGTTCGCGACGGTGGGCATTTACTTCGGTGGCGAAAAGCAAAGCGCAGCCGCAGGCGCGTGCCACGTTGATGGCCATGAGGCCGATGGGCCCGGCGCCGGTGACCACGACATTTTGACCCGCAATTTCTCCGGCAGTGACTGTGTGGACGGCATTGCCGAGGGGATCGAGGATCGCCGCGTAATGCTCCGGTATCTTCGGGTCGATTTTCCAGATATTGCGCGCGGGGATGCGAACGAATTCGGCGAAACAGCCGTCGGCATCAATGCCGATGATTTTCACGTTCTGGCAAACGTGCGGCTGCCCCATGCGGCAGGGGCGGCAGTAGCCGCAATTAACATGCATTTCGGCGCTAACGAAATCGCCCGGGCGCACGGAGGTTACTTCCTCTCCGATTTTCTCAACGATGCCGCAGAATTCGTGGCCAAAGGTCATAGGCGGATGAATACGCGAGGCGGACCAGCGGTCCCATCCATAAATGTGCAAGTCGGTGCCGCAAATGGAGGCGGCGCGGACGCGAACCAGAACGTCCGTGGGACCGATGACTGGAACAGCGATCGACTCGAGTTGCGCCCCACGTTCCGGGCGCATTTTGCGCAGGGCCTTCATTGTTGCGGTGGGCATCGAGTGTGCGACGGACTTATTGCCGCCTCATGTTAGCACAGTCCCTGAAAACGGGACTTGGCTTAAGATCGGACAGCAGCCAAAGAATTCAAGCTGCGAATCGAGGTATTCCGCTACAATCGCGGCCCGGCCAATTCGCAGTTTGGCAGGACGGAGAGCGTGAATCTGCAGAGAAAGGAGATGTGATTGCCTCTCAACCAGCGTCTAACTGAAATTCGGACCGGCTTCGAATCGGCGTTTTGGGTCGCGAATTTCACGGAAATCTTTGAGCGGATCGCCTACTACGCGACGTACGCCGTTCTGGCCATCTATCTTCACGAAAAGTTGAAACTATCGCTGGGCGAGACGGGCACGCTGGTCGGGATATTCGGATTCGTGGTGTGGTTTTTGCCGATTCTTGGCGGAACGCTGGCAGACCGCTTCGGATTCCGCCGCGCGTTATTGTTCGCCTACGGCGTGATGACGATCGGGTATTTCCTGCTCGGCTCTCTTTCGGCAACCTGGATGGCGCCGCTGCGCAACGCCATCGACCTGAAGTGGCTGGTGGGGTCGATCTTGATGATACCGGCACTGGGTCCGTCGGTGGTCAAGCCGTGCGTGGCGGGCACTACGGGCCGAGCATCGAAAGAAAACGTGCGATCGATCGGTTATTCGATCTACTACACGCTGGTCAACGTGGGCGGAACGCTTGGCCCCATCATGGGCTCGCTGGTACGGCGGCACATCAGCATCGAAAGCGTATTTCGCGCATCATCACTGAGTGTCTTTTTGATGTTCTGGGTCACGTTGTTTTTCTTTCGCGAGCCGAGGCAGTCGGGCGAGGATCAGGTGCCGAGCGTGCTGGCGGCCATTAAGAATATGGTCGTGATCCTCGGCAACTGGCGATTTGTCGCGTTTTTGCTGGTGTACTGCGGCTACTGGATTGTCTTCTGGCAGGAGTGGGTTTCCCTGGCTCTATTCGTGCGCACGTATGTGAATAAGCAGGCGAATGTCGACGCGCTGCTGTCTATCGACGCGCTGGCCGTGATCTCCTTGCAGATCCTCATCAGTTTTCTCACGCGCAAGATTCCGGCGATTCCGGCGCTGGCGCTGGGTATTTTCGTTTCCAGCATCGCGTGGATTCCCCTCGCGCTGCATCCTGCGATCTCAACAACGGTGGCGGCAATCTTCGTTGTGGCCCTCGGAGAGATCATTCAATCGCCGCGTTATTACGAATACATGTCGCGGTTGGCTCCTCCCGGTCAGCAGGGACTGTACATGGGTTATGCCTTCTTGCCGCTAGCGATCGGGAATCTGATTGCAGGGGTGCTGGGGGGCTATCTTCTACACCTTTTTGGCGACATTTTGAGGGAACCGCAGAGAATGTGGTGGGTCATTACGGGAATCGGCATTCTGACGGCGTTTTTGATGTGGGTGTACAACTTGGTCGTCAAGCCGGAGCAGGAGGCAAAAGCGTGAGTTCACCCACAATAGCGGCACCGCTCGCGGGGCGAGTCATGGGCTCACAGGAGGACGCTTTTGTGGTAGCCGAATGGCGGGATGGAGGTGCGCCTGCAGGACCGCCACGGTTGATCGCTCCTTTGCACGTGCATCATAGCGACGATGAAGCATGGTACGTACTGGAAGGCACGCTGCGCGTGCAAGTGGACGATGAAGTGGTGGAAGCGAGGGCGGGATCAGGCGTTCTTGTTCCGCGCGGGACCAAACATACGTATTGGAACCCTAGTCCCGAACCCTGCCGATATCTGCTGGTGATGACCTCGAGGATTTACCGGCTCATTCAGGAAATTCACGCCATGCAGGAACGCACACCCGCCGCGCTTCGCGAGCTATTTCGAAAGCACGATTCCGAACTCCTCGGGTAACGAGCGGTTCGGCCGAGAGGCGGAAAGCGGGCTTTCGCGCGATACTAGCGGGCCGGGACCGATTCCAACGCTGCGAGAGCTTCGTCGGTGGTCACGAAACGGGCGCCGAGCGACTTCAGTTCCCCGACGGTGTGACGGCCATGCTCTGCGTTCAGGGTTTCGATCGCATCTGTCACGACAGAGACTTTGCGGCCGCGTTCGAGCAGACCCTTCGCTGCGAGGCGAACGCAGTATTCCGTTACCACGCCGAAAACGAAAAATTCTGCATCCGCAGGCAGACGATTCACGATTTCGGTGGCGAGCGGATTATCGAACACGTTCAACGTCTGTTTCTGGATGACGATCTGCTGATGGCGAAACAAATCGTCGGGCAGCTTGAATGCCGGATCGTTCGGCACAACGAAATACGAGTTCGCCAGGCCCTCCGGAACGATGCGGGAACCCGGCGTGTCGCGGACGCAATGGGGAGGAAAAGTCTTGAACTCCGGATCGTTTGGCGTGTGCCAGTCCTCATCGGAAAGAAGGAGGACGCGTCCCTGGCGCACAGCATCCACCAAGCGCTTCAAATTGGGAATGGTTTTCTCCGCGCCGGGCACGTAGAGGTTTCCTCCCGGCAGCATGAAATCGGCCTGGGTATCAACTTCCCAGAAAATTGGGTTGCGTGATTGCATTCTTATTGGATGCTTCACAACATTCAGATTGCTACTTCAGCGCCGAGCGCCGGACCCGGCGCCGGACGTTTTCAAGCATAGTCTGGAGCTGCCTGCTATAGCGCACTGGGTATTGCGCTGAACGGTTAATCTGGCGGTAACGCTTGGGCAGGCGCTCGAGAGAAGCAAGAGTTCGTGCGCGCGATTCAGTGACGGCCTCGACGGGCCTGGTGCGCTTGCCTCCACGCATGAATTCAATCAGCAACGGCTGGCCGCCATTTGCGTCCTCACCGTCGAGAGCTATTTTATCGTAGTCAAACTCACCGGCGGAATTCGAGTAGCGAAATACTTGCTTGCGTCCGGGATAAGTGACCTTTGCCTGGCTGAGCTTTGCCGCCTCGCGGACTTGGCCGCCACGCTCGACTTCTACGAGTTTGTACACCAGATTCAAGTGAGGCGCGTCACCGGGGGTGGCTAGGGCGCTGCCGACTCCGAACGAATCAATGGCCGCACCCTGCTCCACCAATTTCGCGATTTTGAACTCGTCGAGATCACCGGAAGCGAAAATCTTGACGTCGTGCCAGCCTGCGCGGTCCAACTCGCGGCGCACCCAGCGGCTGTCCTTGACGAGATCGCCGCTATCGAGGCGCACACCTCCCGGCTTGCGACCCATGGCGAGGATGGTCTTCACAGCATTGCGCACGTCATATGTGTCGAGAAGCAACACGGCCCCCTGCGGAAACGCATCCAAAAAATGGCGGAAGGCGTCCGCCTCGTTATCATGCGCCATCACCCAGGAATGTGCCTGCGTTCCGTACGTATTCAGCCCGTACTGCTGGCCGGCGAGGACATTGGAAGAGCCTTCGCAGCCGCCAATGCCGGACGCACGAGCGGCCCACAGACTGGCGTCCGGGCCGTGTCCCCTGCGCGCGCCAAACTCGACGACCTGGCGGCCCTGGGCTGCGGTAACCACACGCGCCGCCTTGCTGGCAATCATGGTTTGATAGCTCAGCGTGGCGAGCAAATACGTTTCCATGATTTGCCCTTCGATAATGGGCGCTGTTACGCGCAGCATCGTCTCACCGGGAAAAACCAGGGTACCTTCGGGTATGGCGCACACATCACTGGTGAACCGGAATCCGGCGAGATAATCGAAGAATTCCTCACGAATATTGCGGAAGACGGGGTGATCGCGCAGGAAGTGGATTTCGTCGGGCGTGAAACTGACGCGCTCGAGGTACTCAAGCGCCTGCTCGAGACCGGCGGCAACAAGATAATTGCGATGCGCTGGGAGGTTGCGGACGAAAAGCTCGAACGTGGCGCGGGCATCAAAGCGGGTCTGCAAGTAACCCGCCGCCATGGTCAGCTCGTACAAATCGGTTAAGAGACCGGAATATTCGCGCATTTTTTGGAGTGGCCCGCCAGGGAGGAAATCATTGCTTCTCTTTTGACGCGGAAATTCTTGGCAGCATGGAGCTTGCCGAGCGTGAAGGAGTTTTTTGAATTGGGCGGGCGCTGCAACCCGCCATGAAGGAAAGACAAAACCCCCAAGTTACCGGCCACCTTCAGGGCCAGCCGCGCTCAGGGGTCTTGCCAGGATCTTTGGGCCGAGGGTTCAGGGCCGTTCGAAACCCTGACCGGCCCACACTACTTCAGCACCGCGTCTTTGAACGCTTTTGCGGCGCGCAAGCGAACAACCGTCTTGGCCTTGATCTTGATCGCCTCGCCCGTGGCTGGATTCCGCCCCATGCGCGCCTTGCGGTGAGCTTTCACCGCGCGCCCGAGCCCCGGAATCACGAACTTGCCATTCGACTTGGCTTCCTTTACCGCGAGTTTAAATAGCTCGTCGAAGAAACCGGCCACCTGCTTCTTGGATACCGGCTTCTCCGGCGTGCTCACCTTCTCGGATAGGTGAGCAATGATCTTGGACTTGCTCATCGGACTCGCCATTCGTTTTCCTCCTCAAAGTAACTGCTTAGCAGCCCCGGCTTGCCGGTTGCCGCGTGCACTATAGCCGTCCTGCGGATTCAACGCAAGCGAAATGCATCGAAAAAGCCCGCAAAAACAGGGCTTTCCGCACATGCCTGCGCGCGCAGGTCACAACGAAGCAAGGCTTTCGTAAAACATGGCCACGGACCTGATGCCGCCGAAATAATTCTCCAAGGCAATGTGCTCGTCGGGCGCATGCGCGTTTTCATCGGGGAGGCCGAATCCCATGAGCACGCAAGGCACGTTGAAGGTGTCGTGAATCTGCGTGACAAAGGGAATGGATCCGCCCTCGCGAATGAACACTGCCTTCTTTCCAAACCCGTATTCGAGGGCGTGAATGGCTTTCTGGAAAATGGGGTGGGAGTACGCGGCGACCCAAGGCTCGCCCGTGCTCAGCACCTCAAATTTAGAGGTCACCGTTTTCGGCAGAAGCTTTCGAATGTGCCGCTCGACGAGCTTGGCGATTTTGGCCGTGTTCTGGTTGGGAACCAGCCGAGTCGAAATTTTCGCGTAAGCCTTGGAGGGAATCACCGTCTTCGCGCCCTCGCCCTGATAACCGCCCCAGATTCCATTCAGTTCGAGCGTGGGACGAATCCATAACTGCTCGAGCACGGTGTAGCCCTTTTCGCCGCAAAGGGCGGGCGCGCCGACGGTTTTTCGAAATTCCTTTTCCTTCCAAGGCAGTGAGTTGAGCGCCTTGCGTTCGGTGCGAGAAACGGCGGCAACATCGTCGTAAAATCCCGGGACGGTTACGCGGAAGTTTTTGTCATGCAGCTTGGCAATCATTTCCGCCAGAATCGTAATCGGATTGGGGACCGCGCCGCCAAACACCCCGGAGTGCAGGTCCTGCGAAGGGCCGGTAAGCTCGAGCTGGTAATAATTCAGTCCGCGCAAACCATAGGTGATCGACGGAACGCCCTTAGCCAGCATGGAAGTATCGGAGACGACCAGCGCATCGGACTTCAGGCGATCGCGGTTCTTCTGAACGAAATCCCAGAGACTGACGCTGCCGACTTCCTCTTCTCCTTCGATCATGACCTTAAGGTTGATGGGAAGTTTTCCAGCGGTCCTTTGAAGGGATTCCAGCGCTTTAATATGAATGTGAACTTGCCCTTTATCATCGGCAGTGCCACGGCCAAAGAGATTCCCGTCACGAATGGCAGGCTCGAAAGCGGGAGTGGTCCACAAATCCAAAGGCTCCGCGGGTTGGACGTCATAATGGCCGTAGAAAAGGATGGTTGGCTTGCCCGGCGCGCGCAAGGACTCCGCATATACGAGCGGGTGCATCTTCGTGGGCGTAATTTGGACGTTCTCGAGGCCCGCAGCGCGCAGTTTGTCCGCCACCCAGTGCGCCGCCTTCTCGATATCTGGTTTATGTTCACTCTTCGTGCTGACGCTCGGAATGCGGAGGAACTCCTTCAACTCGTTCAAATGTTCTTCCCGTTTTGATTCGATGTATTCGGTGAGATTCATGCCCAAGCTCCGCTCACTTTCGGCTCCGACGCAATGCGGGAATTCCGCAAGGCGGGGTTCGATTCGCACGCGACAGGCTTACTCCACAAATTGAACGCCACATCTTACGTAACCTTGCGCGATTCACCAAATTTTTTGCTCTCTGATTTTTTGGGCACGGGCCCCGTTTCGAATCGTTGACTCTACGCCGTCCTCATATCACGATATTGAGCATGATGCCCGAGTTCACAAGAGAACGCCGCAGCTCCCGAGTCTTCACGCGCATCCCGGTGCGCGCAGCGGGCAAAGACACTGACGGACGCAAATTCCGGGAAAATAGCCAGACGATCGTGATTAACGCTCACGGCGGGCTGCTTTACGTTCAACGACCGCTGGAACTCGGCGCCGAATTGACCCTCATCAATCCCGTGACGGAAGAGGAGCAGGAGTGCCGCGTGGTATATCTCGGCGACACTTCTGACAAAGGGACACGCGTGGGTATCGAATTTCTGTCGCCGTGCCCGCATTTCTGGGGTGTGGAATTCGCGCCTCAGGACTGGCCGAATCAGGTTCCCTCTCGTCCCGCCAGCTGACTCGTATCGCTGCTCACGCGCCTGCCTTACACCAAGGAGGGTCTTTAGCAGTCCGCCTGTAAGACGCAAGCGGAACTGTGCGTGGCGTTCCGGTGCGCACTCTTCTCGTCGCGTTACTGCTCCCGGCGTACTGCTTTACAATCGAGCCATGGGTTTGCCCGAAACGATTGTTGTCAAGTACACGGAGGAGGAAGCTGAATATGTCAGCCTCCGTCCCGTGGTTCAACAGCAGTTTCGTGGATTCGAGCTCATCGACATGATCCTCAGCGTGACAGGCAAGGACCTGTCGCGCATCCAGCACATTCTTCGCTCGGGAACAGTCGTCTTTCACTCTTACCGGTATTGGTGGCCGGGCTTCGAAGCCGATGCGCCGGCGCTTCGCGAGATTCTGTCCCGCTATCCTGATCCTGACTTCTCGCGTCCGTTTCGATCAGAGGATTGTTTGGAAGTGATCCTGGAATCCGGGGGTTCGCTGGCTTCGCATTCGGTACGTTTCCAGCGCGACCGAGCTAGCAAAAGGAAATTTCTGCGCACGCGAAGTTTTTGGGCCTGCCTGATGCGCTTTTCGCGTGAGGTGGGGCCGGCATATCGCGAGTACTCCTATGCTGCGCATGCCGATTTGTATTCGGCGCCCGTCGAGCGCGACCAGGTGCTGCGACTTGCGGTCGAAGCGAAGCGCTACGCCACTCGCGCCATTAACATGCAAACGCTGGAGTCAGCCTCATTTTCGCAAATCGTCTTCGCCTGCCCCCGGTCGTGAGCAGAGGTGGTGAAAACGAGGGTAAGTGCTAGTATGGCGAGCGGAATGGCGATTTAATGCGAACCATTCTGGAGGATCAGCCGAGTGAGCGAGAAACTCGCACTGGTGGGGGTAGTTCCCGAAGTGATCGCCCTCGATCCCGGCGACCAGGTCACGTGGTTTTCGAGTTCTGGCAACCTGAAGATTGAATTCGACCCGCAGCGCTGCCCATTCTCTTCGAACGTGTTTCAGGCGCCTGCAGGCGTTCGCCTATCGAGCGGCCCACCGCGGCCAGGACACAGCCCTGGATCTTACAAGTATCGGGTGTCCATCGGCGATGTGGTCATCGCGCATGGTGAAATTTTACTAAGGGCGAAGTGACGGCGAGACAATTCCGCGAGAGGAACTGCGGATTGCGGCGGATCAAGGCGACCAGATTGCTGGGGCGGGGACAGGTCGACGTCACCAAAGCTGCTTGAGATAGCCGCGCGGTCTCCCGGCCCCCTTCAGTCACCAGCAAGCGCAGTGACCCGCTCCTGAGCGACTGAGTCGGCCAGGATCCGCCGTAGGGGCGCCAGCGACGCTGCCGGGATGGGCCGCTCGCGCTGGATGCTGATTTCACCCGACTTTCGCGGGAAGTCGCGACGATGGTCCAGCCACAAACCCGATTCCTGGAGAAGATCGCCAGCCATGTTCGGGTCGTCGCTGCGCTCGATACTCCAAAACCGAAGTCTTTCTTCTTTCTTTTGAAGAAGTTGCAGGGACTCCTCGAGTTTCTTCATGGCCGCGTTGAAGGAAGAAGCCATAAAATACACAGGCAACGTCCATCCTTGCGGGCCGCCGTTTCCGAACCGCGCGCGAACTCGGACGTTGTACTTCCCATTTTGGTTTTTCTCGACGGCACAGCGGTACAAATTCGCATTCATATGAGTCCTCTGCTTGCTTCCTGGAATCACTTCGAATCGCTGAAGAGCGGGAACTCGGCGAGAGTCCCGACCGTGCCCAGCGCCGACACGTATTTTTTTCGATTTTGAGCCAGTTGCCGGCATGGAAAGCTCCCTTAGAATCAGTTTTAGAACCGCCGAACTGCTTTAAACCGGGAAGGCTCCTTGCCAATTCATGTCGGGTCCGATGAGACGCTACAAAAACGTGGAACAATCGCCCGCCGGGCGGGGCGTCGCCACGCTGGCGAGCGTGGCAGCTGCGGATGGAGAATTCTAGCTAAGTGGCTGAAGAAGGGCAATAGCGCTCAAAACAATTTATAACTTCCTTGTTTTCTGTAAGTTAAATGGTGGTTTGGCTATCCGCACTCGGCCACTGATGGGCTCAAAACCTTCTGTGAGCCTCATTGGGAGGCGCGACCGCGCTCGCCGCTTTCCCACGCATCCCACAGGCCGAGGAGCCTCATTTCCTGCTCGAGACCCATCTGCTTCATGAGCTGCTCAACCTCGGCGCGCGACAGTCGCGGCGCAATGCGCTCCTCCCGATCGGCGAGAGCGTATGCGGTCAGCGCCGCGATGGCCACCTGCTTCTTGACTGCCGGGATATCAATCTTGTCGAAGGTGTCCGAGGCGGCATGATAGTCGAGCATATAGTTGGCGGGCTCCTGGTTGGCTACAAGCGTGGGAACGCCTTCGAGGAGGAAATCGAAATTGTCGGTATCGGCTCCGGCGTCGAATGTGAACTGAGTGACGCCGAGCTGACGGATAGGTTGGAGGGCTTCCCTAACGGCAGGCAGCGCCTCTTTCCGGCCGCCGAGGGAGTAACCTGTCACACGGCCATCACCGCTGTCGAAGATCACGGCCGCCAGCATGTGATTGAGTTCCGCGCGATGGGCTCGCGCATAAGCCCAAGAACCGAGCATACCTTGCTCCTCACCGGTGAACAGCACGAAGCGAATCGACCGACGAGGGGTGCTCCCGGATGCATGGATGGCACGCGCCGCGTCGATGACCATGGCGGCGTTGCAACCATTGTCGAGCGCGCCGGTTCCCAGTTCCCACGAGTCCAGGTGGGCGCCCAGCAGCACGAAGTCTTCCGGCTTTTCACGCCCGCGAATCTCCGCGACGACATTCTCGGAGTCAACGGGTCCAGTCACGTGATTGGGCATATCCAGATGGACACGCACTTTCTGTCCTGCGGCGAGGAATCGGGCCATACGTTCGGCATCTTCGCGCGCGACAATAGCTTGCGGCAGTTTTTCCAGCTTGCCATCGACCGTACTGGTATGCCGGTAGAGGAGGAGGTTCGGGCGGCTCGACATCCAGAAGATGGCGGCTGCCCCGCTCTTCATAGCGCGGCCGATGATCCCGGGAGCAACATCGTATTCTTTGGTTAGGTCGTCCCAGGTGACCAGAAAGTTGGAGTGAACAAGGACGATAGCCCCGTTCGCGGTGTCACCGGCCTTGGCGAAACCAGCCTCATCGCCGGCACCAAC
>Ga0187819_10000420_pt1 | contig 21025 bp, 21 predicted proteins | sample NC_wetland_sal_i_15_FD_132411 | JGI IMG/M metagenome (GOLD analysis project Ga0187819, IMG submission 132411) | Wetland sediment microbial communities from Neuse River Estuary, North Carolina, USA - SO4_4 | ecosystem: Environmental > Aquatic > Freshwater > Wetlands > Sediment | place: USA...
ATCTCGAGCCACAGAACGTCGCGAGGAAAAAGCAGGCCGACTAAATGCCTGGAACGACAGCAACGCATGACGTTGAGTTGATCCGCCCTGGCCGGGGCGGCTTAGGCGGCGGCACGTCCGGGAACGGTCACAACGGAGGTGGCGGCGGTGGTGACGGCATGGGGTCTTCCGGCGGTGCTGCAGGCGTCCCGCAGCGAACCTATATCACCGGAATGACCGTCGGCCTCGGCGGCATCCTGATGTTCTTCATGGCCCTCGTGAGCGCCTACATTGTGCGCAAAGGCATGCCCAACAGCGGATGGGTTCCGCTCCCGGTCTTGCCACGAATACTGTGGTTGAATACTGCAATTCTCATCGCCAGCAGCTTCACACTAGCGCACTCGCGAAAGCTTTTTCGCGGCGAAGATGAGTCCGGTTTCAGGCACTGGTGGGGCGTCACGACGATTCTCGGGTTTTTCTTCCTGGTCGGGCAGATTATCGCGTGGGGACAGTTAGTCAAAGCCGGAATTTACTTGGACGGGAACGCCAGCAGTAGTTTCTTTTACGTCTTCACGGCTGCGCATGGTTTGCACTTGGCCGGCGGGATCATCGGCCTGCTCACTGTCCTGTTCCGTCCGACGCACCGGCTGACGCGCGGCACCGCAACAGAAGTTGTTTCCATGTACTGGCATTTTATGGATGGACTTTGGGTATTTCTGCTGTTACTTCTCACGTTGGGAAGGTGAAATTTGAGCGAACCGGAAATGGAAGGCATAGTCGAATCGCCGTGGTCGGGCGGCGGATCTCCCTTTGCGATCAATTCGAAAAAGCTGGGGATGTGGCTGTTCATCGTGTCGGACTCGCTGACTTTCTCGGCCTTGCTCATCGCCTATGCGTACGTCCGCTTGGCCAATCCGGACTGGCCGCGCCCATTTGAGATTTGGCCTGCCATCGCCAAATCCACGCTCATGACGGTCATCCTCTTGACCAGTAGCTTGACGATGGTGCTCGGCGTCGCCGCTTCCCGCAAAGGCGACGTGAAGAAAACTGTCCGCATGCTCATCTGGACCATCGTGTGCGGCCTCGCCTTCGTCCTGATTCACGCCACCGAGTGGTACACGTTGATTACGAAGGAAGGCGTGACGCCCTGGAGCAATCCTTGGGGATCTCCCCTCTTCGGCGGAACGTTCTTCGGCTTGACTGGGCTCCACATGCTCCACGTCACGATCGGCGCGGCTTATCTAGCCGTGGTCGCGTGGGGCTTCGGAAAAGGCAAGTACAACGCGGACCACGTGGAAGTGAGCGGGCTTTACTGGCACTTTGTCGACCTGGTCTGGATGTTTATTTTCCCGATGGTGTACCTGATGTCTGTAACTTTGAGGAGCGGTTCATGAGCGCAAACGCCGTAGCATTAGAGGTGGCGGATAAACATTCGGTAGGCAGCACAAGGCTATTTGCCGGCGTTTGGGCATGGTTGCTCGGGCTGACGGCCTTCGAGGTGTTTCTGGCTTACTTGCGCCTGCCTTCTGTGATCATGTTGACGATTCTCGTCGGCATCTCTCTCATCAAGGCCGCCCTGATCGTTTCCTACTTCATGCACCTGCGCTTCGAGAAGCTTGGGCTCTTCCTGCTGCTCATTCCGGCCATGGTGTTTTGCATTTGCATGATGCTGATCATGTTCTTTCCCGATAGCGTGCGCGTACTAAATCTCAGGCCGCACTGAAGAACAGAGGCTGGAGGTTAGATGTTGGAGATTAGAAGACTGAGAATGTTGACCAGGATTGGCGCGCTGCTAGCTGGAGTTTTGGCGCTGATTGTTATTGTGTTCGCGCCGCATGTGGCGGCCCAGGGATGCGCGATGTGTTATCAGAACGCCGCCGCATCGGGCGCGCAAGGCCGCGAAGCGTTGCGCCACGGCATCTTGATTCTGTTGTTCCCTACTGTAAGTCTCTTCGTTGGAATTTTCGGGTTAATTTACACTCGCCGCAACGTCTCCCGATAGCGCCGAATTCGAGAAAATAGCAAGGCGGGCTCAACCGCAAGCCCGCCTCATTGGTGCTTAATGCGAAGAAGCTGCCTATGGCGCGGTTTTTTCGTGCAGTTTCAAACAAATGTCGACAGCGTTGTTTGGATTGATGGCGCTTTCGTCGAACTCGATGTGTTGGATTTTGCCGTCCTTGTCGATGACGAACGTGGTGCGTCTCGCCCACTCGTATTCGTCGCCCATTTGTTTCGTAAGGTCGTACTTCTTCAGAATCCCATAACTAGTGAGCACCTTATGATTCATATCGCTCAACAGCGGGAACGTGACTCCGATTTGCTTGGCGAAGGCTTTGTTGGCGGGAGGACTGTCGATGCTGATTCCGAAAACCTGTGTGCCACTTGCTTCGAGCTTGGGCAGATCAGCCTGATATGCCTGAAGTTCTTTCGTTCAACCGCCTGTAAATGCCAACACGTAGAATGCGAGGACCACGTTCTGCTTGCCGCGATAACCGCTCAACTTCACGGTGCCACCTTGATCGTTGGGCAGTGTGAAGTCTGGCGCGACGTCACCCACTTTCAACGTCGTCTTGGCCATCGTTTCGTCCTGCGCCGCGGCACGGGAGTGCCCCGCCACTGGCAATAGGAACGCGCAACCCAATACGACGAGGAACAGCACACTTCGCTTCATGCCTCCTCCGTTTCGCCCCAGTAAGAACTGGCAAAGATTATAGACTCACAACTCTCCAAAGGCCACGCGTCTGCAAAACAAACTGGAGGCCACACAGTGCTCATAGAAAATTGTTTCGACAGGGGAATGGCAAATTAACGCAGGCGAGCCGGCGGATCCGCGGCCTCAGGGATCTTGAGGTCGAGCGGCGGACCTTCATTGTCAGGCAATTTCGAAGGCGCAGGTTGAGGCAGCCCAATGCCGCGGTTCATTTCCAAATGTTCCTTTGCGCAGCGAGGACAATAGCCCTTTCCCGTTTCGTCGTCGCGCTGGCTGGCCAATTCGTAGCAGCCACAGATGCAGTCGCAGTAACCCGTCGTCGATGCGGTCTTGATCGGCACGAGAGCCATCCGTAAGTCCTCCAGAACCAGGTATCGTACCTGCGTTTTTGCAGCGGGGCAAGACTCCCGCTTTCGCAGTTTCGATCCTTGCCCCAAACCATTCACTAGGCGAACGCCAGGCGTGAACTCCCGTCTATTGTTGGGGCCGGACAAAGAGCGAGACGCGATCCTGCGAAACTCACGGGTGGACGTTTTCGAGTTGCGCGAGGCGGAAGGGGTCGTTCTTTTCGTGCATGTTGATCCAGACCCGGTCGGGAATGGAGAGAAACACATGGACGACGCGAGGATCGAATTGCTTGCCGGAGAATCTTTCGATTTCTTCGCGTGCCGCAGAGATGGGCAGGGCCTTCCTGTAGGGCCGATCCGAAATCATGGCGTCCAGCGTATCCGCGACGGCGAATATTCTCGCGCCGATCGGTATCTGCTCGCCTTTTAGGCCCCGCGGATAACCAGTGCCGTCGTAGCGTTCCTGGTGGGCAAGTACGATTTCCGCGGCTTCCTTCAAGAAAGGAATGCGCTCGAGCACGGAGTAGCCGATTTCGCAGTGACGCCGCATAACCTCACGCTCTTCGCTTGTGAGCGGGCCCGGCTTGCGCAGAATCTCATCCGGAATTCCCATTTTGCCGATATCGTGGAGAAAGGCGCCGCGTGCAATGTGACCCAGCAGGGCCTGATCGACGCCCATGGCGCGCGCGATGGTAATGGTGAACGCCGTGACGCGCTGGCAGTGTCCTTCCGTCTCCGCGTCTTTGGCATCGAGTGCGCCACCCAGAGCCTCCAGTGTGTAGTCGTACGATACCTCGAGGTCGCGAAGCGCAAAAGAGAGCTGCTGGTTTTTTTCGGCGACGAGCCGTTCGAGATCATTCTGGTAAATCCGATTTTCGAGCACGAGCCGCCGGTGTTCGAGAGCGCGCCGGACGCTCAAGTGGAGTTGATCCTTCTCGAACGGTTTCAAGATGTAGTCGTATGCGCCCGCTCGGATCGCTTCCAGGGCGATGGAAATATCGTGCATCGCGGTGACCATGATTACCGGAACATCCGGATCTTGCGACCGCAATTGCGCGAGGAGCTTCAGCCCGTCCATTTCGGGCATGACGATGTCGCTCAGAACGAGGCCGAAACCATTCTTGCCGAATAGCTCCAGAGCCGCCCGTCCGTTGGGCGCGACAGAACACCGATAACCTTGCACTTCGAGCAGGGTTGATACCACTTCTCGAATCGCCTCTTCGTCATCGACAACGAGGATGTTTTCCTTGTCCAAGTGCGCTCCCTGCAGCGACTCACATTATAAAGCACGGCACATCGGACCATTAGCTTTGTTGCCGTAACTTGTACGTACATGCTACCGTTCCAACCGGCTTCCTTCGGGGCTGTCTTTCAGTTCGTTTACATTTTAGTTATTTCTGCGATGGTACGGATGGCCTTCGTGTCCAATCCGGGTTTCCTCGCCGCGGCCTTCATTGATTGCTCCGCGGCGTTCATTCTGCTCATCCTTTATGTCCTCCTAGCCCAGGGCTTTCCCGCCAGATTTTTCCGCTACTGGCTCGGCGCATGGACGCTTTACGTTTTCGTCTCCGCTCTCGAGATTTCTCAGTTATGGAATGGAGGGCCGGGCGCCTTCTTCCTTCTTCCGGCGATGTACTTGACCACCGCCGCCGCTCTTCTTGCCGCGATCATGCAATGCTGCGGACAAGGGCCGCGGCTCAAATACGCGTGGCCTTTTCTTTTGCTCGTCCCCTTGGTTCTGTTCCTCGTTGCGCAGAGATCGCCACGGGCTATGCTGTGGTCCGAATCGGTTTTTGAGTCCTCCTTGTACATTGGCGCGGGCCTGCTGCTTTGGCGCACGCGCGCGCGGCATCGCGGGCACGGATGGAAGCTTCTCGCCGGCTCGCTGCTCGTGCGCGGCCTTCATGGCATCGACCGGCCCGACTGGTTCGCGCAACCTTATGCACTTTTTCGCGTTTCTATTCACGACCTCATGGGCATAACCATGGGTGTGGCCATGGCCGTTCTCGTCCTCGAAGCAGGACGCGCTCGCATCGAGGAACTCAACGAAAAAATGCGGCGGCTCGCCCTGATTACCGCCGAGGCAACACAATCGCTGCGCGTTCACGATGCGCTCACCGGCGTATTGCCCAACATCCTCCCAACTCTTGGCGCCAGCCATGGCGTCCTTTTTCTGTTGGAACATGACGGGAGTCCCGCCTCGTTCAACCTGCGAGCCTCCGCTGGCTTCGGCGAAACCTTCTTGAACCAATACGCTCAGGTATTCACATCCGAGTCGTGGATACGTGATGCGCTCGCACACAGCTCTCGGATCATTTCTCGCGGAATCTCGAGTGAAATGAAAGCTCCTGCTTGGCTGGAAAAGGAACAGTTGTCCTCGGCGGTCTTGGTGCCCATCAAAGGTAAGAACAAATCCCTAGGTCTGCTTTGTGTCGGCTCATCATCACCGCGCAGCTTCGCAGGCGACGAAGTGGATTTTCTGGTCAACGTGGCTAACCTTCTGGGACTGGCTGTCCAGAATGTTTCGCTGATCGAGGCAGCGGCCTCCGCCCGGCGGCAGTGGCTCGACACGTTCAACTCCCTCGACGATTTGATTTTCGTGCATTCTGGCGACGGACGTATTCTCCGCGCCAATCGCGCTCTGGCCTGGCACCTCGGATTGGAGCCCGACCTGGCGGAAGGTCAGCCCCTCCGTGAGTTGCTGAAGCACGGCGAGATTCGCTGGGTTGTTTGCCCCTACTGCGAGGGAGCGGCCGGAAAGCCGGAGCAGGTCGACCCCACCTTCGGCGGCCATTTCCTGGTTACCAACTCTGGTTTTCATGACTCGGACGGAAACCGCTTGGGCACCGCGCACGTTTTGAAAGACTTTACGGAGCGCCGCCAGGCGGAAAGCAAGTTCCGCACGCTGTTCGAGAAAGTCCAGGAAGGCATCTTCATCTCGACGCCCGACGGCCGCTTCCTCGATTTTAACGACGCCTTTATGCACATGCTGGGATTCGACAAACGAGAGGACCTGCTCCGCGCCAATATCCCATCCGAAATTTACATAGATTCAGAGGAGCGTCGCCACCTGCAGCGCTTGCTGCATGATTACGGCGAAGTCACCGATTTCGAGTTCCGCTTTCGTCGGCGCGATGGCGAAATTCGCATTGCCCACGAATCCAGCTTCGTGACGCGCGACGGTTCCGGCGCGATTGTCGCGTACCAAGGTTTTGTGCTGGATGTGACCGAACAGAAGCAAGCCGAGGCGGAAATCCGGCGGAGGAACCGCGAGTTGCTTGCGCTGAACACGATCGCCGAGCTGCTCGCGGAATCTCCCAAACTTGAAGAATCGCTTGCACGCGCGCTCCAAAAAATCGTTGAACTTTTCTCCGCAGATGTGGCCAGCGTTTACTTCCTCGATGAACAGGCGCACGCGTTGAAGCGCGTCGCGGATTTCGGCCACACGTCCGACTACGCGAAGCGCTTGAGCCGGATCCAGATTCCGAATTCGCTCGTGCAACAGATCCGTCAAGCCCACGCCACTGTCGTTTCCGGAGCGGCCCTCTCCCTGCCCGAAGAATTCCGCGAGTTGCAAAGAGCGGAGGGCGTTGTCGTTTCGCAGGTCGCCGTGCTCCGGGTCAAGGATCGTATCACCGGTGCGCTCGCTGTCGGATGCCGCACCATGACAGACTTTTCCACCGCCGAATTGAACTTGCTGGGCGCTTTGGGAAACCAGGTCGCCACCACCATCGACAAATCGCGTCTGCTCGAGGAAACCCGCGAAGCTTACGAAACTTTGCGCGAAACACAGGAGCAACTACTGCAGAGCGAAAAGATGGCTGCCGTGGGGCAATTGATATCCGGCGTCGCCCACGAACTCAATAATCCGCTGACCGCGATTTTGGGTTACAGCCAGCTTTTGAAAAACGAACAGAGCATTGCGGGCCGAAGCGCGGATTATCTCGAGAAGTTGCACAGGCAGGCGCACCGCACCCATCATATCGTTGAGAATTTGCTGAGTTTCTCACGCCAGCACAAGCCTGAACGCGGGCCGGTGCAGGTCAACCGGGCCATCGAGGAGACCCTCGCTCTGCGCGAGTACGATTTGAAAGTCAATCGCGTCCGAGTCCAGCTGCAGCTCGATCCCGATTTGCCGGAGACCAGCGGAGATTTTCACCAGTTACAGCAGGTTTTCCTGAATATCCTGAACAATGCGGTGGACGCTGTTATGGATGGCGCAAGCGACGGCCAGATTTGCGTGCGCACGATGCTTGTCCAAAACAGATTGCGCATCGAGTTCACGGATAACGGCCCCGGCGTGAAAGATCCTCACCGCGTATTTGATCCGTTTTACACCACCAAACCCGTGGGCAAGGGAACCGGTTTGGGCTTGAGCATCTGCTATGGCATTGTGAAGGAGCACGGCGGGGAAATCGAGGTTCATGACGCACCCGGCGGAGGAGCCACTTTTGCCGTTACACTGCCCCTCACACCGTATCATGCGGAGTCGGCCGACGTGCCTTCTCGCCGTCACCAGGACAGTCCCAAAACTGTCTTGCTTCTCGATCAGGACGATTCGGTGCTTCACCTGGAACAGGAAATCCTTCTTTCGCAGGGCGTCACCGCTAAAACGGCGCGCACAGTTCAAGAAGCTATCAACATCCTGCGCCGTGAATCGATCGAGGCCGCCATCCTCGACCTGCGCCCTCCTGGCGAGCTTACGATTTCCGACTTCTGCGCCTGGATCGAGCGCAATCGCCCCGAACTTTCCAGGCGAATCGCGTTTACCTCCTGGAATGGCGGCGATCGTGCGGGAATCCCGCGCATCGGAGGAGTTGATTGCCCCGTCATCCTCAAACCCTTCGAGCACAGTAGTTTCTGGAGGCACGCGCGCGAGGTCCTTTCCGTGGAAACCCCCAGCACGCTCAAGCGCTGAGCCCTGAACTCGTGCTCACACGAAATAGCTTCGCATCAAGGCGATCCCGCCAAACCTGTTATCCTGTTGGTGTCATCCAAAATAGCGGAGGGACTGCATGAAGCGATTTCCTGGCGCCGCTGTTGCCGTAATGCTATTTCTATTTGCAATGGGCGCAGCGGCGCATCAAGCCACGCGCTCGCCCGGAGCGGCCCCCAATCCGCCGGCCGCGAACTCCGATTCCGCGAAGCCCGCGCAGGTCTCGCCGCAACAGAAGGAGAACTTTATTGAGGCGGCGAACGAAGTCCTTGTGCAGATGAGCAAGATTCTCAATCTGCCCATTCGTGAGCCGCTCAAGAAGAGCCTGCGTTCGAAGGACGAGGTCCGCGCTTATTTGATTCAGGAAGAGAAAGAGGACAAGAACGACGCGCAGCGCTACGCAGATGACAAGTCCCTCGAAGCCTTCGGCCTGATCCCAAAGGGCTTCCCGCTCGATTCATTCATGCTTGACGTGCTGACCGACCAAGTCGCCGGGCTCTACGATCCGAAAGGAAAGGAATTCTACATCGCCAACTGGATTGCTGCGGACGAGCAGAAACCTGTGATGGCTCACGAACTGACGCACGCGCTCGAAGATCAGTCGTTTCATATCGATCCCTGGATCAAGGCCGCGCGTCCGAACGACGACGCGGAGCTAGCTCGCGATTCGGTCAGCGAGGGTTCGGCCATGGCCGCGATGGTTGACTACACCTTGCAGGACGAGACAATGAGCGTGCGCGATCTTCCCGATGTGACTGGGTTGATTCGTTCTGGCGCCGTCGCCGAAATGAACAAAGATCCGAAACTTTCGCAAGCACCCACTTACATCCGTGATGAATTGCTGTTTCCGTATTTGGCCGGCACCTCCTTTTCCCAACAATTCTTGAAAGCGCATTCGGGCTGGGCTGACTTGAAGCTGATCTTCGAGAACCCGCCTGTTTCGACTCAGCAAATCATTCATCCCAACTTGTACCTCACGGGAGTGAAGCCGCTGCCCGTGTCTCTTCCCGATTGGAAGGGCATCGCTCCCGCAGACTGGAGGCTGCTCGAGGAAAACGTGATGGGCGAGTTCGGGTTTGACGAAGTCCTGAAACAATTCCTCGGCCCTCAGCGGGCGGATGCGCTCTCGCCCGCCTGGGCCGGCGATCGTTACGCTGTCTTCGAAAATCAGCGGACGAAAGATACGCCGCTCGTCTTCCGCGTGAGGCTGGACAACGAAGAGAATGCTACGCACTTCTGCGGCCAATACAGCGAAGCCCTCGAGATTAAGCATAAGAATCGAACGGGCCTTTTCCGGAGACCGAATTATTTTCAGTTCAATACCGACAGCGGCGGCGTGTTCCTTCGCTGCATTGGAACGGATTGCTTGGTGGTGGAAGGCGCGTCACGCGAAACTTACGACAAGATTACGCGGGCCATCGGGTGGACGCTGGCTCCCGCTCCCGCGCAGCCGGAAGGAACTCGCGTCGAAACCAGCTCTACGCCCCGCGTCTCTCCTGCGCTTGCTGCGGATTGATTGACGTCGCTGACTCGATAAGGGCAGCCTCTATGCTTATTCCACTACCGGCCCGATTCCTCGGGTTCCGCCCGAGTGTGCACGGTGGATGACCATCATTGTTTGGTCGTCCGCTTGCCTCGCGCCTGACGAAAAGTCCCGCAAATCCTTGAGACATTGGCGCAGAAGTTCGTGCGGCGCACTGTCATGTTGCTCGCCAGCGATCATCGATAGCCTTTCCACGCCGTACTCAGTTCCCATCGCATTGCGCGACTCGGAAATTCCATCCGTGTAAAGGAGAAGACTGTCTCCAGGGTCGAGGCGCAGTCGCGTCACCTGGTATCGCGCGTTGCAAAACATTCCGAGCGGCAAGCCCGTCGAACTGTGCTGCTCGACTCCATTTCCGTTTACCAGCAAAGCCGGCAAATGTCCGGCACTCGCGATCTCGAGTTCGCCGGATTGTCCCGCGCGTCCGCACACTAAAGTCGCGTACTGCCCCGCAATCGTACTTTCGCAGAATATGCGATTGCCCATATCGAGCAGCTTGTCGAGTTCGACCTCCACGGCCGACAAGCTCCTAAACATTGCGTGCAGATGCGTCATCAGGAGGGAAGCGGCCACGCCTTTTCCTGCTACATCCCCGAGCAAGAAGATCAGTTTTCCCTTTTCACTCGAGGGAACGATCAGATCGCAGTAATCACCGCTTACGAGGCCGGCAGGTCTGTACTGGTAATGGATCCGCCACTCGCCAAACTTCGCGTCATTTTGCGGCAGCAGCCCGCGTTGGATTCGCGAAGCCAATTCAAGATCGCCTTCCAGCGCGCGCTGCTCCTCAGTCGACAGATGATCCAGGCACAGCCGCACCAGCGGGTCGGCGATCAGCCGGTCCTTTTCTATCGTGTCGTGGCAAACTTCGCAGATGCCGTAAGTCCCTTGCTCCATCCGCTCGAGCGCCGAATCCACTTCGTGCAGAAGCTGGAAAAAGGCCGCAGGCGCAAATTCTGACGCGGGAGACGCAAGGGCGTGTTTCAATTCGTCGCGACGCCGTTCGAGTTGTTCTCGCAAATAGGGCTCCGTAATCTCAGGCATGGTTTGATCCTTCGTTTCCGATATTCTCGTGGGTTGCGCCGCACCACTATCCGAAATTGACATTGAAATTCGCCCCCCTGCTCAGGCTCCTAATTGGATTCGCCGGCGAGAACGTTTGATTCTGTCTTCGCTGCGCTCATCGCTTCGAGCATCGCGTGGCCAGCCTTCCTCTCCAGTCGAGCAAGACGCTTCTCGAACCGCCGCAGATACCGCAGGCAGACTCCGGGCGGCAGCATGCCAACGTGGTTCGCGCGATGTAGGTCGGCAAGAGCTTTGCGCACGAGCACCGCAGCGCGATGCCAGTCGCGAGCGCGGCGTTCGTAATAGATGGCGAGCTGTTCATAGGCCTCGAAGCCTTCGCGCGAGATGCCCAGCGTTTCGCTCCATAATTCGTAGGCCAGCGGAAAATCGCCGTCTCTCTTCGCCAGACTTGCGAGCGCTTTGCGCGCCATGCGCGCCGTATCCGGCGGAAGTTCGCACGCAATTGATTCTTCATAGAGCTTGCGCGCTCGGGCCGCCTCTCCGCGCCGTTCGCAGATTCGGGAAACGCCAAAAAGCTCGAGCCCATCCCGGTTGCCTGCCGATGGTGCGGCAAGCACCGACAAGACGCGTTCGGCCAGCCCAGCGAGCCCGCGCAGGTCCATTTGATTGTGATAAAAGATCGGAAGCAGCGGTTCAGGCGGGCCGCCGCGCAGAAAATCGAAGTAAATTGTCGGTATCAGTTCGGACGCTACGTCCACGCCGCGATTCCAGCGTAGAACGTGCCTCTCGAGTTCGGGCAGTCGGACGGAACCGAGCCGTAGCCGCCACAAAGTCCGCGCCGGATGAAGAAAATCAAGATGCGCTCGCGGCGCAGGCAGGCGAATGCTCCGGGTCATGCGATAACGCGTTTCCAGCAGCGGCCAGTCAAATGATTTCCCGTTGAATGTGACGAGCACGCACCGCTCCGCCATTCGCTCGGCCAGCGCGACAAGAAGGGAATACTCTTCGCTGTGATCGCGCATGAATAATTGTTCGACCTGAAGACCTCCTGCGTCCCACCACGCGATTCCCACAAGGAATGCATACGTTCCCGTGCCGCCCGCGAGCCCAGTGGTCTCCGTGTCCAGAAACAGCCATTGCTGTGGGTTGGCTGCATCCGCCGGCGCATCCGGAACGAGCAGTCGAAGAGCTGTTCCGTCGACCCGATGTTCCGGTGGTTCGCCTCCAATCGGCTCGGCGAACCACCGGCGCAAGGCCAGATGCTCGCCGAAACGGTTACGCACCGGCATCGCGCCAAGCAATTCCGCGAGCCGTGCCGAGCCCTCAGGAATTTCCGGGATCGTGCCGCGCAGTCCATCGTCAGTCGCGAGAGTACTTCGCCTCCGCGGGGGCCGTAGGGCGGCCAGGCCGCCGAAGCGATCTTGCAATGTTTCACTCATCTCAAGCTCGACCTACCAGCGCGTGTGGAGAGCACGTGCTCAGCGTCGAATCGGTTTGTCTCCAACTTTCCCTTGCGCGGGTGTGTCTCCGCGGTATCTCCTTGTTGCGTGTCTGACACGGAAAGTCGAGGCTATCCGCAAAACCGGCTCAATATGGTCAGCGCAACTTCCTTTGCGCGTTCGCTCCGGTCGCCCACCGGCCCCACGCAGGATGGGCATCCCCGCTCGCACGGGCACGCCTCGATCAGCTCTCGTGTGCGGCGCAGCAGCAGATCATGGACGCGATAGAGCGGCTCACTGAACCCGATTCCGCCCGGATACGCGTCGTAGAGATATAAATTTGGCTCGAAGAATTCCTTCGCCTTGGCCGGATCGTCCGTCGCAACGGTATATTCCTGCCATTTCGTTTCTACTCCCGCGCTCGGCGGGCGTTCGCCAACGGCGCTCCCAAGATCGCGGCGATCGCACATCAGAAGCAGCGCAGCCATCGATTCCAGGGCATGTAATAGTCCGAAAATTCCGCTCTGCCGCTCGGAAATCGTGAACCGCAATCCCGCGAGTAGGCCTCGCTCCAACGTGATCCAGAACGCGGTCGTGTGCATTTCGTTTTCTGGCAATTCCAGCTTGCCTGCCCCGACATTCTCGTTCGTAAAAAATTTGATCTTCTTGAATCCGACGACTTGCGACCGGACGAGGACCTCCCCATGCACGCGCGCTGCCGGGCCTGCCATGCTTTCTTCTTCCGCAATTTCCAGCGCACGCACCTGCGTGTAGCGAATCGCGTCCGTGAAGTAGTCCACGTTGACCGGCTTGACGTACGCCTTGCGCTTCTCGAAGTCCAGCCGCTCGACGTGATACTGCTCGCCCTGATGGATGTAGATCGCTTTCGGATGCACTGTCGTCAGCGCCGACGAAAAATCGACCTCGCCAATCACTTCCGGCTGCCCATCTTCCGACCCTTCCTCGTGCCCCGAGATGTCGATAATCACGAAATTGTCCGAAGTGACGGAACGCAGGCTCACCGTGTCCGCTGGATACGCCTCTTGAACCCAGTGCCAATTCTCACCGCTGCGATGCAAATAGCCCGCGTCTACAAGCCGCTCGCACATTTGAGGCAAATCGATTGCCCCCAATTTCTCCTCCGGTGAAATCGGCAACTCGAAAGCCGCGCACTTCAAGTGATTGATGAGAATTTCGAGATTGTCCGGCTGGATGCATGCGTGCTCAGGCGAGCGCCCGAAGAAATAATCGGGATGCTGCACGATGAATTGGTCGAGCGGCGCAGATGACGCCACCATCACTGCGCACGAACTTCCGCTGCGGCGGCCCGCCCGTCCCGCGCGCTGCCAGGTCGACGCAATTGAGCCGGCGTAACCGCACATCACACACGCGTCGAGTGAGCCGATATCGATGCCGAGTTCCAGGGCGTTCGTGGTGACCACGCCGCGAACGCGGCCTTCGCGCAACCCGCGCTCGATTTCGCGGCGCTCGCCGGGCAGATATCCGCCGCGATAACCTCGAATCGCCTGCGCTTCGCCCGGTTTCGTTGGATTTGCCCGCTGCAGATACGTCAGCAGCACCTCCGTATGCAACCGGCTGTTTGCAAACACGATCGTTTGCAGCTTTCGTGCGAGCAGTTCCTTGGCCACCCGCGTCCCTTCGTTCAAATAGCTCCGCCGAATCCCCAGATTGCGATTCACCATCGGCGGATTGTAGAAGACGAACAGTTTTTCGCCTGCAGGCGCACCATTCTCATCGATGACGCTTACGTCCTGTTCGATTAATTGCGACGCAAGTTCACCCGGATTGGCGATCGTCGCCGAACAGCAAATGTATTGCGGCTTCGAACCGTAGAATCGAGCGATGCGCGCGGCCCGGCGCAGCACGTTCGCAAGATGGCTGCCGAACACGCCGCGGTATGTGTGCAGCTCGTCGATTACGATGAACCGCAAATTCTCGAACAGCCTCGTCCACCGCGTGTGGTGGGGCAGGATCCCCGTGTGCAACATGTCGGGATTGGTTAGGATAACGTGTCCGCGATCCCGTATTGCTTTTCGCGCGTCACTGGGCGTGTCGCCGTCATACGTAAATACGCCGAAACAATCGTCGAGCCGAGTCGCCAAATCGTGCAGTTCAGCAAGCTGGTCCTGCGCCAGCGCTTTGGTGGGGAAGAGGTACAGTGCGCGCGTGTCCGCATTCTCCAGAATGGCGTTCAGAATCGGCAGGTTGTAGCAGAGAGTCTTGCCCGATGCGGTAGGTGTTACCACCACGCAATTCTTGCCCTCGCGCGCCAGTTCGGCAGCCGCCGCTTGATGCGAATAAAGCTGCTCGATGCCTTTCTGGCGATAGGCAGCGGCTAACTCGGGCCGCAACCATCCCGGCACCGGCCGGAACTGCGCTTCGCGCGCGGGAATCTGCTTGATCGCGGTTAGAACTTCGCCGGCGTGATGACGGCCTGCCAGCGTCCACAGCGTCTCCTGAAATGTGTCGATCGTGGTTAGAGCCGGTTGCGACGCCGTCCGAGATCGAACCGCCAGTCCTTGCAGCGTTGGGGCCACGAGGGGTCTCCTTCGCTTTAGCTTCGCCGAGTCCTTCGCGTTTTGTTCGCTTACCCTAGCAGACTGCAGCCCGCGATGCAAGCCGGAACATCAAGGATTTTCTGAAATAGCGTATCGCCGACCACTCAGTAGATCACGTTCGAACCGCGCCCCCAGGGGTCGTTTAAGATCGATGTACGCCACATGGCATAAATATTGTTGCCAACTGGCGAAGCGTCGTCTATAATCCGGCTGTGGTCTACCATCGCCGACAGACTGCGGCCGCTCGTGCCGACCGCCGCGGGCCGGTGCACTATCGTATTCGTGGCTCAAGTCTCGGATTTTCGAGCCTCGGCACGGACGAACTCATCAAGGCCGTGCAGCGCGGCTTTTCATTCAAAGCCCTCGAGTCGTTTGCCGCCGAAACGGGATTGCCGCTTGCAACTGTCGCGTCCATGATCCAAATCCCCGAACGGACCTTTGCCCGGCGGAAAGCGTCGCGCCGGCTGTCGCCGGACGAATCCGAGCGCTTGCTGCGCGTTTCAACCATTTTCGAAAAGGCCGTCGGGTTATTCGAAGGCGATGTCACTGAGGCGATCGAATGGCTGACAAAACCGAAAAAGGCTTTGGGCGATAAGGTCCCGCTGTCGTATTCGCGGTCCGAACTGGGCGCGCGGGAAGTGGAGAACCTGATTGGGCGGCTGGAGCACGGGGTCTTCACGTGAGCGTGTCTGGTTGGCGCATCGTCAAGCGAAAGCTCTCGCGGGAAGCGTTCAGCGGAGAAGGCGCGCGTTTGTACGGAGGGCGGTGGAACTCGCCGGGCCGATCGGTCGTCTATGCGGCGCAATCGCAGTCGCTCGCTGCACTCGAGCTTCTGGTTCACCTGGAAAATTCCGATCTGTTGTACGAGTATGTGGTCATCGAGGCGCGCTTCGACCCGTCGTTGGTAACCCAGCTCCCCAAATCAGATTTGCCGAAGGACTGGCGTGCCAGCCCGCCTCCTGCGAGCACCCACGCGATTGGAGATGCTTGGATTGCGGAAGAGCCTTCGCCCGTTTTGCAAGTGCCGAGCGCCGTCATTCCTGTTGAAAACGTTTTTCTTTTGAATCCGCAGCACTCCACGTTCGGGAAGATCCGGATCGGCGAACCGTTGCCCTTTGAATTTGACCTCCGCCTCCTCGAGAGGCTGTAAGCTGCACGTTTCCGAACTATTCGCCTATTCAGCCTCGGCAATACGCAGCATCATCGCTACCATTCCGGTGGTCTATTTGCTCGACCGGTAGAGAATTACGCGGACTTTCTCGAGTGTGACGAGCCCGCCGCCGATCATTTCGTCCAGCTTCGGCAAAATTTTCTCGATGCGTTCGGTGAACTCGATCAACTCGATCACAATCGGCAGGTCCTGCGACAGCCGCAGGATTTTTTCCGTGTGATAAATACTAGACGATCCGTAGCCGCCCACGCCGCGCAGCACTGTCACCCCGCTGAACTTTTCGCGCCGGAACAGTTCGACGATCGCTTCGTACAAGGGCTTGCCGTGCCAGTGGTCGGATTCGCCGATATGAATGCGCATTAGAGTGCGCTCACCCTCGAACCGCTCGTGCTTGATGGCTCGTTCCATAACGCCTCCTACTGATCTCGCGAACCGGTAGCGTCAGAATCTTGTCGATGTTCTAAATCTGGTCCGCGATCCGCATGCCGAAAAACACGCACGCCAATCCGCCCACGATGCTGGCGAGAATATACACGCTGGCGCGCATCCACTCGCCATCTTCCAGCAGCCGAATGGTCTCCCAGCTAAATGTCGAGAATGTGGTGAACGCGCCGAAGAATCCGACGGTGACGCCGATGCGCCATTCGGGAGGAATGGTCAGATGCGTGAGGCCATACTGGGCCACGCCACCGAGAAGCAAGCAGCCGACTAAGTTCACGACGAGCGTGCCATAGGGAAACGTCAACCCGGCCCGCTCCTGCACTAACCCTTGCAGCGCGTAGCGTGCCAGCGTTCCTGCCGCCCCAAAAACAACCAACAGAGCAAGCCGCACGATCTCCCGTTTTCTCGGCGCCGCCGGCACCAACAAAAAACTCCTGGGCGCCAGCGGCGGCCAGGAGTCATCAGTCCCTTTTGCGGACGGTTGAGGCGAACTCCATCGCCTTTATTGTGTCGAGCCATTCTACAACGCCTGCGCCGTTGCACGCGAAGTTTGGTTGGTTCGACGCCGTAATTCCGCCACTATGTGCAGCAATCTCATGCTATTAATCCGGTCTGCATCTTAAGGCGGGACGGAACACGGAGGTTGAGGTCCGCATCTCGGAAAGGTTCCGGAGGTTGGATCATGAGCAAAGCTCTTGCGGCGCTCTTCATTGTGTCACTTCTATCCTCGGTGGCCTTTGCTCAAGACAAACCCGCAGCCTCTACGCAGTCCTGCGACAACGTGGCGAAGCTTTCGCTCCCGAACACGAAGATTGTCTCGGCTCAGACGATCCCCGCTGGCGCATTCCCTCTCCCAGGCGGCGCCAGCCCAAGCGGACCGATGGCTTCCCTATACAAATCGCTTCCTTCATTTTGCAGGGTCGTGGCCCAGGCCACGCCGAGCGCAGATTCCGACATAAAAATCGAGATTTGGATGCCGTCAAGCGACTGGAACGGCAGATTTCAAGCACAAGGGAACGGCGGTTTTGGCGGATCGATCGACTATTTCGGCATGGGAAGTGCCCTTCGCCTCGGCTATGCCACAGCGAGCACGGATACCGGACACGAAGCGGACGGCGCAGACGCGAGATGGGCTCTCGGCCACCTGGAGAAGGTGATCGATTTCGGCTACCGCGCCATTCACGAGATGACACTGCTGGCGAAAGCCGCGATCAAAGCGTTTTACAGCGCGAACCCGCACTACTCCTACTTTGGCAGTTGTTCCAACGGAGGCCGACAGGCGTTGATGGAAGCGCAGCGCTTCCCGGACGATTACGATGGCATCCTCGCGGGCGCTCCTGCAAATTTCTGGACGCATTTGCTTACCAGTGCCCTGTGGGACGCTCAAGCTCTCACGCTTGAGCCTGCCAGCTACATTCCGTCGACGAAAATCCCGGCGATCGCCAGGGCTGTAAATGCTGCCTGTGACGCGCGAGACGGTGTCTCCGACGGCATTGTTGACGATCCGCGAAAATGCCAGTTCGATCCGGCTGCGCTTCTTTGCAAGAATGCCGACTCGGATTCTTGTCTCACGCCGCCTCAGGTACAGACTCTAAGAAAATTGTATGAGGGCGCGCACGACTCGCGCGGCCGCGAAATCTTCCCGGGCTTTCTTCCCGGCGCGGAGGAAGGGCAGGGAGGTTGGGAGCCATGGATCTTCGGTTCGGGCCCAGGCAAGAGTCTCGTGTTTGCGTTTGGCATCGGGTATTTCTCGAATATGGTTTACGCTCGGGCGGGCTGGAACTACAAAGACGCCAAGCTCGATGATGCGTTGAACGTCGCCGAGGAAAAGACGGCGAGCATCTTGAATTCGAACGGTCCCAATCTTGCGGCATTCAATCGGCGAGGCGGCAAACTCATTCTCTACCATGGCTGGAACGATCCGGCGATTTCCGCACTGAATACTGTGAATTATTACAACAGCGTCTTGCGAGTCATGGGCGAGAAGGAAATAACCTCGTTTGTGCGGCTTTACATGGTGCCGGGGATGCAGCACTGCGGTTCTGGTCCGGGGCCCTTCAGGTTTGGTGAACCAGGGTCACTGAAGCCACCGATGCCCAATGATGCGCAGCATAACGTCACGCTTGCTCTCGAGGAATGGGTGGAGAGGGGCAACGCGCCCTCGACAATCATCACCACGAAGTACAGGGACGATGACCCTGCGAAAGGCATCGAGATGACGCGCCCGCTCTGTCCTTATCCGCGCTCCGCAAAATACAAAGGCTCGGGCAACACGAACGACGCCACAAATTTCGTGTGCTCCGAACCCAGATAGCGTCGGAATTTTGCGGCCTCGCTTGACACTCTCGTCCTGAGCCGTTATAGAAGAAGGCCATGTCACAATCCATTTTGATTTTCGATTTCGGCTCCAACGAGGAAGCGGCCCAGCAGGCTCGCCACAAACTCGAAGGTTGGAAGCAAGCTTTTCGCCTGGGTGACAAGCTTCAACTGAAATTCGAACGCGTTGAAAGCGAAGAGTCCGCCGAATCCGGCGCCGACGAAAAACCTGCCTCCGCAAAAAAGGGCGCGACTGGAAAGTCACAGGCCAAGAAAGCGTCGGCCGAAAAGAATGAAGACGACGAAAAGAAGAGCGCAGAGGCGCCCGCGCATATCCGGATCTTGATCCGCCTCGACTTTTCGGATCACGAAAAGCTCTCTCACCAGCGCTGGCTCGATCGCATCGCGGCGGAAGAGCCATTCAAATCTGTGCGTGCCGAAACGCTCCGCCAAGCGGACGAAGCGTTCGACAAAACCGCCGAATTGTTCGATTCACTCGACTGATCGCCTCTCAGCCTTAGTTCCTCACGCCGCAAACCAAGGCTCGCTGTTGAGCCTCATTTGCGCTCATCGAAAAACGCGCTATAGTTTAGGCCTTGTTTCTGCGGGATGCTCGTGCCGGCGCACGTTGGTGTCCGGGATCGGGCTTTGCTTCGCCTGACTCGCTTGCGAATCCTAAAACTCCAGGAGCCGAAATGAATCTCACTCTCAGGATTTGTTCAGGATCTGTCCTTGTGCTGATGCTTTTCGCGTTCTGTTTTTCGCTTCATACTGAGGCGCAGGGGCGACAAGTGCAGACCTTCCGGACATCTGGCGGGCCGGTAAAAATCACACCGATTTACCACGCCAGTCTTCTCATAGAAGCGGGTGGCAAGAATATCTACATCGACCCGGCCAAGCCCGGGAATTTCTCCGGCCTCCCTCCCGCGGACCTCATCCTCATCACCGACATTCACCCCGATCACATGGACCCCAACTCGATCTCCACAGTCAGCAAGCCGAGCACTGAAATCATCGCGCCGCCGGCCGTCGTAAAAACCGTTACCGCTGCAACTCCAATTTCCAACGGAGAATCGAAGAAGTGGGGCGCTTGGACCATCGAAGCGGTCCCCATGTACAACATCAAGCGAGGACCCGCGCCGGGCACGCTGTACCACGACAAAGGCCGCGGTAACGGCTACGTTCTGACCTACGGAGGGAAGCGCTTCTATTTTTCGGGTGACACCGAAAACATTCCGGAAATGCGCGCCCTCAAGAATATCGAGGTCGCTTTCGTCTGCATGAATCTGCCTTACACTATGCCGCCGGATGAAGCCGCTGAAGCCGTCAAAGCCTTCCATCCCAAAGTTGTAATCCCCTACCACTATCGCGGTTCGGATCTTAGTGTGTTCGAGAAGGATCTGCAGGGCACCGGGATTGAGGTTCGTATCCTCGATTGGTACCCGAAGAGCTGACTAGCAAGACTAAATCAGCGGTCTGCCGGCGTGCCGAAATCCACGCGACGGTCGCTCGTGCTCGGAATCGTGCGATTGATTTAACGTGAAGAAGAGAGGCTGTGTGCAAAGCGGCCTGTCGGTAGCGGAACTGCGTTAACTACGCGCTTGCGTCGCCCGCGACGAATCCGCCTGGTCAGTAGCTCGCGCATGCGCATTCGGGCCTTGTGCAATTGTGATTTCGAATTGCCGATCGAACATCCCAGGATCTGCGCAATCTCGTCGTGCCCGTATCCTTGAATGTCATGCAGCAAGAACATCAGCTTGTACCCCTCGGGCAGCTTATCGATCGCGCGCTCGATCTGCAGGCGGTCAAGCGTTCCGCGAACACGCAAATCAGGCGCGCTGATCTGCAAAATCGGCCCCGCTTCATCTTCAGACCCGGAAGGGTCGTCCAGCGAGACCTCGGGATAGCGCTTTTTTCGAAAGCGCATGAGGACTATGTTCACCGTCAACCGATGCAGCCACGTGGAAAAGCTCGATTCGCCGCGGAAGCTTTGAATTTTCCGGAAGAGCTGCAGAAATGCATCCTGCGTCAAATCCTGGGCCTCGACAGGGTTGCCGGTCATGCGCAGGCATAGCGCATAGACCCGCCTGCTGTGCAGCCGATACAGGTGCTCGAATGCCTTGTTGTCGCCGATCTGCGCTAGGCGGATCGCTTGCGCTTCGGTCGGCCCGCTGCCAATGAACTGCGTCGAATTAACGTCAGCGCTCTCTTCCATAACTTCTGCCTCGCCGGATGTGATCTGCTCCGATGGTAATGTGTCCGGCGCTTGGCGTTGTCACCCCGGTGTCAACAACCCGTAATTAGTCCGTCCGAACGTCTGACGTATGTACGCCAGTTTTCGGCCACGTGGATGTTGGCAAGAAGCCTCGGTTGTCACCGGGTTTGGGGGCCTCAATGGAAAGGACTGCGCATTGTCTCGACCAGCACGGCGGATTTCGCATGTTGGCTGCAGATTCCTAGCTTCTGAAAGAAGGCTAGGAATAGCCAAAGATATTTGAAATTTTGAACCCACTCGCGTGCGACGTCTGTGGTGCTGCCGAG
>Ga0187819_10000421_pt1 | contig 21022 bp, 20 predicted proteins | sample NC_wetland_sal_i_15_FD_132411 | JGI IMG/M metagenome (GOLD analysis project Ga0187819, IMG submission 132411) | Wetland sediment microbial communities from Neuse River Estuary, North Carolina, USA - SO4_4 | ecosystem: Environmental > Aquatic > Freshwater > Wetlands > Sediment | place: USA...
CGGTGTGATTTACGTCCCGGTGAATGTCCTCTATCAGGAGCGTGAGGTAGCGCACATTGTGAGCGACGCGCAGCCCAAGGCCATAGTCACCGCAGCAGAGTTGCCGGAGCTGAGAGGCGCGGGTGCTGCTGCGTTGCGGCCACCCGTCGCGCCGCTCGACGGTGACGCCCCGGCCGCCATTGTCTATACTTCGGGCACCACCGGCGCTTCAAAAGGCGCTGTGCTCACGCACAACAATTTCGCCGCCAACGCGCTCAACCTGATTACCTGCTGGCAAATTACGAGCGCTGACCGGCTGCTCCTTCCTCTGCCGCTATTTCATGTGCACGGCCTGGGAAACGGGCTGCTGACGTGGCTCATGACCGGCTGCCGCCTGGGGCTGCTCGAACGCTTCGAACACGAAAAAGCGGTGGCCTTGCTGCGCGATTTCCGGCCGACACTGTTTTTTGGCGTGCCCACCATGTACGTCCGCCTGCTGGAAACTCCGCCTGACGCGGCACGCGAGATCGGCGCCGGGATGCGATTATTCGTGTCGGGGTCCGCGCCGCTGGCGGCGCAGGTTCTGGAAGATTTTCGCGCGCTGTTTGGCCACACCATTCTGGAGCGCTACGGCATGAGCGAAACACTCATGAACCTGAGCAACCCGTATGCCGGCGAGCGCCGTGCCGGTACCGTGGGATTCCCGCTGCCCGGTGTGTCGGTGCGGCTGCTGGATCCGGATGGCAACCCCGTCCATGACGGCGAAACCGGAGAAATCTACCTGCGGGGGCCGAACGTTTTTTCCGGTTACTGGAACCGGCCGGAAGCCACCGCCGATGCGTTTCGCGACGGCTGGTTTCGCACCGGCGACCTGGCAGTTCGCTCCGCCGATGGCTACTACACGCTGGTGGGCCGGCGGAGCGATCTCATCATTTCCGGCGGGTTTAACATCTATCCGCGCGAAATCGAGGAGTTTCTCACCGAGCAGCCTGAGATCGCCGAAGCGGCGGTGATCGGACTGGCCGACCGGTTGCGCGGCGAGGTGCCGGTGGCCTACATCGTGGAGCGCTCGGCCTGTGACGCCCGGGATCTGGAGGCCCGCTGCCGGCAGGCCTTAGCGTCGTTCAAGGTTCCGCGGGCTTTCATTCCGGTCGAAAAACTGCCGCGGAATGCCATGGGCAAAATCCAGAAACACCTGCTACCGCGGCGGCCGCAATAGAGATCAGCGATAGAGCCGGATCAGCCACTCGGCCACCAGCGCCGGTTTGTACGATCCTTCCACGTCTACGGTAACGAGCCAGGTAATCTGATGCCCGCCTTCCACCTCGCGCAGCTCTTGAAGCGCGAGCCGGGCCCGAATGCGCGATCCTTCCGGGACCGGCGCCGGAAAGCGGACGCGGTTGAGACCGTAGTTGATGCGCATTCCGAAGCCGCCGCGGACCTCGACCGCTTCGTTGCTCAGGCGGCTCAGCAACGAGAGGGTCAGAAAGCCGTGCGCTATGGTTCGTCCGTATTTGGACTCAGCCTTGGCCCGCTGGGTGTCGACGTGAATCCACTGGCGGTCTCCCGTCGCTTCCGCGAACGCATCGATCATGCGCTGATCCACCACAAGCCAGCTAGTTGCGCCAACTTCCTTACCGGTTAAAGTGCGCAATTCTTCGAGATCGATGATTCGGGCGGCCATGGATGTGTTCGCCTTATTCGCTCAGAAACGCCATGGTCTTCACGCCGGAAATGTCGAAACGCTTGCGGCAGCGAAGATTCTTGCACGCCACTTTGTCGTCCAGGAGCACCATGTAGCTCTGCGATTTTTGAAAGCGCGCGCGATCGCGTTCATCGGCGCCGGGCGGGATGCGGTCTTTCTTCTTGCGCACCATCCAGCGGAGCTCGTAGGTCTCGCTCGTTTTGCAGAAAGGGCAGTGCAGGCTGGCCGGCTTGGTGGCCTGCGATTCGGTATAAAACGCGCGCTCGTCCACTAGCGGTCCGCCATCGGCACCCACTTCATGCCGTCCGGATTGCCTTTGTACTCGGCACGCGGGCGGATGAGGCGGTTGTTGTGATATTGCTCGAGCACGTGGGCCGTCCAGCCCGACATCCGGCTGATCGCGAAGATAGGAGTGAACAGGTCGATCGGAATGCCCAGCGAGTAGTAAGTGGAGGCGGAATAGAAATCCACGTTGGCGTTCAGGCCTTTTTCGTGCTTCACGGTTTCCTCGACGCGCCGGGACATCAGATACAAATCGTAATGGCCGGTCCGTTTTCCGAGTTCCTCCGACAGCACGCGCAGGTGCGTGGCGCGCGGGTCCTCGGTGCGGTACACGCGATGGCCGAAGCCGGGAATCTTCTTTTTCCCGGAGAGCGTGTCCTTGGCGTAGGCCACGGCGTTGTCCGGACTCCCAGCCTTGAGCAGCATACGGATCACATCCTGATTGGCGCCGCCGTGCAGAGGGCCCTTCAGAGCGCCGATTGCCGATGTGATCGAGGAGTAAATATCGGAGAGCGTGGCTGCCGTGACGCGAGCGGCGAAGGTTGAGGCATTCAGCTCGTGGTCCGCGTGCAGGATGAGCGCCACATCGAAAGCTCGCTCCATCACTTCGTCAGGACGCTTGCCGGTCAGGGTGTAGAGAAAACTCGCTGCGAAACTGAGGTCCGGATCGCCTCCAATCACGGGCAGGTCCGCGCGCTTCCGATGGAAAGTGGTGACGATGGTTGCCGTCTGCGCCATCAGCTTGACGGCTTTGAGCGCGTTGGCTTCTTCGGACATGTCCCCGGCCAGCGGGTCGTAGAGGCTCAGCATGGAAACCGCCGTGCGCAACACATCCATGGGCTCGCATTTCCCGACGGAGCCGACAAAATCCTGAACCGGTTTAGGGATCGCGCGGTTGGCGGCGAGATCTTTTTTCAACCGGCTCAGCTCGTCGCGCTTGGGCAGGCGGCCGTTCCACAGCAGGAAAATCACTTCTTCAAAACTGGCGTTGTCGGCCAGGGTATGGATGTTGTAGCCGCGGTAGCTGAGAATTCCTTCTCCACCGTCGATGAAGCAAATCTCGGATTCTCCGGCGACCACGCCTTCGAGGCCCGCGCCTGTCGTTACTGTTGTCAAGGGCATCCTGATCTACGCTCTAGTCTATTCTACGACCGGCCCGGTGGGGCGGTCACCTGAGAATCAGCGCCCGGGCGGGCAGCCCGGCCACGGTGAGAACCCGATGGTCAGATCTTCGCGCTCCACCCAGAGCTTGTCGGGCTGCTGGCCCTTGCCGTAATCCACCGTCAGGATGACGCCCGATCCGCAGGAGCGGCTCTTCGTAATGTGATACGAACGAACATCCGCGTGCGGGCTCTTCGGTCCCCAGTCATCCATGAAATTTTGAAACGGATAATCGCGGCAAGGCTTTTCGTCCGTGCAACCCCACAACGCATACGCCACCTTGTAATCGTGCTTTTCGAGCAGCTCGAAAAATTTGCGGGCCTGCTGCTCCTGCCGGAAATTCTTCAGAAAAAAGTACAGAACCCCGCCGGCGACCACCACGATGGCGGCAATCACGATGAGGCGGCGGATGAGCCTCTCGCGTTCCTCCTCGCCTGCTCCGTAGTTTGCGAGATAGCCGGGCATGCGCCCCTCACCAGGCTCTATTTCGGCGCGGGATACGCTTTGTTGTACTCGGCCAGCGCTTCGGCCGTGATGTCCAGGGCCGGCTTGAAATACCAGGTGTTGGTCACATCCACCACCAGGTCGTAGCCCTTTTCTTCCGCCAGCTTTTTAACGATCGCCGCCATTTTCTGCTGGCTCTTGCCCAGGATGTCGTTGCGTTCGGTATTCACGTCGCCCTGCAGGTCATCGGTCAGGCGCTGCAGGTCCCGCTGCTTCCTCTGCCCCTGAGCGTTTAGATCGGCTTCCGCCTGAGGCGTCAGCTTGCCGGCGCCGGCCTGCAATTGCTGCTGGATGCTTTGCAGATCCTTCTGAAGCTTTTCCAGTTCCTGCTGCCGGGGTTTGTACTTAGCTTCCATTGCCGCGGAGGCCTTCTGAATTTCGTCGGACTCCAGCACAGCGCGCTGGATGTTGATAACCGCCACCTTGGTTTGGGCGGACGCCGCCATGCCCATCAAAAAAAGGCCCGAGCACACCATAAGCGCCCGAAGCCTGGGGATTCGAGACATTGCCAAGACTCCTTGAGAATCGTTGTTGAATTAACAGGTTAGCACACGGAGGGGATTATTCGAGAACTCCCAGGATTTCGTCCTCGCGCAGGATCAGGTACTCTTCTCCTTCGATTTTGATTTCCGAACCCGAGTATTTGCCGAACAGGATGCGATCGCCGGTCTTCACCTCGGGAGCGAAACGCTCACCCTTGAGCGACAGTTTGCCGCTGCCCACACCCTTGACCTCACCTTGCTGAGGTTTTTCTTTGGCGCTGTCGGGGATGATGATGCCGCCGATCCTGCTTTCCTTCTCTTCCAGCCGTCTGATGAGTACGCGATCGTGCAGGGGACGAATGTTCATGAATGACTCCTCGGTAACAGTGTAGCTCGGTCTCTTGCGAACGCTGCGCGGTGTAGTTGAAAGCCGGTGGTGGCGGTCTTTAGTGACAGAGGGCCGCTCAGAGTTCATCGATCCTCGTAAACCAGGCATCGCGAGGGAAACCGCTGGGGTGTGGTGTCCCCAAGCCGGCGCATTCGTGTGGATGGACTTCGGAGTCTCGTGGAACCGAAAATGGATCGACCAGACGAACATCGCCCATGCGGCCGCGCGGTGGCACTTCATCAGGCGGCCCTGTTCGTTCTTTGTGCTGCTCTGCTATGCTGGCAGCTCTTTCTTCCACCAAGCCTCGGACTTGCAGACAATAATGACTTTCCGAAACTGACCGGCAGGTTCTGTCTAGGCCCTGCATCGCCCCAGGATCACGTTCTGTTTGACTACGTGACTTTCTCCTACCGTTACGATCCGAGGTACTGCTGGGACAGCGGGCTGGTGAGTTCGGCGGCGCTCGTGTTGAGTGGAGCCTTGCAGGTAGGAAAACTCGTTCTGCCGGCGGGCCGGTTCGACCTGCGGCTGCTGGCGGCAATCTACGTGTTGTTGTTTCTGGTGGCCTTCTACGGATTGCAGCGGCTCGCGCGGGGCCTGTCTGGTATTGCGTGCTGGTTGCTGCCCACTGCTGCCTGGTTCATTTTTAGCAGCGCCTCTTATGTGCCTCTGTTCTGTTCCTTCTATTTTGATGCGGCCGCCTATGTTTTCCTGTTACTCAGCATCGTCACCGTTTGCCGGCTGGTATTCAGACCAGAGGTGCGCCTGCTGGATTATCTGCTGACGACCGTCTGTGTAGTTCTCTTTGTGACGGCCAAGTCGCAACACGCGTTGCTGGCGCTGATGATGATCCCCTGTTTCTGGTGCTCGTTCGGGCGGGCGACATTTCCGCGCCCGCCGCTGCGGATTCTGGCCATTGCGGCGATCGTCTTTGCCGTGGGCGCCATGCTCACTCTTCCGCCGCGCTGGTACCAAAGTGTCGCGACCTACAACGTGCTCTTCTTTCAGTGCCTGCCTCGCTCCCATGATGCGCGCGCGGATTTGGTGGAACTGGGGCTCAATCCCGCGTTTCTGCAGTACGTTGGGCAAACTGCCTTCTCGCCCGGTTCACCGATGCGCAGCCCGCAAGTGATGGAGGAGTTCGGGCAACGGGTTCCGTTACGGAAGATGGTGGCTTATTACCTATGGCATCCGCGAGTTTCGGTCCAGGTCTTTCTGTACGCGATGGAGGAGGGCTCCTTGCAACGTGTGAACAGGAAAGTGGGACAACGCGAATTCCGGCTCGGCAACTACCCGAAATCCTCAGGCCGCCCGCCCGGAACGCAGAGCCGATTCTTCGACGCCTGGAGCGCATTTAAGGCCGCGCTTTTCGGCAACCACCCTGTGCTTTACGTAGCGTACGCCGCCGGTTTGGTGGCGGCACTCTGGACGCTTGTCCTGCGCCTGCCGGGTAACCTTCGCTGGCGCGCCGTCCTGCTGGCGGGAGCGTTATCGGGAATGCTGATCGTGGCCGCGATGACGGTTACGTTTGATGCTGTAGAGACCGGCCGGCATCTGTTCCTCTACAACGCTCTTCTTGATGTGGGAGTTTGTGGACTCGCATCGCTTCTTTAGCAGATTGTTGAAAAAGTGCGAAAACCACTCCCTGACGGTCGTGGCTCAGAGTGCACCCTCTGCGCCGTCAGGCACTTATCGAGCCGCGACCGCGGGGGTGCGTTGCTAGGCGCGGTGTTTCAACGACCTCTCAGGCGCCGGCGGGCCGCACATGGCAACTCGGACTTTTTAGCGCGCGAAGATCTCCGCCAGCACCCGCCCCGCCGAGCCGCTCGGAGTGGCGATACCCAGCAGCGTGGCCAGGGTGGGCGCGATATCGTTGACCGCGATGGTCTCATCGAACCGGCCTGCCTTGATGCCCGGGCCCATGAAAATCACCGGCACGTGCGCGTCGTAATCGAACACGCTGCCATGCGTGGTGCCGTGGGCCGAGAACATCCAGTACGGCTCCAGCAGAACGAAGATATCCGCGCCACGCCGCTCGTAGAACCCATTCATGACCCTCCGCCCGACCTCGTCTTCCATCGCCTTGCCGCCGATCAACTGCTCGCGCGTATAGACCCTCAGCACGTGCGGGATGGCGCGCGCCGCTTCGGCCGCCGCCGCGTTCACCTCGGCGCGGTCCAGCTTCTTTTCGCGAATCAGGTCCAGATTCAGATAGAGCGAATGCTCGGACGGGCTGGAAATCCAATCGCCCTCGCCATACTTCTTGGTGAGCGCTGCCTGCACCGTGTCGCGCACGATCCTGGGAGGCATGCGCCCGCCGGGCATCTTGCGCGCCTGGTTCACTTCCGGAACGGGCGCCACACCGTGGTCCGCCGTGAAGATTACGAGCACATTCTCGATCCCCACTTTGCTTTCCAGAAACTGAAACAGCTTGGCGAACACCTGATCGGTCCGCACGGAGATATCGTGAACCTCCGCAGAGTCCGGACCCAATGCGTGGCCGATGGCGTCATTGGAAGAGAAGCTGATGGCGAGCAGGTCCGTGACGTCGCGCTGGCCCAGCTTCTCGGCTACGATCGCGCGCTCCGCCAGCGATTCCAAAAGCTCGTTTCCGAACGGGCTCGCGTAGACCGCCTGGAAGAGTTTAGGCCCGGATTCGCCAGGGAGTTGCCCTCCCTGCCAGCGAGCGCCCTTGTACCGGTCCAACACGTGCTCTTCGTTGAACACGCTCACCCACGCCGGCAGCGCGGGAAAATAATACGTGCTGCTGATGAACTGGCCGTTTTTTGTGTCCAACCAGAAAGCGCCGTCCGCCATGTGGCCGGCGGGGAGAATCGCGCTGCGATCTTTAAGCGACAGGCCAATCACGCGCGAGCGGCCACTGTCGGACATCTTCAGCTCGTCGCCGACCGTGCTCACCAGCAACCGTCTGGGTGAAGCGCCGCCATCGCCGTCGCCCCCCAGCATTTTCACGGATTCATCCGAAACGCTGGTCACACTCCGTCCTTCTGCGCGTTCATACCAATCATTGGCTATGATCCCGCTCACCGACGGCAAGGCCCCGCTCATGTACGTGGCGTGACCAACGGCGGTGACTGTCGGAAAATGCTGGTAGTAGGCATTGCTGAATACCGCGCCGCGAGCGAGCAGCCGGTCCAGGCCTTGCTTGTACTCGGAACGGAAGCGCAGCAGATAATCGTAGCGGAACTGGTCCACGGCAATAGCCAGGACCAGTTTCGGCTTCTCCGCGGCGAACAATGATGCCGCAGCTATGAAGAGTGCCAGGACCTTTTTCATACGAAAGCAAACGCCCATTCTACTGCCCCAATTCGTGACAGGTATTACAATCCGATGACGCACCTCGCGCCTTATGGCAGTTGACGCACCCTTTCATGGTAATGGGAACCTCCTGCGAAGTAATGGCATCGCGCTCCATCACCGCGCCGTGGCAGATCCGGCATTCGATCCCTGCCTTCAGGTGTCTCGCATGGCTGAAGAACACAAAGTCCTCGACTACATAGACGGGCCGCGTGGGAAATGGGGTAGCGTCTTTGTCCAGCGCGGCCAGCCGCCGGATCTCGGGGCTGTCCTTCTTCACCGTGCGGTGGCAGTTCATGCACTTCCCCACCGCGGGGAATGAGGCTTTCTCGCCAGTCTCAACGGTCGTGTGGCAATACTTACACTCGATCTTGAGCGGCGCGTGTTTCTTGTGGCTGAAGTGGACGGGTTCTTCAGCGAACGCCAGCGCGGCTAAGGCAAGGAGAAGGCCACCAGTGAATCGGAATAGACCTTGTTGTATTTGTTTCCTCCTCCGGCGGCGATCACGACATATTGTTTTCCGGTCTTGCGGCCCTGGAATGTCAAGGGCGTCGCGTGCGCGCTGGCCGGCAGCTTGGTAACCCACAACTCCTTCCCGGTATCTTTGTCGAAGGCGCGGAAGCGCGAGTCGTTGGTCGCGCCGATAAACACCAGCCCGCCGGCTGTAACGATCGAACCACCGATGTTCGCCGTGCCCGTCGGCGGAAGGCCGCGAGCTATCAGTTCATCTACCACGCCCAGCACGGAGCGCCAACGGAACCCGCCTTTGTCCAGATCTATGGCCGTCAAGAATCCCCATGGAGGCTTCTGGCAAGGGTACAGATTCGGATCCCAGAAACGCCCGCTGGTTGTGCCGGACGCTGCGGGCCGGTAGGGAATCTGCGCGCCCTCTCCGCGCTTGACCATGTGGTAAAGCATGCCCACATCCATGGAGTTCACATAGAGCGTGTGTGTTTCCGGGTCCCAGGAAGCGCCACCCCAGTTCGCGCCGCCGTTGGTGCCCGGGAAGAGCACCGTGGGCTTCAAACCAATCGGAGTGAAAATCTCGGCGAGCACGGCATTCTCAATCAGCTTGGCGCAATACGCGCGCGATTCCGGCGTTACATCGGTCAATTCTTCGCGCGTCATCTTCTGCCGCGCGTACGGCGGCGGTTTTACGGGAACCGGTTGCATGGGCCATGCCTGCTCGCCCGGCACTTCGCTCGGCGGCACGGGCTTCTCTACGATATCGAACAACGGTTTGCCGCTCGCGCGGTCAAAAACAAACGTGAAGCCGGTCTTGGTCACCTGTGCTACGGCGGCGACCTGCCGGCCATCGCGCGTCACGGTCACCAGGTTGGGCGGCGCAGGAATGTCATAGTCCCACAGATTGTGATGCACAGTCTGGAAATGCCACAGCCGCTTGCCGGTCAGAGCATCCAGCGCGACGAGGCAATCGCCGAAGAGACCCATGCCCTTGCGGTCGCCGCCATAATAATCCGTTGCCGGCGAGGTCAGCGGCAGAAAGACGATCCCGCGCTCGGTGTCCACGGTCAGAATCGACCACGCGTTCACCGCGCCGCGCCCGTCCCATGAATTTCCTTCCCAGGTATCGTGACCGAATTCGCCGGGCCTCGGAACAACATGAAACGTCCAGAGCAATTTACCGGTTCGCGCGTCGAAGCCTCGCACGTCACCCAGCGGTCCCTGCGGCGTACCATCGGCCGTGAGCGACCCGCAGATGATCACGTCTTTGTATACCGCGGGCGGGGAGGTCATTCCGAACTCGCGGTTGCGATACTTCTCCGCGACGCCCACGTAGAGATCCACCCATCCGGCTTGGCCGAAGGAATCATCCGGTCTGCCTGTCTTCGCGTCGAGCGAGAAGAGCCGCCCGTCAAGCGTCCCTAAAAGGACGCGCTTCTTCTGCCCGTCGGTCCAATACGCCGCTCCGCGATTGATAAACAGATTACGCGGCGTCTCCATTTCGATCTTCGGGTCGAATGCCCATAGTTCCGCTCCTGTTTCTGGATCGAGCGCAATCACTCGTGAAAACGGCGTGGTGATGTACATCACACCGTCCACCACCAGCGGCGTGGCTTCGAACGCGCTGTGCACCGGATACTTCGACCCGTCGCTAATATCGCCGGCGTGATAAGTCCAGGCCACCTTGAGCTGCGTAACGTTGGAACGATTGATCTGCTTGAGTGAGGAGTATCGCGTGTTGCCGGGATCGCCGCCGTAGACTGGCCATTCCTGGGAATGAGAAGCGGCAAGACTCATCACCGCTGAGACGCAGAGTCGCAGAGAAAGGCCCCCCATCCGGTTTTTCTCCGCGTCTCCGCGTCTCTGCGGTGAAATCACGGCTGCGGCTGCCCCGCATCACGCTTCTTCCACCGGTACGCCGCCACCGAATTCTTCCAGAAATACTTTTCCGCTGCGGCCGTACCTTTGGCCGTGAAATATTCGCGGACAATTTTCAGCACCTGGGGATACGGAGCCCAGAGATCGCTGTTCGGCCAGTCGCTACCATAGATCAGCCGGTCCTCGCCGAAAATCTCCCAGAGTTCATCCAGCCGTGCGCGGTAGAAATTCAGATCTGACGGAACCTTCCCGTTCACCCGCCGCAGAACTTCCGACACCTTGACGAAGACCTGCGTGCGCTTCCCCAGCTCGCGCAGGTTCTCCTCATAAGCGCGACGGGCCGCGGCGTCGGGCTCGAACTGCGGCAAATGATCGATAACCACCCGCAAGTTCGGCACTAGATCAGTAAGCCGCACCGTCGCTTGGATCAGCGCAGCGTCCTGGTTCGCGGTATCGAGCTCCAGTCCCGCCTCCGCCAGCGCCTTCAGGTCCTCAACAAACTGCGGCTTGGACAACTCCGCGCCGAGATCCCGGTTCCACAAATTTCCATACCGGATTCCCAGAAACAGCGGGTTGCGATGGAACCGTTCCAGGTGCAGCCGAAACTCCGGTTTGCCCGGCTCCAGGTCTCCCACCGTGCCAACGATGATCGTGTCTTTCGCCGCCACGTCCAGCACCCATTGGTTGTCTTCGAGCCACGGGCTGGCTTCCACTTCAATCGCGCCGACAATGCCCAGCGGCGCCGCGATCTTGCGGTATCGTTCCGGCAGCGCCGGCTGGTACAGCACCGTATCGCTCTTTTCCGGCCACGGCACGCCTTGCGGACGCCGCGGATCGAACAGATGGATGTGCGCGTCGATGATCGGTATGGTTGCGGTTGGTGTGCCCATGCTGGCGGAAGCCATGCCTCCCGCGATGCCTAAAAAAGTCCTGCGATCCACGGTTCTCAACCTCAAGGCATTATACTTTTGCAGACCTGATGATCAAGGCTGTCATTGCGCGCCGAGTACCCGGTAGAACTCTCGCAGCCGCTGGCCATACGCCGCACCGTCCGCCTCAACTATGTCATTGTGGCCGGCGCCAGGCACGATCCAGAACGATTTGGGCTCCGGTGAGGCAGCGTACAAACGCTGGCCAAGCCGCAACGGGATGATCTCATCGCGATCGCCCTGAATGAACAGCACGGGCGCGCGGATGCGGCCGATTTTCTCCATGGAGTCGAAACCCCATACCAGCGCCGGGCCAATGACCGGAAGCACCGTGCGAGCCACGTCCCGCGCCGATGTAAATGGTGCTTCCAGAACAACACCCCCACACTTCCTTCTTGCTGCAAGATCTACCGCCACAGCCGAGCCTAGCGACTCGCCGTGAATCACGATCTGCTCAGGACGATGTCCGGTCTTGAGAAGGTAATCGTAGGCGGCGTCGGCATCGCGGTAGAGCCCTCGCTCGGTTGGCCGCCCGCCGCTCTTCCCATAACCGCGATAATCCGGCATGAGAACAGAAGATCCTGCCGCCGCGATTTCATGAAAGTGCGCCGCTCGATCGGTGATGTTGCCCGCGTTGCCGTGAAAGAACAGCGTTACCAGGGGCTCGTCCCGGCCCACATGCCACGCGTGAATCCGTACGCCATCGGCCGTGTCCAGCCACACATCCGCCGCGCCCAGCCGCGGCTGCAACTCCCAAAATCCTTCCGGATACTTTGACGGAAAATAGGCAGAACGATTTGCCCAATAGCAGAGCGCTCCGAAAGCGGTGCACGCAATCAGCGGGTAAGCAATATACCAGGGAATCTGCATCACCTTGAGGGGACTGGCTCCACTGTCCCCTGTCCGAAGCGCGTCAACTTACCGGACTGCTGTCGTGGATAGAGGTGCCTGTCCCCGGCGTCGATCGCCCGGCATCACTTGCGACTCCCGCCCTCGCCTCAGGCGAACTTATACACGCCCGGCACCGGCAGCGGCGGCACGTCCATGGGCAAATCGTAATCGAAGGCTTTGGGAAACAGATCGAGCTGCGAGTTCATCATCTGGTCCCACGTGATCTTCTGCCCCGAGTACGCCGACTCCCGCGCCATGATGCACGTCATGGTGCTCTCGGCAACGGTCATCCCGTGATTGATATACGGCCCTTGCCGGCGAATGCTCTTCACCATGTCGATGTGTTCCTGCACGTAGGGATCGATGCCTTTCGCGCCTTTGTCCTTGCAGTTGCTCCGGCCCTTTGTCCCCACCACGAGTTCCGAGACGTTGGTCGGCAATCCGCGCGGGTACTGCCGGCAGTAGCTCGACATGTGCACGCCGTTCTGATAAACGAAGTCCGCGCTGATGTGGTCGAAGATATTGCCGTAGATCTCTTCGCGAGGCCGCCATGCCGCCCCGCCCGACGCCACCACTTCCACCGGATGTCCGCCCATCACCCAGTTGATCACGTCGATATTGTGCAGATGCTGCTCCACAACCTGGTCGCCGCAGATCCACACGAACGAGTACCATGCCCGGTGCTGCCACGTCATGTCTTTCCAGTTCGCGTCGCGCTCCTTCTGCTGGATCACCGGCGTTCCCACCCAGTACGCGTAAGTCGATGTGATGTCGCCGATAGCGCCGTCTTTGATGCGCTTGATTGTCTCGACGTACTCTTTCTGCGACCGCCTCTGTGCGCCCGACATCACGGTCAGCTTCAACTCTTCCGATTTCTTTGCCGCCGCCATGAAGCGCCGGACATTCACAGGATCGGTGCCGAAAGGTTTTTCCGCGAACACGTGCTTCTTGGCTTCCACGGCGGCCTCGAAATGCATGGGCCGGTAGCCCGGCGGCGTGCACAGCATCACGATGTCGATGTCCGAAGCGAGCACCTTCTTATACGCATCGAATCCGACGAAATGATGCTCCGGGTCGACCTTCACCTTCTCCGCAAGGCCCGGATACTCGGTCGAATTGCGGATCTTGTCAAGCGACTCCTCCAGATGATCCTCGAAAATGTCTCCCATCGCCACCAGTTCGACATTTTCGTTGCCGTGCAGAATCTGCTGCGCAGCCTCCGTGCCCCGCCCGCCGCATCCAATCAGCCCGGCCTTCAACTTTTCGTTCCCCGCGCCGCGCACCAACTCCGGTTTGACGATGGTGAACGCCGTAGCCCCAGCCGCCACGCCCGTGGACTTCTTCAAAAACGATCTTCGCGATACTTCTTCCATAGCCTGCCTCGCAGTCGAAGTGATTGTATCGTAACGGGACGCTTGCCGAGTTCTGCGACAAAGCCGGCTTTCCGCACACGCACCGCCACCCTTGACTTCGCCTGCGCCCCGCCCTCCAATTGAGGTAGTTCTCCCTTACATAAGGAGGCTTCATGTCCCTATATTCCAGGCGCGTGTTGCTCTGGGCCCCGCGTGCGCTCGGTATCGCATTCGCGCTGTTTATCAGTATGTTCGCACTCGACGTTTTCAGCGAGAACTACGGGTTCTGGAATACGCTTCTTGCCCTCGCCATCCATCTCATCCCAACCGCCATCGTCGTGGTTGTTCTTGTGCTGGCCTGGCGTTGGGAATGGATCGGCGCGCTGCTTTTTGCCGCCGTTGGGATGTTCTACCTGGTGACCACTTTGCGCCACCCCGATTGGATTCTGACCATTTCCGGGCCGTTATTCCTGATCGCCGCCCTCTTTCTGATGAGTTGGCTGAAACGAGCGGAGCTTCACGCCAGGCCGTAGCCGGTCTGGGTGTCGAGGCACGCTATAATTTCGATACATGGCCGCACGGCTGGAGCCGGCTCCCGGCGTACGCGAACTCGTCGACCTGCGAAAGCTCTCTTCCATCCACTTCGAGAACCTTCTGGAAGCGGAAACCCTTGAATGGGATCAGGCGCTGGACTGGGATTTCAAGAAATCGGCCGACCTGGTGCGCCGCTTCCTCGATCTGCGCGCGCTCAGCGGCTGCGCCCTCATCGACGCACATCAGGCCGTCGGGTACGCCTATTTCGTCCTGGAAGAGCATAAAGGTCTGATTGGCGATCTCTACGTGGTCCCCGAACACCGCTGCGCCGAGGCCGAAAACCAGTTGCTGTACGGAGCGCTCGAAGGCCTCATCACCGGATCGCAGGTGAGCCGGATTGAGGCGCAGCTCATGATGATCCTGCCGGACCCCGAGCGCGTGCTGCCCGGCGTCCAATTCCTCACTACCTACGAGCGAAACTTCATGCTGCTTGATTTCGCTGCGGCGCCGCTGCTGCCCGACAAGCCCGCGCGCCGGCGCGTGCACATCGACAAATGGTCGGATCACCACCACGAGAGCGCCGCCCAGTTGATCGCCGGGGCGTATGCCGGCCACATCGACAGCCGGATTAACGATCAGTACCGTTCGGTCGACGGTGCGCGGCGCTTTCTCTACAACATCGTGCAATACCCCGGCTGCGGCAGCTTCTTCCGGCCCGCATCGTTCGTGGCCTTTGATCTCGCGCGCGGTTGGATGTCCGGCCTCTCGCTCACCAGCCTGGTGGGGCCCCAGGCCGGCCACATCACGCAAATCTGTGTCGCGCCGGAAGTGCGCGGCACCGGCGTGGGCTATGAACTGTTGCGCCGTTCGCTGCTGACCTTGCAGGAGCACGGATGCCGCAAAGTCAGCCTCACCGTGACCGCCGCCAACACCGAAGCCGTCACTCTCTACGAGCGCATGGGCTTCCACACCATACGCAAGTTCTGGGCCTACGTATGGGAAGGCTTCACAAGAAGGTAGCGCAGGCCTACGGCGGGGTTTGCCGGAGACCTGCGGCTTTTTGTTCGTGGATGGTAAAAGGTGGCAACATCCCGACCCGATTCTTTCACAGCTTCCTACCCGCGGGGTTTGCGGGGAGACTCGAGGCTTTTTTAGGCGTGACACCCTTGCCGACGGGAGTTCCTACCATTTACTCTTGAAGTAAAGAGTAAAGAAGTATGGCATTCACCAGCAGGATTTCCGAAAAAGGCCAGGTCACCATTCCCAAGAAAATACGCGAGACGTTAGGAGCTTCGCCCGGGGGATCTTATCGCCTACGAGGTCAACGGTACCGTCGTGACTCTGAAGCGTATTAGTCCGTTTGACGCCGCTTATCATGCGGCGCTCTCGCAGACGCTGGACGAGTGGAACACCGCCGAGGACGAAGAAGCGTTCCATGATTTGTGACCCGTGGGATGTCGTCGTGGTCCCCTTTCCCTTCACCGAGCGCGCTGCTACAAAACGCCGGCCCTCACTCGTTCTCAGTTAAGAAGCTGTTCAACCGGAACGGCCACTCGATCATGGCGATGATTACATCCGCCAAACATCAGTCTTGGCCTGGGGACACGCCCATTCGGGACCACTCCGCGGCGGGCCTGCGCGTGCCTTGCACCGTCCGCCTCAAGCTCTTCACGTTGGACAACCGTCTGATCCTCAGAAGGATCGGCAAACTCTCGGCTGCGGACCGGAACCGGACGCGGCGAAATCTGCAGGCCAGCCTGGCCTGATCTCTGCGCCAGAGTCGCGACGCAAGGGAGCGGAACACCTTCCGCGGCGATACAATCCGCTAGATGCACCCTCTCATCCACCGTCGAGATTTTCTCGAGAGTCTGGTTGTGCTCCTTTCTGCCCCACGGCTTCGCGCTCAGCCGCCTTCTGCCACTGACTTGGCTCGCTCGATTGCGGACGCTGCGAACACCCTGGCCGCGCTTCTGCGTCCCGAATTGCGCCGGCAGCTCGAATTCCCCTTCGAAGACCCCGAGCGCAAGGACTGGAGCAATGTGCCGCATTTCGCCCATCCGCGCAAAGGCGTGCGCTTCGGCGATCTCAGCCCACAGGAACGTGCTGCCGCCCACCAGTTGCTGCAAACCATCCTGTCGAGCCAGGGCTATGAAAAGGCCCTTTCCATCATGGAGCGCGATGAATTCCTGGGTGAGCACTCAAGGCCCGGACAGGCCGCCGGCGCCGGATTCGGCTGGGAGTTTTACTTTCTCGATGTATTCGGCAAGGTCGGCGGAGACCAGCCGTGGGGCGTTCAGCTCGATGGTCATCACTGCGCCGTCAACGTCACGGTGATCGACCACGCCGTCACGGTGACTCCAACCTTCCTCGGCGCCGAGCCGGCCCTCATTCCGTCCGGCCCCCATGCGGGATGGCGGGTGCTCGGCGGCGAATCCGCGAAAGGCTTTGCGCTTCTCAAAGCGCTCACGCCGGATCAGGCGCGGCAAGCCGTGCTCTCTGAAACGGTGCCCAACGACATCTTCACCGGGCCCGGCCGCGATGACGCGTTAAAGTCTCCGGCCGGAGTATCGGCGCTTCAGGGCCGGCAACGCGATCTGCTCGAGTCGCTGGTTGACGAGTATCTCGGCAACGTCCCGCCCGCGGTGGCGCGCGATTACCGAAGCGCCATCCAAAGCGCCGGCTTTGACAAGCTCCATTTTGCCTGGATGGGTCCGGCGGAGCCGGATAAGCCCGTCTACTACCGGGTTCACGGCCCGGCACTGCTCATCGAGTACGAGAATATGAAGCCGCTCAATCCCGCCGCGGGCCCGAACGCAAACCACATTCACACCGTCCTGCGCGTTCCCGGCAACGATTTCGGCGAGGACTGGCTCCGCCGCCACCACCAGCAGAGCCACGCTTAACAAATGTAACCAGGCTGGCCCGGTTTCACGGCGGCGGCGGCCGCTACGCTCGCCAGCGGTCACCGCTTTACATATAATCTCCGCAGGTAGGGCCGATGGAGTGGCAGCTTTTCACATGGAACCACCTGAGGAGAAGAAAATGTTTCGGAAACGACCGCTGTACCTAGTGGCCACATTGGCAGTGGCCTTGATCTGTGGAATTGACGGCGCAAAAGCGCAAGACTTGGGCGGATGCCAACAACTACCCAATTATCTCGCGCTACAGAACGCGCTCATTGCCGCGACCGCCGCGGAGACCAGCGGGTTGAACAACCAAATGTGGGGAACCATTGTCGACCGCGACGGCATTGTCTGCGCGGTGGCATTTTCGGGAACCAACCGCGCGTCGCAATGGCCGGGCAGCCGCGTCATCTCCGCTCAGAAAGCCAACACGGCTAACGCGTTCAGTCTGGATTTCACCTCCAATAGCAACGGCTCGGGACAGCCCGCCGGTTTGGCGCTGTCTACCGCGAACCTGTATTCCGCGGTCCAGCCCGGAGGCAGCCTCTACGGTTTGCAGGCTAGCAACCCGGTGTCTACAGATGCGGCGTATCTGGGACCGTCGTCACAATACGGCACAGTGCAGGACCCCATGGTCGGGAACAAGATCGGCGGAGTGAACGTATTCGGCGGCGGCCTCGCGCTTTACTCGGGCGGCAAACAAGTCATTGGCGGCCTTGGAGTGAGCGGTGACACGTCCTGTGCCGACCATGACATCGCTTGGCGCGTCCGCCACAAGCTGAATCTGGACCACCTGGCGGGCGTCGGCGGAGTTTCCGGCGATGCCGCGCATCCCGACAACATCATCTACGACATCACCCCCAATCCCAATGGCGGCACGGGAATCAGTGCCGGCGGCTTTGGCCACCCCAAATGCATCAACACCGGCGATCAGACGAAACTTCCCGCCGTGCAACCTTAAGTCGCCGTAGTCAGGAAGTTGGCACCTCGATCAGCACTTTGATAGCATTCCCGAGCGCCCCAAGGAGGGCCATTGCTTATGCGAATGATGATGCGCATCTCAATTCCAGTCCAGGCCGGAAACACTGCGGCTCGCACTGGAGCTTTTGGAGCGTCCTTTCAGAAGATGGTCGAAGGTTTGAAACCTGAGGCCGCCTACTTCACGGGTCAGCCAAACGGCGAGCGCGGTGGATTCATCGTGTTTGACATGAAAGATACCTCGGAGATCCCGGCGATAGCCGAGCCCTTCTTTCTGGCCTTCAACGCTCGGGTGACTTTCACGCCGGTGATGAATGCCCAGGATTTGGCAAAGGCGGCTCCCGGTATCGAAAAGGCGGTGAAAGAGCACGGCCGGGCGGCTTCCGCGTGAATTCATGCTAGAGTAAGACCGATCGGGGACTGGCTCCACTGTCCCTAATCCCAACAGTCCGCGCCTGATCGGACGGCTCGTCGTGGACAGTGGTGCCTGTCCCCACGTCCAGTCCGTCTCGACGTCACAAACTGAGCCGCGACGCCACGAAGCGTTAACTACGCCAGACCTCCACCTCGCCTCTAACCCTTAGGGTACTGCGACAAATCCCGCCGCTACTTCATCGGCGAAAAATCCGTCGGATGCATGTACACCGAGTCCACTTTCTCCACCAGCTTTTCGGCCTGCTCGGACTTCACGATCTTTTGAAACCCGGGGTCGGCATGCATCGCTTCCCAGTTCTTTTTCGCTTCCTCCCGGCTGGGATGAGCCAGGATATAGATGAATGTATTGTCAAATGCCGGAGAACCCTCAGGTACCCAGTAACCCACAGCCTTCAGATCGTGTTTGGCGAGCAGCTTTGAAGCCGTGTCGCGAAACCGTGATTCTAGGGCCGGCACTTTTCCCGGCACCGCATGATAAATGCGAAGCTCGAAGACGTGATCGCTAGCCGCCCTCGCTTGGCCAATGTGCGCCAGCCGGGCCGTAATGAGCGATCCAGCTGCAAAGGCAACCAGGGCGATGCCGCACACTTTCCATCGGTTGAGTCGTTGCATGATGATACCTCTGACACTATACGAATCCGCGCACCGATCGGATTTATGATTCAACAACGGCACTCATCGCGAAACGGGGACTGACTGCTGCGTCCCCAACCCGGCGCATTTCAACCTCGCTGACACCCTCTCCGTGGATGCAGTTGTCTCTCTTGAAAATAGACGCGACGGATTCATTCGCTGCAAGTCGAGCCCTTCGGGGACTGGCTCCACCGTCCCTAATCGAGCCGGGTGCAAAATACCGGCCCGCCCGTCGTGGACGGTGGTGCCTGTCCCCTCTCGCACGAGCCCTCTGGGATTTTCATCCTCGCGGGTGTCGCGCCCTTCGGACGTTTTGCAACGGCAGACCCTGATGGGATGGAGGTGTGGCGCTTCGGTATCTTCCGGCAATGTGCTGCGCGGATATGCTGGATGTGGGCCTCGCCGCAGACGATAATCGTGATTTAGCTGTCATGAACTTCTTTGATCTGCGTCAGCGACAATGCCAACGCTTTTGTTGATCACAGCTTCGTCGGCGGAGATTCGAACAGTGCGCAGGGCGCGCTTCCTGAACTTTCAGCAGATCACGATGCCTTATCTGGCAGCCAGGGTTCCTTCCCACTGGCGCGTAATTCACATTGATGAAGAAGCCGAGGAGGTAAACCGGAATCTCGAAGCCGATGTGGTTGGGATCACATTTCACACGCCCAGTGCTTATCACGCTTACGATCTTGCCGCCCACTTCAGGTCGCGCGGAGCATGTGTGGCAATGGGCGGCCCGCATGTGACGCTGCTGCCTGAAGAGGCAATTCAGCACGCTGATGTAGTGTTTATCGGAGAAGCCGAGGGGTTATGGGAAGAATTCTTAGTGGGCTTCGAAGCGGGGAAGTATCGTCGTACGTACCGGCAGAATGGCGTGCCCTCTTTGAATGATGTTCCCATGGCATGCAAGGCGCTGTTTCACAGAAACGACCATACCGGCGGAGTTTTGTTTGCGACTCGCGGATGTCCTAATCGTTGCGATTTTTGCGCCATCGCCGTGATGTACCGGAACGGGTTGCGCAAACGACCCATTGCCGAGGTCGCGGCCGAGTATGCCTCGTTCCAAGGGAAGGTAATTATCTTCTGGGACGACAACATTGTCGGGGATAGGGCCTACGCCAAAGATTTGTTTCGCGCGATCACGCCTTACCGGAAGTGGTGGAGCAGTCAGGCCAGCATCCACGTGGGTCAGGATGACGAGCTTTTGGAAGCGGCGGCTTGTAGCGGATGCAAGCATTTGTTCCTGGGACTGGAGTCGATCTCTCAACGCAGCATGGCCGAGGTGCATAAGGGGTTCAATCGGGTGGATGAGTACGCCAGAACGATTGAGCGTATCCATGCGCACGGGATCGCTGTGCAGGCCGGGATTGTTTTCGGTTTTGATCATGACACGCCCGAGATATTCAAGGACACCCTTGATTTCTTGGAGCAGACGGGAGTTCAGAATGCGACTTTCAACATTCTGACACCCTATCCTGGAACGCCTCTGTTTCAAAGGCTGGAAGCGGAAGGGCGCATCCTGACTAAAGACTGGCGCAAATACAATAGCCGGGCCGACGTCGTCTATCAGCCGAAGCGATTGAGCCGATCCGAGCTGTTGGCGGGGTTCTTATATGCGAATGAGCGCTTCTATTCTCTGCGCAGTGTGGCAAAGCGACTGTCGCGATCGCCGGTTCAGCTATGGTGGACGTTACCGCTGAATCTGGCATACGGCGCCAGCCTGAAGACGGCGAGGTTCCATCAGCAAAGTGCTTATTAACGTCGGTATCGCGGCCCTCGGCTGGTGATGGCCTCATCGCTTCTACAAACGGGGCCTGCCCACCGGTTTGCAACAGTAATCGGGATTAGTCTCGTGAAACCCGCTCACGGCAGAAGAAAACTTACTAACATCCGCCGCATTCTTCATTACATGGGGATCGCCAGTAATCCTCAGACATCGCTTGCCAAGCTATATCAAGCCCGAGCTTGGTATCGCAGGCACGGTAGAATTCGCACGTGCCATCAGCGCCTATGGGCGTAAAACTTTCCGTGCAGGCGGATTTTTGTGCCTGTGGCCAGCGGAGTGCGAGAGGGACAGACGGCTCGTTCACCAGAGCAGTTCGCGAGTTCCTCCAGCGAACGGTAACCGTCCGTCTGTCCCTGGCTTTTCCCTGGCTTTTCCAACCGATAGCGATACCCAAATCTCTGCGATATGATGTTCCGACA
>Ga0187819_10000422_pt1 | contig 21008 bp, 17 predicted proteins | sample NC_wetland_sal_i_15_FD_132411 | JGI IMG/M metagenome (GOLD analysis project Ga0187819, IMG submission 132411) | Wetland sediment microbial communities from Neuse River Estuary, North Carolina, USA - SO4_4 | ecosystem: Environmental > Aquatic > Freshwater > Wetlands > Sediment | place: USA...
ATTTTTCGGCCAGGGAGCAAAGCGCGGGAAGATCCGCAATATCGCCATCCATGGAAAAAACGCCGTCGGTGATGAGGAGTTTCTTGCCGGGCCAATTTTCGGTTTCTTTCAGGATGCGTTCGCAATCGGCGGCGTCTTTGTGCTTGAAGACTTTGATGGTGCCGCGGGACAGGCGGGAGCCGTCGATGATGGACGCGTGATTGAGCTCGTCGGAGATGATCAGGTCTTCTTTGCCGAGGATGGCTGAGACGGTTCCGGCGTTGGCCGCAAAGCCGGACTGGAAAACCACACAGGCTTCGACTTTTTTGAAGCGTGCGATTCGCTCCTCGAGGTCCATGTGAATTTTCATTGTGCCGGCGATGGTGCGGACGGCGCCAGAGCCGACGCCGAATTTGCGGGTCGCGTCGATGGCGGCGCGGCGGAGCTTGGGGTGCGTGGTGAGGCCGAGATAATTATTGGAGCTGAGGTTGATGACTTCCTTGCCGTCGAAGATAGCGACGGGCTTTTGCTCTCCTTCGAGAACTTTGAGATGGAAATAGAGGTGCTTGGCTTTTAGATCTTCAAGCGCGTCATGCAGGAATTGGAGCTGCGGACGCGACGGCTGCTGCGCGGTGGTGGCCATAATTCCCCCGATCGGAAGATGAAAGCGCTACTTCGGCGAACCGTTGGGATAGAGCAAGATTTTTCCGGCCTGGCCGGCTTCGAGAAGCGAAAAGGCGCTGTCGAATTTTTCGAGCGGCAAGCGCTCGTGGAAGAGCGGCTCGAGATTGAGCTTTCCGTGCTTGAGCAGCTCGGTCATCTGCACCCAGGTTTCAAACATGCGGCGGCCGTAGATGCCCTGGACGGTTGCGCCCTTGAAAATCACGTCGTTGACGAGATCGAACGTGACCGGATCCTTTGGAATTCCCAGCAGCGAGGCGCGGCCGCCCGGCCGGAGCATCTCGAATCCCTGATGAATCGCCGAGGGGTGGCCGCTCATTTCGAGCAGGACGTCCACGCCGCCGCCTTCGTGCGTGGCTGCGCGGACGCGCGAGACGACGTCCGGGTCGGCGGGGTCGAAGACCTCGTCCGCGCCCATTTTCTTCGCGAGCTCGCGGCGGTGCGGGTTCACTTCCGTGGCGAAAATGAGTGCGCAGCCTGAGGCGCGGGCCACGGCAATAGACATCAATCCGATGGGGCCCGTCCCCGTCACGGCAACGTTCATCCCGGCGATTGGGCCGGCGAGGACGGTGTGTACGGCATTGCCGAGCGGGTCCATGATGGCCGCGTAGTGCTCTGGGATCGCGGGGTCAATCTTCCAAATATTACTGGCGGGGATGCGGACGAATTCGGCGAAGCAGCCGTCGGCATCGATGCCGATAATCCGCACGTTCTGGCAGACGTGCGGCTGGCCCATGCGGCAGGGGCGGCAATGTCCGCAATTGACGTGCATTTCGGCGCTGACGAAGTCGCCGGGGCGGACGGTGGTCACCTCGTCGCCGACTTTTTCGACGACGCCGCAGAATTCGTGGCCGAAGGTCAAGGGTGGGTGAATGCGCGAGGCGGACCAGCGGTCCCAGCCGTAGATGTGAAGGTCAGTGCCGCAAATCGACGCGTAGCGGACACGGACGAGAGCTTGCGTGGGGCCGAGCGCGGGGATGGGAACGGATTCGATTTGCGCGCCCCGTTGCGGGCGCATCTTGCGCAAGGCTTGCATCGTTGCGGTGGGCATCGGATACAGGCGGTTCAATCGCGCGCCGCCAAACGCACAATGCTAACACACGCGCCGGGAACGGAAACGGCGAATTTCGGCGCGGAAATAGGGAGCGCTTGGCGGGCGCTTCCGCTACAATCCCCGCCGGCCGCGGGCTGCTTCGCGAAGAGGGCGCTGCGCGGGGAGAAGACGATTGGGATTCGCACAGCGCTTCGAGGGAATTCGCACCGGGTTCGAGCCCGCGTTTTGGGTGGCGAATTTCACGGAGATTTTCGAGCGCATCGCGTATTACGGGACGACGGCCGTGCTTGCGGTTTATTTGAGCGAGCAGCTGCACTTTTCGGATGAATTGACAGGCTCCCTGGTGGGGACGTTCGGCCTGGTGGTTTTTTTCTTGCCGATTCTCGGCGGGACACTCGCGGATAAATTCGGTTTCCGGCGCGCGCTGCTTTTTGCCTACCTGGTGATGACGCTCGGATACTTTCTATTGGGTTCGCTGGCGGCGCCGTGGATGGAATCGGTGCGCCACGCGCTGGGCGACAAATGGCTGGTGCTGGCGATATTGATGATTCCTGCGATGGGGCCTGGCGTGGTGAAGCCGTGCGTGGCGGGGACGACGGCGCGGGCGTCGAACGAAAATGTGCGCTCGATCGGGTATTCGATTTACTACACGCTGGTGAACGTGGGCGGCGCGCTGGGGCCGATTATGGCCTTTCTCGTGCGCAAGCAATTTGGATGGGGAATCGCGAACGTGTTTCGCATGGCGGCGCTGAGCGTGTTCCTGATGTTCTGGGTGACGCTATTTTTTTTCCGCGAGCCGGCGCGCTCGGGCGAGGAGAAGGTGGCAAGCATCTGGACAGCGCTGAAAAATATATTTGTGGTGCTGCGCAACCTGCGTTTTCTGATGTTCCTGCTGATCTTCGCGGGATTTTTCGCGATTTTCTGGCAGCAGTACGTCTCCGTGACGCTGTTTCTCCGCCACTACGTGGACCCCAACGCAAATTTCGACCTGCTCCTTTCGGTGGACGCGATTACGGTGATTTCACTCCAGATCTTCATCGCATTTCTGACGCAGAAAATGCCTGCTTTCGTGACCATGACGCTGGGCTTCCTGGTGACCAGCCTTGCCTGGGTATTGCCGGCGCTGCACCCTTCGATGCCGATTTTTGTGCTGGCGCTTGTTCTTGTGGCCATCGGAGAAATCATGCAGGTCTCGCGATACTACGACTACATTTCGCGCATCGCTCCGCCGGGGCAGCAGGGACTTTACATGGGCTATGCGTTTCTTCCGATCGGCGTCGGGTATTTCTTCGCCGGATGGCTGGGCGGGCGCCTGTTGCACTACTTCGGCGAAGCAGGCCGCAAGCCGCAGCACATGTGGTGGGTGATTGCGGGCGTGGGAATTTTTTCGACGCTGCTGATGCTGCTGTATGACAAGTTCGTGAAGCCCCGGGAAGCGGGAAAGAGCGCGGCTTAGTTGACCATGCGGCGGAGATTTTCGACGGCCTGGCGGGCGAGGGCATAGCGCGGCTCGATGCGCAGCGATTCGTTGAAATATTCGCGGGCGCGCTGGAGCATGCCCTTGGCGGCATAGACTCGTCCGAGATTGAAATAGGCGTAATGGCGCGGGTCGTAGCGCGGGGCCTTGATGGCGCTTTCGAGCCATGGGATGGCTTCGTCCCAGCGGCGGAGGGCGATCAGGTAAGCGCCGATATCGTTGTAGGGATTCCCGAATTCGGGATCGACTTCGATGGCTCGCTTGCACTCGGCAATGGCTTCGTCCACTTTGCCCTGGAAGTGATAGGTCCAGCCGAGAAACGTGTGCGCTTCGGCGGTGGGATAGGCGTCGAGGGAATCGCGATAGAGTTCGACGGCGCGGTCGAGTTCGCCGGACATTTGGGCCTGATAGGCTTCCTGGAGCAATTTCCAGGCGCGCTCGATGCGTTCGGTGGACATGACCGTGTCAGCGGTGCGCGCTCTTCTGCGAATTTGCGTTGACGGCGGCGATCGCATCTGCGGTGGTTATTAATTCCGCGCCAAGGGCCCTCAGTTCAGCGAGGGTGCGGCGGCCTTCTTCCGGTTTCAGTGTTTCAATGGCATCCTTCACAATCGAAACCTTGTAGCCGCGCTCGAGCAAGCCCCTTGCGGCCAGGCGCACGCAGTATTCGGTGACCACGCCGAAGACGATGTATTCAGCGTCCGCGCCGAGGCGGTCAACGAGAACGCTCGCCTGCGGATTATCGAAGACGTTGAGAGTCTGTTTTTCGAGGAGGGCTTGCTGGTACTTCAGGAGATCCTTCGGCAGCGTGTAATTCGCATCGTTCGGGATGGTATAGAACTTTTGCGCGAGCCCCTCGGGAATGATGCGCGCGCCCTCCGTTCCGCGAATGCAATGAGGTGGAAAGGTTTTGAACTCGGGATCGTTTGGCACGTGGCGACAGCCGCTGGAAACGAGAAAGACGCGCCCTTCCCGCGCAAGATCGACGAGGCGCTTTATATTCGGAATTAATTTCTCCGCGCCCGGGACGTAAAGGTTTCCGCCGGGCAGCATGAAATCCGCCTGGGCGTCCACTTCCCAAAAAACAATCTTACGCGACGGCATGGGCCGAAGGGCCTCCCGCGTGTGGCGAGAATTATTCTAGCGCAGAGCGCCGCATGCGCCGACGAACCTTTTCGAGCATGGATTCGAGGCGCTTGCTGTAGCAGACGGGATAAACGGCGGCGCGATTGATCTGGCGATAGCGCTGGGGAAGGTGGGCGAGCCCGGAGACGCAACGGTCGCGGAGGGCGCTCACGGATTCGGCGGGAGAAGTGCGGCGGCCGGCGCGCATCACTTCGGCAAGGAGGGGCGCACCGCCGTTCGCAGGTTCTGCATCGAGCGCGATTTTATCGCCCATATATTCGCCGGCGGGAGTGGAGTAGCGGAATACCTGTTTGCGGCCTGGGTAAGTGACCTTGGCTAGGCTGAGCTTGGCCGCCTCGCGCACTTTTCCGCCGCGCTCGACTTCCACCAGCTTGTAAATCAGATTCAGGTGCGGAGCGTCGCCGGGCGTGGCCAGCGCCGTGCCGACGCCGAAGGAATCGATGGCGGCATGTTTCGCGAGCAGAGCGGCGATTTTATTTTCGTCGAGATCGCCGGAGGCAAAAATTTTCACGTCTTTCCATCCGGCGCGATCCAGTTGCTGGCGGACCCAGCGGCTGTCTTTCGCCAGGTCGCCGCTATCGAGGCGGACTCCCGCGGGCTTGCGGCCCATGGCGATAATTTTTTTCACAGCGGCGCGGACGTCGTAGGTGTCCAGAAGCAAGACGGAGTGCTCCGGGAAGGCGTCGAGGAAATGGCGGAAGGCTTCGGACTCGTCCTCATGCGCCATCACCCAGGAATGTGCTTGCGTGCCGTAAGTTTCCATGCCGAATTGCTGGCCGGCGAGGACGTTGGATGTGCCCAGCGCGCCGCCGATGGCCGCGGCGCGCGCGGCGAGAAGACTCGCCTGGCTGCCGTGGGCGCGGCGCGCACCGAACTCGACAATCTGGCGGCCCTGCGCGGCGGTGACCACGCGCGCCGCTTTGCTCGCGATCATGGTCTGGTAGCTTAGCGTGGCGAGGAGATACGTCTCCATAATCTGGCCTTCGATGATCGGCGCGACCACACGGAGCAGCGGCTCGCCCGGGAACACCAGCGTTCCTTCGGGCATGGCCCAGACGTCGCCGGTGAAATGAAACTTCGTGAGGTAGTCGAAAAAATCATCGCGGATATTGCGGAAGACGGGATGGCGGCGGAGGTAATGGATCTCGTCCGGCGTGAAATGGACGTTTTCGAGGAACTCAAGCGCCTGTTCGAGGCCGGCGGCAACGAGATAATTGCGGCGCGGCGGGAGATGGCGGACGAATAATTCGAAAGTGGCGCGGGCCTCGAAGCGGGTTTGGAGATAGCCCGCCGCCATGGTGAGCTCGTAGAGATCGGTTAGCAGCCCGGAATGTTCGCGCATGGGATTCGCTATTTGTAATGGTCAGCCGCGGTCGCGCCGCAAAGTCAAACCGCCATCGGCCACGAGTGTCTGGCCGGTAATGTAATTGTCCGGCTCGAGGAAGAATCGCACCGCGCGGGCGATGTCTTCCGGGCGCCCGAATCTTGCGATCGCGCCGCTCGAAATGTGCCGGTCGTATTTCCCGGATTGGATGCTCGCGGCCGCCATGCCGGCGAGGGTCGCGCCGGGAGCAACGACGTTGACGCGCACGCGGCTCCAATTTTGCGCGAGAATGCGCGCGGCGTGCACGAGCGCAGCCTTGGGCGCGGCATAATTCAGGCTCGCGGGAAACGCTGCAAGAGCCTGCATCGTGGCGAGCAGCACCAGGCTGCCGCCTTGCGGCTGGCTTTCCATCGCCTCCCCCAAATCTCGCGCGAGCAGGACCGGGCCGACATAATTCGAATCGAGCGAGCTGAGGAGCGACTCCCGATCCAGATCTTGCAATGCAACGCGGGCCGGCAAGCCCGGAAAAATTCCCGCGCCGGCCAGGGGCGCGCCGAGGCTAGCGACCGCGCCGAGATATTTCCGCCGGACTCGTTTCTCGGCGAGATCGCCTGGGACGAGGACAAGCTTGGCGCCAAATCGTTTTTCGATGGCGGCGCTAAGTTTGGCGGCGCGATCGGCATCCTTCTGGTAGCCGACGATGAGATGCGCGCCCTCGCGCGAAAGGAGCGCCACCGTCGCGGCGCCCAGCCCGCCCGTGCCGCCCGCCACGATGACGCTTTTTCCTGCGAGCGAATTTTGCGGGAAGTCAAAGCGGAACTGGCGATAGGCCTCCGCCTGCTGCTCATCCCAATACGGCGAGCTCATAAAACCTCGTAATTGGCCGGATTTCGCTTGAAAACTCGAGCGCGGGCAGATACCGCCGGGATTGAAAACGGACGAAAAGACAAAACCCCCAAGCCACCGGACTGAAAATGACGCCGGGCATGCCTGAGGGTTTTGCCGCGAATCTCTGCGCCGGGCCGGACTACTTCAATACGGCGTCTTTGAAAGCTTTCGCCGCGCGCAATCGCACGACCGTCTTGGCCTTAATTTTTATGGCTTCGCCCGTGGCCGGGTTGCGGCCCATGCGGGCTTTGCGGTGCGCCTTGACGGCGCGCCCAATGCCGGGGATGACGAATTTGCCGGCGCTCTTTGCTTCTCTCACCGCGAGGTTGAACAGTTCATCAAAGAAAGCCGCCACCTGCTTCTTGGAGATCGGCTTTTCCTTGGTGCTGACCTTCTCGGCCATGTGTGCAATGATCTTTGACTTGCTAAGCGGATTTGCCATCGAATTCGTCTTTCCTCCTGAAATGTAGTTACGCGGCGGCCCCTGGGACCGGGATGCCGCGTGAACTATAGCCGTAGAGTGCACTGAACGCAAGCGAAAATGCGAAAAAAGGCCGGAAAAACGGGCTTTTCTTCGGGCGTCGGCCGGGAGCGCCGGATTCCTATTGAGCGGCGAGCTGCTGGTAAAAGAGAGCAACGGCCTTGATGCCCCCGAAATAATTTTCGAGGGCGATGTGCTCGTCGGGCGCGTGCGCGTTTTCATCGGGCAATCCGAAGCCCATGAGCACACAGGGAACCTTGAAGGTATCGTGCATCTGCGTGACGAAAGGAATCGAGCCGCCCTCGCGAATGAACACGGCCTTTTTTCCGAAGCCCGTCTCGAGCGCATGAATCGCCTTCTGAAAGATCGGGTGAGAATAGGACGCCACCCAGGGCTTGCCGGTGCTGAGGACGTCGAATTTGCAGGTGACCGTCTTCGGCAAGAGCTTGCGGATGTGCCGCTCGACCAGCTTGGCGATTTTCGCGGGGTCCTGATTGGGCACGAGACGCGTGGAGATTTTCGCGAATGCCTTTGAGGGGATGACGGTTTTCGCGCCCTCGCCGGTGTAGCCGCCCCAGATGCCGTTGACTTCGAGCGTCGGGCGCGTCCAGAGCTGCTCGACGATCGTGAATCCCTTTTCGCCGCAGAGGCCTGGCGCGCCGACCGTCTTGCGAAATTCCTGTTCTTTCCACGGCAGGGAATTGAGCGCCTTGCGCTCCTGCTTCGAAAGCGTGGCTACCTGGTCGTAAAAGCCCGGAACCGTGACGCGGAAATTCTTGTCGTGGAGCTTCGCGATGGTCTCGGCGAGGATGGTGATGGGATTGGGGACGGCGCCGCCGAAAACACCGGAGTGCAGATCCTGCGCGGGCCCGGTGATTTCGAGCTGGTAATAGTTGAGGCCGCGGAGGCCGTAGGTGATGGACGGAACTCCCTTGGCGAGCATGGAGGTATCGGAAACAACGAGGGCGTCTGCTGTGAGACGTTCGCGATTCGCCTGCACGAAATCCCACAGGCTGACGCTGCCGACTTCTTCTTCCCCTTCGATCATCACTTTCACGTTGAGCGGGAGTTTTCCCGCGGCTTTATTCAGCGCCTCGAGCGCCTTCAGGTGGATGTGGACCTGGCCCTTGTCATCGGCGGTGCCGCGCCCGAAAAGGTTGCCGTCGCGGACGGCCGGCTCGAAAGCCGGAGTCGTCCAGAGATCGAGCGGCTCGGCTGGCTGCACATCATAGTGGCCATAAAAGAGAATGGTGGGCTTCCCGGGGGCCTTCATGGATTCGCCGTACACCAGGGGATGCATCTTGGTGGGGACGATTTCGATCTTTTCCAGGCCGGCACCGCGCATTTTTTCCGCCACCCAGCGGGCGGCACGCTCGATATCCGGTTTGTGCTCGCTCTTTGTGCTGACGCTCGGAATCCGAAGGAATTCCTTCAATTCGTTCAGATGTTCCTCGCGTTTGGACTCGATGAATTCAATCAGGTTCATTCAGAACTCCTGCCTCCCGGATTAATTTCGGCTGACTCCCAACTTGAATGGAGTGGGATTCCATAATTGGCACCGTGCCACAATGAAACAAACGAACCATTTTAATAAACTTTACTGAATTTCAGCAAGCTAATTGCGAACGGTGTTTTTTGGACACTTTTTCCGTTCGCGGCGTTGACTCACGTTCCCGCGCAATGCACGATAGCGTATGACCACTCCGGACGTACAGGCGCAGGGCCAGCAGAGGCGCAGCTCGCGAGTCTTCACGCGCATCCCGGTGCGTGCGACGGGAAAGAATTCCGAGGGGCGCAAGTTTCGCGAGAATAGCCAGACCATCGTGATCAATGCGCACGGTGGCTTGCTGTACCTGCAAGAGCCGCTGGAGCTGGGCGCGGACCTGGTGCTGATCAATCCGGTGACGGAAGAAGAGCAGGAGTGCCGCATCGTATATCTCGGCGAACTCTCGGACAAGGGCACACGAGTCGGCGTGGAGTTTCTTTCGCCGAGCCCGCATTTCTGGGGCGTGGAATTCGCGCCGCAGGATTGGCCCGCGCGCCAGGGCGTCCGGCCCGTTCACTAATCTCCGCTTCTTCCCTTCGGGCAGCCCTGTGCATTCGACTTCGCTGTAATTTCCCTGATGATGAAGTAATGCTGCGGCTGTAGAACGGAAAGGCCGATCGCTACTTCGCGGCGGCGGGTGTCTGGTATTTCGCCAGATCCACTTCCTTCCATTTTCCCTGGATGATTCCTTCGCGGATTTGGGCGGGGGTCTTGCCCAGCTTGGTCTGCTCGTAGGCGTAGACAGCTTCCATTTTGCAGACGGCGCAAACGGAGGCATGCTTGTCAACGTAGCAATCGAGCAGGCTGGTGTGTCCGACTTCGCGGTCGCAATGGCAATAGCAGGGCTGCTGGTAGAGGACGGGCTTCTCCTTGGCGGCCAACGCGTAGACATTCTGATTCAGCGCGCCGGGAAAAGACCTTGGATCGAGGGTGGCGGGCAAGGGGCCCGTGGGAGGGCTTTCGTGATGCGCCGGGACGTCACCCTTATCGGCGCTATTCGCGGAGGGCGCTTGCGCAGCGGAGTTGCCGGAGGATTGCTGCGCGCGCAAGAATCCGATTCCGAATCCAGCCAGTGCAAAGGCAAAAATCGCGGCGGCGGCAACTTTGCGAATCATCGGCGCACCTCTTTTCCACATGGTAGAGCAACGCCCCCGGCTGCTGCTGCCCTCCGTCCACCTCAATCATACCAAAGGTGCGCGCCTGATTATGCATGCGACGCTTCCTGCGTGCGAGTAGCTCAGGAAACAAGGTTGTGCTGTTCGAGTGCGGTTTCGCTGCCCGCGGAAACGGACCGTTCAGGATTGGCCCATGCGAGAGCGCCGAGAGCCAATATCGCGGGGAAGCAAACAATGATGTAGCGAGGCTCGACAGTGTGCAATTGCGTCAGGAGTGCCGTGCGGATGATGAGAAAAGCGATCAGCAACGCCACTCCGGGAGATGCGCGACAGCGCCACGCGCCCGCCAACGCCAGGCCGACCAATGCAAAATCCACCAGACCGTATGCGAAAGTGACGCCAAAATCCCAGGGATTGCTTTGCCATTTCTCGCCGGATGGCCAGAGACCCCCGGAGTAGGGAAGCAATTCGATCCGCGGCGTGAACCATAGCGCCGCAGCGCGCTCGAGCGGGATGATGAGAAAGGTGCGCAGGGGATGGCGGCGAGTCCGTTCGCGCGCCAGATTGGCAAATTCGTGGTCCAGCAAGGGAGTCATTTGCAAGCCAGCGTTGTAGCGGCGCAAGAGATCCGCGACGCGAGCGCGCTCTTCCTGAGAATCAAACGCCGAACCGGGCAGCACTTCCGCCGGGATTGGTTCCTTGCCGAGCTTCCAGGGAACGAGGTAAGCGTCGCGCGGGCGCACCATCCACGTGCGAGTCCAGGTATAGAAGCCGCGAGGAATGAAATCGCCTTGCGTCTCGGCGTAGTGCGGTGCGAGAAATTCCACGCGGCCCAGAGTGCGCGCATTCCGCGCTGCCCAGGGCGCCAGAGGCAGCAGCAAACCGACAGCCATCCACAATCCCGCCAGAGCCAATTTCGGCCAGTCCATCCGGCGGCGCCAGCGAACGCACAAGACGAGTCCGGCTGCCGCCAGGAGGAGCGGCGTTTCGGGGCGCACGAGAGTGCCGATTCCCGCGAGCATTCCGGCCACGAGAAACCGGCCGGCAATGACGAGGGACGCCTTTTTATCGAGCGAACCGGCTGACAGCTGAACGGAAGGATCCGCAAAGGCGCGCAGGAGCGCGTAAATCGTCAACGCGGTGAAAAATGTTGCCAGGGTCTCGGTGAGCAGCGCGGCCGTGTATCCCGCGGTAAACGGGCAAAGGGCGGCCATCCACAGAGCGGCGGTCGAGACGCTGGCGCGCTTCGAAATCGGTGCGAGACGGGCTGCGATCAATCCAATGAGGACACAGGTGATCAGATCCAGCACGGCCTGAATGAACAGGACCGCAGCTCTCGACCTGCCGAGCACGGCATAGATGGCGGCGAGAAATGCGGGATAGCCGGGCATGCGCATGTCGACCGAGGTCAACTGGCCTCGAATGAAGAGGCCGTAAATGCCGTGGTCAAGCCAATTGCGCGCCAGCTCCTCGTAAAATTTTGTGTCCCCTGCCGGGAATGGCCGGTGCACGATGAAGAATAATCGTAGCGCGAGCCCGGCCAGCAACGCCGCGGCCAAGTGCTTAGAGGAGATCAAGCGGGGGGTCTTTGGCATTTCTAAAGTGAAGGCTCAGGCCCTGGCTATCATAGCTTTGATCCCCCAACGATAGATACGCTACGGGCGGTGAATTGTAGCGGGTTTTGCCAGCTTTTTTGGAACCCTCCTCCGATGCCGCCGCGGATTGCCTTGCACATGGGAATGTGGCACGCTTACGGGCGACCAGCGCCAAGTCTGGAATAAGGGAGGATTGAATCACATGGCACAAGCTACATCCGGGAAAATGAGACAGCCCAAGAACATAATTGGAACGCCCATTTTCGTTATCGCATTGCTGGTGGCAATGCTTGCGCTGCCCGCGTTGGGCGGCGACGAAGAGAAGGATTTGGAGACACTGAAGAACGCCACCGACGTGTTCCAGGAAATGGTCAATCGAGGCGACATTCCGGCCAATATTCTGGCTCAGGCCGATTGCGTGATTGTACTGCCTGGCGTGAAGAAGGTTGGACTCGGGATAGGTGGCAGCGGCGGACGCGGCCCGATGAGCTGCCGTTTGGGAGATAAGTTCGACGGCAAGTGGTCCGCGCCGGCCATGTACAGCATCGGCGGTGCCAGCCTGGGATTCCAGGTGGGCGCAACGTCGAGCGATTTCGTGATTCTGGTGGCGACTGAAAAGGGAGTCCACGCGGTGCTCGAGGACAAGACCAAACTCGGCGCTGACGCAACAGCCGCAGCAGGCCCGGGCGCCACTGCCGCATCCAATACCGTGGGCGGAGCCGACGTGTACACCTATGGCCGCGCCAAGGGGCTGTTTGCAGGCGTCTCGCTCGAAGGAGCCACTCTGCACCCGGACCAGGACGCCAATAAGCGGCTCTACGGGAAGAAGACCGGAGCGCGCGAAATCGTCCGCTCGGACTCGGTGAAGCCGCCGGCGGGAGCCGAAGGGCTGGTGTCGCTGCTGGACTCCAAGGTCCCGAAGCACTCGAATTAGGCGAGCCTGATTCACCGTCGAAGCTGGGAATCAGACGGTACAGCGACGCACAATCACACGCCGTGGATTTTCAGGACATCGCGCGGGAGGGAACTTTGTCCCTCCCACGCGATGGAACACCAGAGTGATCCACCGCTTGCCCTTCTGTTGGCTTGCTGCACGCGACCGCCCCCGGCCAGGTGATTGCCGTCACCACGATGGTCGCGCGCCACCGCGGCCTGTTCTCGACTCACCCGCAGTGGACGCCGCGCTGACGCATCCGAGGCTTTCTCCCGCCGGCCATCCCTCGCCGCTTTCAGATTGCGATACAATTACGGGAGGGAGGGGTAGGAAAGTGGTTGACTCCGGCGGTCTTGAAAACCGTTAGGCCCGAAAGGGTCTCGTGGGTTCGAATCCCACCCCCTCCGCCATCTTAGAAAAGTGCGGCACCATCCCGGGCGCCCATTCCCCGATCGGGGGGCCGCGGGATGGGCTGTGCTTCACACCTGCCGTCCATGCGGCGCCTGCCTGTTATTTTTTAGAATGACTCTCGGAAGTTCGCGGCCAAGTTGCGCGGCGCTGCGGTAGAATTCCCCAGGGTGCCTCCTGGATGAAGTTTTCCCGGTCTTCTGTCTTTCTTCTCGCTGCTTGGGTGTTTTTTCTCGGCGGCTATGCCGCGGCGGCGTTGCTGCTGCCGCACGGCCTGGCTCGCAGCGCGATCTGCGACATCCTGGAATGCCTGGTCCCTCTTTTTGCAAACACCTGCCTGCTTTGGAACGCGGCGTCGCCTTTCCGCCGCCGCAACGCATTCTGGATGCTGCTCGCTTTGGGCTGCGCCTTCTGGCTCGCGGGGCACTTGATCGTCACCTACGAGGAGCTCGGCCTGCATCGAAACGTCGAGAGTCCTTTCCCGGGCGACATCCTCTTCTTCCTTCACACCGTGCCGTGGATGGCCGCCCTCGCGCTGGCCCCGCACACCAGGAAAATGCGCGAGACGCTGCGTTACGGTTCGCTGGATTTGCTGCTCCTCGCGACCATGTGGCTCTACATCTATATTTTCACGGCCATGCCGTGGAAGACGGTCTGGCTCGATCCGGATTTATTCCGCCTCCGCGATTTGCAGGTGTACATGTCGGAAAATTTGGTCGTCCTCGGCGGATTCGCATTCTTTTCTTTTCGCGCCAAGGGGAACTGGCGGATCATTTATCTCAATTTATTCGGCGCCATCTCTTTGTACAACCTGGGCCTCACAGGCGCCTATTGGGCTGACATCCGCGGCACAACCTATCCCGCGAATTTGTTCGATTTGCCCGTGATGGCATCCTTTCTGTGGATGGGAACGGCGGGAATCATTGCCCGCCGGCTTGCTCCGGAGCCGGCTCCCGAGCCGCCTGCGATCCGGCGCGATACGCAGTGGCCCGCGCAGCTCGCCATGCTGGCCGTGCTCGCGGCGCCGCCGCTGGCCTATTGGGCCGTTTACGTCAGCGACGCGCCTGAAGAAGTGCGCAGGTTCCGCCTGCTGGTGACGCTGGTTTCGTTTTTCGTGGGAACAGCGCTCGTTTTCTTCCGCCAGCACCTGGTGTATCAGGAGCGCACGAGGCTCGTGCAGGAGCTGTGGGATTCGCTCGAAAATGTGAAGCGCTTGCAAACTCATTTCGTGCAATCCGAAAAGCTCGCCTCGCTCGGACAGCTCGCCGCCGGCGCTGCCCATGAAATCAACAATCCCCTCACGGCCATTCTGGGTTACGCCGACGTGCTGATCGGCGAGAGCCCCGTGCACACGCGGCCGCACACGCTGGGCGAAAAAATTCGCGAGCAGGCGCGGCGCACGAAAGACCTGGTCACCAACCTTCTCAGCTTCGCCCGGCAGGTCCCCGCCGAAAAGCAATTACTCGATCTGAACACCGTTCTCACCGGCGCCGTGCAGCTGCGCAATCTCGACCTCCGCGAAAAGCATATCCGCATCGAGCTCGAAAGCCGCAGCGTTCTTCCGGCCGTCCGCGGCGACCCGAACCAACTGCTCCAGGTTTTCTACCACCTGATCAGCAACGCCGTGGACGCCATGGAAACGGTTGGTGGCGGCGTACTGCTAATCCGCACACTGCGCGAAAAAGGAAGCGTGGTCATCGAGTTTTCCGATACCGGGCCGGGGATGGCGGAGCCCGAAAAAGTTTTCGACCCGTTCTACACCACGAAGCCCGTCGGCAAAGGCACCGGGCTGGGGCTGAGCATCTGCTACGGCGTCATGCAGGAGCACGGAGGCCGCATCACGGGATTCAACCGCTCCGAGGGGGGCTGCACGTTTCGTCTCGAACTGCCCGCGGTTCTTGCCGTCTTTCCACAAGCATCCTCCGTCCCCGTTGCGCCGATCAATACCCGCTGACCTCCCAGCGCGTACGCGCCCATTCGCGGATATGCTAGAGTCCGGAATCCGATGCCTGCTTTGGCGATTTCCACGGAACATTTGACGCGCCGTTTTGGCGGCCTGGTCGCCGTCGAAGACGTCAACCTGCGCGTCGTCCCCGGCCAGTTCTTCGGTTTTCTCGGCCCCAACGGCGCCGGAAAATCCACGACCATCAAAATGCTCACCGGCCTGCTCGCCCCTTCGGCGGGAAGGATCGAAATCCTCGGCCTCACCCTGGCGGGAAATTCCGCGAGCATCAAGCGCCAGATCGGCGTCGTTCCGGAAGGCATGGCGCTCTTCGGGCGGCTCACGGGCGCAGAGTATTTGAATTTCGTCGGCCGCATGTACGGCCTGGACCGCGAGACGGCCGCGAAGCGCGCCGGGGAGTTGCTGGAATTCATGCAGCTCTCGGACCAGCCGAAGGCGCTCGTCACGGACTATTCGCACGGCATGCAGAAAAAGCTCGCGTTGGCCGCGGCCGTGATTCACGGCCCCAAAATCCTCTTTCTCGACGAGCCGTTCGAAGGAGTGGACGCTATCGCTTCCGGCACGCTGAAGGCCATGCTCCAGCGCATGATTGCCCACGGCGCGACGATCTTTCTCACTTCGCACGTCCTCGAAATCGTCGAGCGGCTTTGCAGCCACGTGGCCATCATTCATCGCGGCAAACTGGTCGCGCAGGGTTCGCTCGAGGAATTGCGCGCGGGCGTCGAGGCACAGACAGCCGCGGCGCTTCCGGCAGGCGCTGCGCCCGACGGACCCTCCCCGCAAGCTGGCGAAAAACTGACCCTCGAGCAGATTTTTCTTCGCATCGTGGGCGGCGCGCGCCCCGTCGAACAGGAACTCTCGTGGCTGGGCTGAATATTTCGCCGGGGTCTCGCGGCCAATTCGCGGCCATGGCGCTCGTCCGCTGGCAGCTTTTCGTCAACTCTCTGCGCACCATCAGCGGGCGGATGGAGCTTGTGTCGCGCGTCATCATTGGGCTGACGTTCGCCTTTGCCGGCTTTGGCGGCGCCTTCGGCCTGGGCACGGCCGCCTGGTTTTTTGTTTCGCACAACAATGCTGAATGGCTTGCCGTATTGCTCTGGCCGGTGTTCGTCTTCTGGCAGTTTTTCCCGGTGCTGGCCACGGCCTTCACGGATAATTTTGATTCGTCGAATCTTCTTCGTTTTCCTTTGGGCTACCCTACATTTTTTCTCATTCGTATCGCGTATGGCTCGCTCGATCCCGCCACCGCCCTCGGAAGCTTTTGGCTCGCTGGGATCGCCTTGGGGATCGGTTATGCGGACTCGCGCATTTTTCTTTGGGCCGTGCTGGTGCTCATGGTTTTCGGAATTCTGAACATCCTGATCGGACGCATGATTTTCGCCTGGGTGGAACGCTGGCTGGCGCGCCGCCGCACCCGCGAAATCCTCGGCATCATTTTTCTTCTGATCATCGTCAGTTTCCAATTCGTCGGCCCGCTCGCGAGTCATTTTGGCCACGGCTCGCGAGCCGCCATCGCGCGCGCCGTGTCGGAGTGGCTGCCGGTCGAGCGGCTGCTTCCCCCGGGCCTGGCCGCCGCGGCCATTTCGCGTGCCGCACAGGATGAATTCGCATTTGCGCTGGGCGCTTTTCTGTTGTTGCTCGCTTATGGGAACGCGATCCTGTTTCTGCTGAATCTGCGGCTGCGCGCGCAATATCACGGTGAAAATTTGAGCGAGGCCGTCGCGCCTTCCTCTTCGGCTGGGGAAAAAACGGCCATCCAGCCGGGATGGAGATTGCCCGGGCTTTCCGCGCCGGTCAGCGCCATTTTCGAGAAGGAATTCCGCTACCTTTCCCGCAGCGGTCCGATGCTGTTTACCATGATCATGCCGGTCGTGATCCTGGTGCTTTTCCGGCTCACGCCTTCCTCCTCGGGCAACGAAGGCTTTCTCGTGCGCGCGCCCGACCTGGCATTCCCCGTCGGCGCCGCTTATTCGCTGCTGATCCTGACGAATCTCGTGTACAACAATTTCGGCGCGGACGCCTCCGGGATTCAGTTTTATTTCGTTTCGCCCGTGCGTTTCCGCCAGATTCTGTTGGCAAAAAATCTCGCGCATGCCTGCGTCCTGGCTCTCGAGACCGTTCTTGTATGGCTCGCCGTGTGCCTGGTGTTTCGCCCGCCCGCTCCCGGCGTCGTGCTGGCCAGCCTTGCGGGGCTTTTCTTCGCGCTCGTCGTGAACCTTTCCGTGGGCGACCTGCTCTCCCTTTCGGCGCCGAAAAAAATCGATTACGGGACCTTCGGCCGGCAGCGCGCCTCGAATACGACCGTGTTCGCGAGCTTCGGCGTTCAAATCGCGATTTTCGGTCTGGGCGCGCTCGTGCTTTTGACCGCCCGGCACTACGGAAAATTCTGGCTCGCCACCGCGCTGTTTCTGGCGTTGTCCGCGGCCGCGCTCGCCGCCTACGCGCTGGTGCTGAATCGCGCCGACCAATTGGCTCTTGCGCGCCGCGAAACGCTCATCTCCGAGCTTGCCCGCGCGTGACCCCGATGGGAATTGCGGGACGGCGCCGGCTGCGATACATTCGCGGCCTGATGAATCAGGAGCGCCTTGTTCGCCCGGGAGCAGCAATGACTACCCGAATTCCAGCCTCTTTCTTTTTCTTGCTGGCCATCTTTCTTCTCTTCACCTCGCAAGTTGCCGGTCAAACGGGGAGGTCGTCAACCGTCGCGGGGTCCCTGATGGGTGATCTCTGGGAATTTGTGAGTACGCCCGCCGTTTCCGGCTACGAGAGCGAGCTCGTCGAAAAAATTCGTACGAAGCTGGCTGCGCTCCATCCCGTCGTAGACAATCTCGGCGACGTGGTTGTGACGATCGGTAGCGGCGCGCCTCGCCGTCTGATCGTCGCGCCGATTGATGAGCCGGGCTTCGTCGTCAGCGGCATCACCGACGACGGCTATCTGCGCGTGCAGCGGCTCCCGCAGGGCGGCCTGCCGCCGATTTTCAACGAACTCTATGCGGCGCAGCCAGTCAAGGTCCGCAATTCCGGTGGATGGATTGACGGCGTCTTTGCAGGCCTTTCCGTGCATTTGCAGCCGGGCCGCGTAAACGCTCCGAAATCGAGCGATCTCGACAATATGTACGTGGATATCGGCGCCACGTCGGCCGCCGAAGTCCGCAAGGCAGGCGTGGACAATCTCAGCACGGTTGTGATCAATCGCTGGCCGGTTTGGATTGGCAAGAAGGGAGCAGGTGGACCCTGGATCGGCGACCGCTTTGGCGCGGCTGCGCTCGTGGAACTGCTACGCTCCGTCGAACCTTCGAAGATGACAGGCACGCTGACGGTCGCTTTCGTCGTGCAGCAGCGTACGGGAGCTCGCGGCTTGCAGCGCATTTTGAGCTCGGTGCAAGCCGACGAAATGATTTACGTCGGCCGCCTGCTGCCTGGGGGGCCGGTGGCAGGGATTGAAAACATCCATCGCGCGCCGAGGCGCGAGCCGGGCAGCGGCGTTCTCGTAGGCCTCGAGAAAACAGATGGATTCGCCCCCGGCCTCGCTTCCGACCTAAAGAAACTGGCCGACGACAACAAAATTCCATTCGAAATCGATTATTCCGCCGAGATCATTCCTCCGGGCTATTTCCCTCCGCCTGCTTTTCCCTCGAAGTGGGCGCACATAGGCGTCGCAATGGCCTGGCCGGATACCCCCGCGGAACTTTTGAATCGAGATGATTTCGAGCAACTGGCGGATTTGCTCAGATTCTATATCCATGGCGAACCAACCATTTCCAAAGAACCTGTGTCTTATTCCCTCGATATACTTCACCCCACTGAGAAGCGCCCTCCAACCAATATCCAGACTCTGCAGCACCTTGTGCCGGCTTATGGAGTGAGCGGGCACGAGGGACCGGTTCGCGAAGAAGTAGAAGGCCTTCTTCCGGATTGGGCGGAGCCAGAAACAGACGAAGCAGGGAATCTGATTCTGCACGTGGGGACTGCGCCGGAGGGATCAAAAACGCCGCGTATTCTCATCGTCGCGCACATGGATGAAATCGGCTTCGTCGTAAAGAGCATTTCGAAGGATGGGCGCCTGGAAGTCGAGTGGCGAGGCCGCGGCGACCTGAGCTTTTTTCTAGGGCATCCGGCGGTGGTTCACTCGGACGAAGGCGATTATTACGACGCGGTGATGGAGTTGCCGAATCAGTGGGACGAGCCGAATTTCCAGTGGCCGAAAGAATCCGAACGCGCCATCCGCGTGGACGTCGGCGCTCGCACTCCCGAGGAAGTTGCAAAACTAGGCGTCAAAATCGGCGACTGGGTGACGATTCCGAAAGTCTATCGCCCGCTTCTAGGCACGCGCGCGAATGGACGCAGCTTCGATGACCGCGTCGGCGACGCCGCGCTGATTTCCGCCGTCTGGGCGCTAGGCGGCCCGCTGAAGGACCGCGATGTCACGTTCGTCTGGTCCACCAGCGAAGAAATGGGCCTCGTCGGCGCGGCGGCTCTCGCGAAACGGCTTGCCGCCGAAGGTCGCACGCCCGATTACGTTTTCGCCGTGGATACTTTCGTCAGCTCCGATTCGCCGCTCGAATCGAAGCGCTTCGCCGATGCGCAGCTTGGAAAAGGCTTCGTCGTCCGCGCGGTGGACAATTCCAATATCGTTCCCCGCGAGCTGGTCGAGAAAGTCGTAAAACTCGCGCGCGCGAACGATATTCCAGTGCAGTACGGCGTCACCGGCGGCGGCAACGACGGCTCGGCCTTCGTTCGCTACGGCTCGGTGGATATTGCCCTCGGCTGGCCGCTGCGCTATTCGCATTCGCCCGCCGAAGTGATCGACACGCGCGACGTCGAAGCGCTCGGGCGAATCGTCGCGGTGATTGCGCGAAATTGGTAAACTAGCCAAGCCATGCCTGACCTCGCGCACTTCCTGACCTTCGCCATCGCCACGCTGATCCTCAATCTGACGCCCGGGCCGGACATGATGTACATCATCGCGCGCAGCCTGGGCCAGGGACGGCGCGCCGGGGTGGTCTCGACCTTCGGAATCAGCGCGGGATGCCTGTTCCACGCTTTCGCCGCCAGCGTAGGAATCGCCGCGGTGCTGCGCTCCTGGCCGATCGCCTTTCAAGTGGTGCGCTATGCCGGCGCTGCCTATCTCATTTATCTAGGCGTGAGACTCGTCATGCGGCGCCATCGAGAGGGAGAGGCTGCCGCAGCCGCACCCGCCGCGCCGCTCCCCGCGATTTTCCGGCAGGGCGTGATCACCAACGTGCTCAACCCCAAAGTGGCGCTCTTTTTTCTCGCCTTCCTGCCGCAGTTTGTTTCGCCGGCCGGGGGTTCTGCGACGATGCAGCTCATCACGCTGAGCGTCTATTTCATCTTTTCGGCGACGATCGTGAATCTCGCCGTCGCCAATCTCTCCGGCGTGGCCGGCGATTTTCTGCGCCGCGGGCGCAATATGGCGCGCATGGAGCGGGCCAGCGGCGCCGTCTTCATCGCGCTGGGATTGCGCGTGGGGCTCGCGCGCAGCACGTAAACGCCCGCCTTGCTGGAAAAGGCGCCCTCGCCCGAAGGCGGGCATCGCTTGTCACAGCCACCTGAGAGGACCATGGCCATCAAGACCATCATCGAGCCGTTCCGCATCAAGAGCGTCGAGCCGATTCGGCAGACCACGCGAGCGCAGCGCGAAAAGCTGCTCGAAGCCGCGGGCTACAACCTCTTCCTTATCTCCTCCGACGATATCCTCATTGACCTGCTCACCGATTCAGGCACCGGTGCGATGTCCTCCGAGCAGTGGGCGGCGATCATGCGCGGAGATGAATCCTACGCGGGCTCGCCGAGCTTTAAGCGCTTCCGCGAATCTGTCCAAGCCATCATGGGTTTCCGCCACGTGATTCCCACGCACCAGGGACGCGCGGCCGAGCGCATCCTTTTCAGCGTGATGTGCAAAAAAGGCGACGTGGTACCGAACAACACCCATTTCGATACCACCCGCGCAAATTGCGAATTCGTGGGCGCCGAAGCGCTCGACCTGCCCATCCCCGAAGCTCTCGAGCCCGCGCGCCTCCATCCCTTCAAGGGCAATATGGACACGGCGCGCCTCGAGCAGACCATCGAGCGCGCCGGTGCCAAGCGCGTCCCCCTCGTGATGCTCACGGTGACGAACAATTCCGGCGGCGGCCAGCCCGTCTCGATGGCCAATATCCGCGCGGTAAAGGAAATCTGCGCGCGCCACAAGATTCCGCTCTATATCGACGCCTGCCGCTTCGCCGAAAATTCCTATTTCATCAAGCTGCGCGAGCCCGGCTTCTTCTCAAGGACGCCGCGGGAAATCGCACAGGAAATGTTTCGCCACGCGGATGGCTGCACCATGTCCGCCAAAAAAGACGGCATGGCCAATATCGGCGGCTTCCTCTGCACCAATGACGACATGCTCGCGCAAGC
>Ga0187819_10000423_pt1 | contig 21001 bp, 17 predicted proteins | sample NC_wetland_sal_i_15_FD_132411 | JGI IMG/M metagenome (GOLD analysis project Ga0187819, IMG submission 132411) | Wetland sediment microbial communities from Neuse River Estuary, North Carolina, USA - SO4_4 | ecosystem: Environmental > Aquatic > Freshwater > Wetlands > Sediment | place: USA...
GCGGAACGCGTCGGAGTCGCCGTCTTGCGCCCGGCCGACCGCCCCGGCCAGGTCCAGATCCGCACCCCCCGGCCGCACCGACACGCGAGCAGCCCGTTTCACCCACCACATGATGGGACATCCCGGGGCCCGTCCGTCGGCTAAGCGCGAAATGGTGGCGAAAGTCCGGTCTAGGTCTTTAACGACTAAAGTCTGGTTAGCGAAAGCCTGATCTAGCCCCGGGCCGCGGTGGCCGCCTGCAGTTCCTGCCAGACCCGCTGCGGGGTGGCGGGCATGTCGATGTGCCGGATCCCGAGGTGCGCGAGGGCGTCGATGATCGCGTTCTGGACGGCCGGGGTCGAGCCGATCGTGGCGGCCTCGCCGATGCCCTTGGCCCCGAGCGGGTTGTAGGTCGTGGGCGTGGCCATATCGGCCAGCTCGAAGCTGGGCATCTCGGCCGCCGACACGAAGGCGTAGTCGGCGAAGGTCGCGGTCAGCGGGTTGCCGTCCTGGTCGTAGATGACCTCCTCGAGGAACGCCTGCGCCGCACCCTGGGCGATGCCGCCGTGCCGCTGACCCTCGGCGAGCAGCGGGTTGACCACGGTCCCCGCGTCATCGACGGTCACCACGCGCCGCAGCACCACCTTGCCGGTCTCGGTGTCCACCTCGACCACGGCCACGTGCGCGCCGAACGGGAACGTCGCGCCTGCGGCCCGGAACACCGCGCGGACGTACAGCCGCTCGGTGGCGGCGAGGCTGGCCAGCGACACCGAGGCGTCCGGGTCACCCACGACGGCGAAGGCGCTGCGCCCGGTGTCGAAGACCAGGTCGGCCGGGTTGGCTTCCAGCTCGCCCGCGGCCCGCTCCCTGGCCACGTCGAGGAGTTCCCTGGAGGCCTGCTGGACCGCCGCGCCGCCCTGCTGCAGGCTGCGGGAGCCACCCGTGCCGCCGCCCTGGGGGACCAGGTCCGTGTCGCCCCACCTCACCGTGATCTTGCCGATCGGGATGCCGAGCTCTTCGCTGGCCAGCATCGCCCACACGGTTTCGTGCCCCTGGCCGTGCGGTGACGTCCCGGTCAGGATCGTGGCGCTGCCGTCGGGATGGACCTCGACCGTGGCGTTCTCACTCGGGCCGCCCGCCTCGCCCCCGGGCCCGGTGATCTCGACGTAGCAGGACAGGCCGATGCCCAGTTGCACCACGTCGCCCTCGGCGCGCCGTTTGGCCTGCTCATTCCTCAGATCCGCGTACCCCGCCGTGACCAGCGCCTTGTCCAGCGCCGCGGTGTAGTCGCCGGTGTCGTAGACGGCGCCGAAGGCGGTCGTGTGCGGCTCGGTGAACGCGGGCAGCAGGTTCTTCCTGCGGACCTCGGCCGGGTCCACGCCGATCTCGGCCGCGAACAGGTCGATGGCCCGCTCCACCGCGGCCGTGGCCTCGGGTCGGCCCGCGCCGCGGTAGGCGCCGACCGGCGTGGTATTCGTCACCACGGACGTGGCCGCCGCCTCCGCGCGGGCGAACGCGTACGGCCCGGGCGCCATCAGGATGGTCAGGTACGGCAGGAACGCGCCGAACTTCGGGTACGCCCCGGAATCCTGCAGGATCTCCAGGCGGTAGGCCAGGACCGTGCCGTCCCGGCGGCCGCCGATCGTGACGGTCTGGCGCTGGGCCCGGCCGTGCGTCATCCCGACCAGGTTCTCGTTGCGGGTCTCGGTCCAGCGCGCGGGGCGGTCCAGAGCCCGGGCCACCCAGCAGACCGCCGCGTGCTCGGGGTCGGCGCCGAACTTGGCGCCGAACGCGCCGCCTACGTCCGGAGTAATGACCCGGATGTCGGCCTGGTCGATCCCCAGCAGCTCCGCCAGGCTCCCGCGGGTGCCCTGCGCGCCCTGGTTCGGGATCCAGGCCGTCAGCCGGCCGTCGGCCCAGCTCGCGGCGGCGGCTCGCGTCTCCATCGGCGCGGGCGCGACCCGCTGGTTCACGATCGTGCGGGAGACGACGACCTCGCAGCCGTCGAACAGGTCCGCCGCGAACGAGGCGGGGTCGCCGAACGACGCGGTGACGTTGGTCCCGGCCGCGGGGAACAGCACCGCGGTGCCGTCGTCCGTGGCCGCGGCCATGTCCACCACGACGGGCAGGACGTCGTACTCGACGTCTACCAGGTCTGCGGCGTCCTCGCCCTGGTACCGGTCCTCGGTCACCACCACGGCCACCGGCTCGCCCACGTAGCGGACGGTGTCCCTGGCCAGCAGCGGCTGGCCCATGTGCGCACTGATCATGGGCATCGGCGGGCCGGGCAGGGGCAGGTCGGCCAGGTCGGCGCCGGTGAACGCGGCGATGACGCCCGGCTCGGCCAGCGCCGCGCTGACGTTGACGGACAGGATCCGGGCGTGCGCGACCGGCGACCGCACGAAGTGCACGTGACACGCGCCGGCCAGGCGCTCGTCGGTCACGTCCGCCGTGTAGACGCCGCCGGTGGTCAGGAAGCGGGGATCTTCGGTCCGCAGGACGCGGGTGCCCAGAATGCTCACGTCCTCGATCTTGCCGGGCCGGGCGGGCCGCGGTCAAAGCCGGGTCCCGGCGGGCGGGCACCGCGCGGTGAGCTCGCGGTCGCGGGATCGGGTACCCTATCCCGGACGGCGGAGTAGCTCAGACAGGCAGAGCAAGCGGCTCATAATCGCTGTGTCGCCGGTTCAAGTCCGGCCTCCGCTACACTTATGCGGTTCCCTTTGCAGATCAGGAAGGCTCTGTCGTGGCTGCCACCGATGTCCGGCCGAAGATTACGCTGGCTTGCCAGGAGTGCAAGCGCCGGAACTACATCACCAGGAAGAACCGGCGGAACGACCCGGACCGGCTCGAGCTGAAGAAGTACTGCCCGTATTGCCGCTGCCACCGGGCGCACCGCGAGACCCGCTAGTCGGCGGCCCGCCTTGGCGATCAACACGGAGTACATCGGGCGGACCTTCGCGCCGTCCGAGCCGTATGAAGTCAGCCGGGTCAAGATCGCCGAGTTCGCCGACGCAATCGGTGAGCCGAGCCCGCTGTGCCGCGACCGCGCTGCCGCGCAGGCCGCCGGCTACCCGGATGTGATCGCGCCGCCGACGTTCGCGATCGTGGTCAGCGCCGCGGGCAGCGCGAAGGTGACCTTCGATCCCGGCCTCGGGCTCAACTACGCCATGGTCGTGCACGGCGAGCAGAGCTTCTCCCACACCCGCCCGCTGCACGCGGGTGACGTCGTCGTGTCGCAGTCCACGATCGAGGACATCAAGCGGATCGGCGGCCTGACCACGATCGCCACGGTCACCGAGATCAGGACCCTGGACGGCGAGCACGTCTGCACGGCCAGGTCGGTACTCGTCGAGCGCGGCGCGTAGGAGAGCAGCGATGTCCACCCCCAGCTACGACGAGACGCAGGCCGGGACCGAGATCCCGCCCCGGCAGTACCAGGTGACGCGGCTCGATCTGGTCCGGTACGCGGGGGCCTCCGGCGACTTCAACGTGATCCACTGGAACGAGCGCATCGCCAGGGCCGTCGGCCTGCCCGACGTGATCGCCCACGGCATGCTGACCATGGCGCTCGCGGGCCGGTTCCTGACCGAGTGGGCCGGGGACCCGGGCGCGGTGGCCGAATTCGGCGTCAGGTTCTCCGCCCCGGTCGTCGTGCCCGACGACGATAAGGGCGCCACCGTGGAGATCGCGGGAACCGTCACCGGCAAGCTCGAGGGAAACCGGGTGGCGGTCGACGTCACGGCCAGGTCGGACGGCACCAAGGTCCTCACGCGCGCCCGCGCCGTCGTCCGTCTCCCGTGAGGCTGGCCGACCACACCACGATCCGCCTCGGCGGCCCGGCTCGCGACTTCGTTGCGGCCGGCACGGAGCAGGACCTCATCCAGGCCGTCGGCGCCATCGACGCGCGCGGCGAGCCCCTGCTGATCCTGGGCGGCGGCAGCAACCTGGTCGTGGCCGACGAGGGGTTCGACGGGACCGTCGTCCAGGTGGCGACCCGGGGCGTGCGCCACGGTCCGGAACCGGGGACGGTCTGCGTGGCGGCGGGCGAGGACTGGGACGGCGTGGTCGCCGGGACGATCGCCGCGGGCCTGGCGGGCCTGGAGTGCCTGTCCGGCATCCCGGGCCTGGCCGGCGCCACCCCGATCCAGAACGTCGGGGCCTACGGCCAGGAGGTATGCGAGACGATCACGCAGGTGCGGGCCTACGACCGGGACACCAGGCGGGTCCGGACCCTGGACCGCGCCGCGTGCGGATTCGGCTACCGCACGAGCCGGTTCAAGCGGGACGAGGCGCGCAGGCTCGTCGTGCTGAGCGTGACGTTCCAGCTGTCCGCCCAGGCGCTGTCGGCGCCGGTCCGCTACGCCGAGCTGGCCGCGGCCCTCGGGGTCGAGATCGGTGACCGGGTTCCCGCGGGACAGGCTCGCGCGGCCGTCATCGCCTTGCGCCAGCGCAAGGGGATGGTGATCGATCCGGCCGACCCCGATACCCGCAGCGTCGGCTCGTTCTTCGTCAACCCGGTGCTCGACGCCGCCGCGCTGCGGGCCGTCGAGACGGCGGCTCGAGTCAGGTGCGGGGCGGGGACCACGGTGCCGAGGTTCGACGCGGGAGACGGGCTCGTGAAGGTCCCCGCGGCCTGGCTGATCGAGCGGGCGGGGTTCGCCAAGGGGTACAGCCCCGGCGACGGGGCGCGGATCTCGTCCAAGCACACGCTGGCCCTGGTCAGCTCCGGATCGGCGACCACGGCCGGGCTGCTGGCCCTGGCCCGGGAGATCAGGGACGGGGTGATCGACGCGTTCGGCGTGTCGCTCACCCCGGAACCGGTGCTGATCGGGGTCACGCTGTAGTCCCGCGGGCCCGAAGCGGGACTACAGCGTGCTGGCCCGGTTAGCCGTGGAGCAGGTCCAGCGTGTTGGTGGCGTCATCGACGAAGTAGACGGCGTCCTTGTTGGGCACGACCGCCAGGCCGAACAGGGCACCCGCACCCGGCGGGGAACCGCTGCTGTCGAGCCTGGCGACCGCGATCTGGGTGCCGGACGGCGTGACCTCGACGAGGTTCCCGTTCCCCCCGTTGACGGTGAGGATGTCACCGTTGGGCGCGATGACCAGGCCGAGCTCGCCGTTCAGGTGACCGCCCGCGGTGACCGTAAAACCGCCGGCGGGATCGTCCGCGCGGTTGAGCGCGTCGGGGATGGCGGTGATCTGGTTGTCCAGGGTGTCGGCGACGTACAGGGTGCCGTCGGTGCCCAGGCCGAGGCCGGTGGGGCCGATGACCAGGGCCGCCGAGTTCAGCCTCTCGGGGAGCCCGGATCCGATCTGGTTGCTCCACCAGATGTAGGGCGGCCCGTCGGACGGGATCGTGACGTTGAGCCGGATCACCGAGCCCTGGTAGACGGTGTGGCCATTGGCGGTGACCGTGTCGTTCAGGACGTTGGTGACGAACAGGACGGCCTGGTCGCCCAGGTCGTCGGCAGTCATGTCCCACGGGCCGTTAATACCCTGGCCGGCGAACGTCTCGCGTACGTGGCCCCACCGGTCCAGGACGATCAGGCAGCCGGCGCCCGAGATGGTGCCGCCCCTCGTGGGCAGCGAGCCGACGATGACCCAGCCGCTTTGCAGCGCGGTCAGGGCCGTGGTCAGGCCCACGCCGCCGGGGCAGCCGGGGAGGTTCGGGTTGACCTTGGCGAACACCGACGTCTTGCCGGAAGGGGTGACCTCGACGATCGTGGTCCCGGTGCCCTGCGCGTTCGCCTTGTCGTTGAAGTTGCTGACGAGGATGTTGCCCTGGACCAGGTCGCCGGTGCTGCTCGGGATGACGGCCACGCCGTAGGGGTTGACGTCGCCGTTGCCTGGCACCGTCGAGGCGATCGTCGAGACGTGGCCCAGGGGACCGACGAAGGCGCCGGAGCCTTGCGCGTTGGCGCTCCCGGCCACTAGGCCTGTCCCGGCCAGCAGGCCGACCGTGGTGACGGTCGCAGCCAGGGCCGCCGCGTACCGTCTTGTTGCCTTCCCTTCCATCCCGCTCCCTTCCGAAGGACCATGTCTCGCCATGTGCACGAAAGGTGAGCATAACGGTTCGGGCTGGCGGGCCAGTGCCCCGGCTAACAACGAGAAGGACACGGTTCACCGGTCCGGCGACCATCGGCCGGGGGAAGGTCACGCTGTAGTCCCGCAGGGCCGGAAGCGGGACTACAGCGTGACGGTCCGGTTACGCGTGGAGCAGGTTCAGCGTGTTGGTGGCGTCGTCGACGTAGTAGACGGCATCGCGGAAGGGCACGACGGCCAGCCCGAACAGGGCCCCCGCACCCGGCGGGGAACCGCTGCGGTCGAGCCTGCGGACGGCGATCTGCGCCCCGAACGGCGTGACCTCGACCAGGTTCCCGTTCCCGGAGTTGACCGTCAGGATGTCACCGTTGGGCGCCACGACCAGGCCGAGCTCGCCGTTCAGGTGACGCCCTTGCGAGACCGTGAAGCCGGTGCCCGCGTCGGTGATACGCCACAGCGCGCTCCCGATCCCCGCGATCCGGTTGTCCAGGGTGTCGGCGACGTACAGCACGCCGTTGTCGCCGAGGCCGACGCCGGTGGGCCCGATGACCAGGGCCGAGGAGTTCAGCGTCTCGGGGAATCCCGACCCGATGACGTCCGACCGCTGGACGTAGGGCAGCCCGTAGGACGGGATGACCACGAAGAGCCTGACCACCGTGCCCTCGTGGACGGTCTTGAAGTTGGCCGCGACGGTGCCATTCAGCACGTTGGTGACGAACAGTTCCGCGGTGCTGCCGAAGTCAGCGGCGGTCATGTCCCAGGGGCCGTTGATGTTGGGGCCGGCGAACGTCTCCTGGACGTGGCCTGATGGGTCCAGCACGATCAGGCAGCCCGACCCGGAGACGCTGCCGCCCCGGGTGGGGAGCGAGCCGACGATCACCCAGCCGCTGCGCAGCGCCACGAGGGCGGTGGTCAGGCCCACCCCGCCAGGGCATCCGGCCAGGTGGCGGTTGATCTTGGCGAATACCCACGTGCGGCCGGACGGGGTGACCTCGACGATCGTGGTCCCGGTGCCCTGGATGTTGCCCGAGTCGTTGAAGTTGCTGATCAGGATGTTGCCCCGGAACTCATCACCCGTGCTGCGCGGGATGACGGCGACACCGTAGGGGTTAACGTCGCCGTTGCCCGGCACGGTCGAGGCGATCGTCGAGGTGTGATGCAGCGGACCGACGAAGGCGCCAAAGCCCTGCGCGCTGGCGCCGCCGGCCGCCAGCCCCGACCCGGCCAGCAGGCCGGCCGTGGTGGTGACGATCGCGGCCAGGGCCGCCGCGTACCGTCTTGTTGCGTTCCTTTCCATACGCTCCCTTCCGATGGACTGTGTCTCCACTCATGTCCACGTGCCGGAAGGCGAGATGGTTCGGCTGGCGGGGCCAGTGCCGCGGCTGATGACGGGAAGGACACGGCTCACCGGTCCTGTGCTCGCCGACTCCTCGGTGATCAGCAGACCCGGTGATCTTCAGCGACCGCCGCGGGCACTGGCCTCCACTTGCATCTACGGTCGGCCCGCGCGCGCCGGCTCAAGGTCCGGCGCGCGCGTAATCGGCCGGTAATAACTCCTGACCAGGCTAGGACAGGCGGTACAGCATGTTGTTGCCGTCGTTGACGTAGTAGACGGCGCTGCCGTCGCGGCTGACGGCCAGGCCGAACAGGTCGCCGCCGGCTCCGCCCGGGGTGGACAGGTCGATGTTCTCGACGGCCACCTGCTGGCCTTGCGGGGTGGTTTCCACGATGTTCGGGTCGGCGCTGTTCACGGTCAGGATGTCGCCGTTGGGCGCGATGGCCAGGCCGAGCGGGCCGTTCAGGTTGTCACCCGAGGAAATGGTCTGGCCGGTGCCGTCATCGCTGAAGCGGAACACCGCGTGCGGGATCGCGGCGATCCGGCTGTCCACCGTGTCGGCCACGTACAGCGTGCCGTTCGGGGCGAGGCCGACTCCGGTGGGGCCGATGATCAGCGCCGCGGGGTCGGTGGTCTCGGGGAAGCCGGATCCGATCTGGGTGGTCAGCAGCCGGCGCGGCGGCGCGAACGGCGTGCTGGTGATGAGGATCCGCAGGACCGTCCCCTCGTTGGCCTTGCTATCGGTGGTGCTGCCCGCCGGGGGCGGGGTGATGCCGTTCAGCACGTTGGTGACGAACAGCTCGGCAACGCCGCCCAAGTCCAGGGCGGTCATGTCCCACGGGCCGTTGATGCCGTCGCCGGAGAACGTCTCGCGGACGTTGCCGTGGCTGTCCAGGACGATCAGGCAGCCGGGCTGGCCGAGCCCGTCGGGGTGGCCGTCGGAGCTCGGCAGCGAGCCGACTATCACCCAGCCGCTGCGCAGCACCACCAGGGCGGTGGTGAGGCCGACGCCGCCGCCGGGGCAGCCGGCCACGTCCCCGTTGAGCGCGGCGAACTGGGTCACCGTGCCGGTGGGGCTGACCTGGACGATCGTGGTGCCCAGGCCCTGCAGGCCGGTCGGGTTCGCCGTGGTGGCCAGGTTGTTGAAGTTGCTGACGAGCACGTCGCCTTGGATCAGGGCACCGGTACTGCGCGGCACGATCGCCACGCCGTAGGGGTTGACGTCCCCGTTGGCCGGGACCGTCGAGGCGACCGGGTTGTTCGCGGGCAGCGTGCCGAGGAACGAGGTCGAGGCGTTCGCCGCCGTGGCCAGGATGCCGCTGGCGGCCAGCAGGCCGGCCGTCGCGGTGACGATCACGCCCATGGCCGCGGATCGTCGGATGGAATTCATCGCGAGTTGCTCCCTCCGGTTGAGATTTCCCTCCGTGAGGGGGCACGGGCCGCGGGAGCAGATCGGTTCAGGTTCCGCCAAAATCGCCATGAACCCGACGGCCGCCGGCCATCCGGGGTTAACCCGCGGTCACCCGGCGGCCGTCTCCTTCGTGATGACGACTGTGACCAGGCCGTCGCCGGTCGGCTGCGGGTCGCCGCCCACCTCGCCGGAGGGCCGCACGTCCAGGCTCACGGCGAGGGTTTCCGCGGCCACCAGCCCGGCGTGCGCGCGGATCGCGTCACCCGCCGGGCCGTCGGCACCGATGGTCAGCCGGATCCGGTCCGACACGTCCAGGCCGGCGTCCCGGCGGGCCTGCTGCACGATCCGGACCACGTCCCGCGCGGTCCCCTCGGCGGCCAGTTCCGGTGTCACCTGCGTGTCAAGCGCGATCAGGCCCAGGTTGCCGGGTAGAGCCGAGGTCGAGTCCGGGTCGGTGGCGGCCAGCCTCAGTTCGTACTCGCCCGGTTCGAGCTCGACCCCGGCGGCGGTGATCCGGTCACCGGATCTGGCCCAGGCACCCCCCTTGACCGCGCGGATGACCGCCTGCACCGTCCCGCCGACCCGCGGCCCGAGCAGCCGGGGGTTGACGGCCAGCTCGAACGTGCCGAGCCTGGCCACCTCGGCGGACAGCTCGACGGACTTGACGTTGACCTCCTCGGCGATCAGCTCCGTGAACGGCTCCAGGGACTTGGCGTCGGGGTGCGCGATGACCAGCGCCGCCAGCGGCAGCCGGACCCGCAGGCCGCGCGCCTTCCGGAGCCCGAGCGCGGTGCTGCACGCGGCGCGGACCAGGTCCATCGCCCCGGTCAGCTCCGCGTCCTCCGGCCAGGCGCTCACGTCGGGCCAGGAGGCCAGGTGGACGCTCGGCTCACCGGTCAGCCCGCGCCAGATCGCCTCGGTCGTGTACGGCAGCAGCGGCGCGGCAGCCCGGCAGACGACCTCGAGGACCGTCCACAGCGTGTCCATCGCGGCCCGCTCTCCGGCCCAGAACCGGTGCCGTGACCGGCGGATGTACCAGTTCGTCAGCACCTCCAGGTGGTCGAGCAGCACCTGGCAGGCGCCGCCGACGTTATAGACGTCGAGCAGCTGCTCGATCTCGGTCACCGCCGCGCGCGTCTTGGCCAGGATGTACCTGTCGAGCACGTGCTGGCCCCCGGTGGACGGGCGCGCCTGGTAGGACTCGGCGTTCGCGTAGAGGGCGAAGAAGTAGTAGCTGTTCCACAGCGGCAGGATCGACTGGCGGACCGCGTCCCTGATGCCCTGCTCGGTGACGACCAGGTTCCCGCCGCGCAGGATCGGGCTGGCCATCAGGAACCAGCGCATCGCGTCCGAGCCGTAGCGGTCGAAGACCTCGTTCACGTCCGGGTAGTTGCGCAGGCTCTTGGACATCTTCTGCCCGTCGTTGCCGAGCACGATGCCGTGGCTGATGCAGCTGCGGAACGCGGGCCGGTCGAATAGCGCGGTGGCCAGCACGTGCAGGGTGTAGAACCAGCCGCGGGTCTGGCCGATGTACTCGACGATGAAGTCACCCGGATAGTGGCCGTCGAACCAGTCCCGGTTCTCGAACGGGTAGTGCACCTGGGCGAAAGGCATCGACCCCGACTCGAACCAGCAGTCGAGCACCTCGGGTACCCGGCGCATCACCGACTGGCCCGTCGGGTCGTCCGGGTTCGGCCTCGTCAGCTCGTCGATCGCCGGGCGGTGCAGGTCGGCGGGCCGCACGCCGAAGTCGCGCGCCAGCTCGTCCAGCGAGCCGTACACGTCGGTGCGCGGGTAGGCGGGGTCGTCGCTCTGCCAGACCGGGATCGGCGAGCCCCAGAACCGGTTCCTGCTGATCGACCAGTCCCGGGCGCCGCTCAGCCACTTGCCGAACTGGCCGTCCTTGACGTGACCGGGCACCCAGGTGATCTGCTCGTTCAGCTCGACCATACGGTCCCGAAAGGCCGTGACCGCGACGAACCAGCTGGACACCGCCTTGTAGATCAGCGGGTTACGGCAGCGCCAGCAGTGCGGGTAGGAGTGGGTGTGGGTGGCGGCGCGGACCAGGCTGCCCCGCTCGCGCAGCTTCGCGGTGATCCCGGCGTTCGCGTCGAACACGTGCTGGCCCTCGAAGTCGGGTACCACGCCGGTGAACCGCCCCTGCTCGTCCACGGTGAGCACGGTGGGGATGCCCGCCGCGTTGCAGGCCAGGGCGTCGGCCTCGCCGTACGCGGGGGCCATGTGCACCACGCCGGTGCCGTCCTCGGTGGTGACGTCGTCGGACAGGATGACCCGGAAGGCATCCTGGGTGCCGAACCGGCCGGCATCGGTCAGGTAGGGCAGCAGCGGCTCGTACCGGCGCCCGGCCAGCTCGGCACCGGTCAGCGTGCGGGCCACTGTGCCTTCTTCTAGCTCCTGCTCGTAGGCGGCCTGGCGGTCGGCGGCCAGGATGTACCGCTCGCCGTCCTTGGCGACCACGACGTAGCTGATGTCCGGGCCGACCGCGCAGGCCAGGTTCGACGGCAGCGTCCACGGCGTGGTCGTCCAGGCCAGCAGCCACTCGCCGGTCTCCAGCTTGAACCGGACCGTGACCGACGGGTCCTGCCGCTCGGCGTAGGTGTCCTCGTCCATCCGCAGCTCGTGGTTGGACAGCGGGGTCTCGCACCGCCAGCAGTAGGGGAGCACCTTGAACCCCTGGTAGACCAGGCCCTTGTCCCACAGCTGCTTGAACGCCCACATGACGCTCTCCATGTAGGACACGTCGAGCGTCTTGTAGTCGTGGTCGAAGTCGACCCAGCGCGCCTGGCGGGTGACGTAGTCCTGCCACTCGCGGGTGTAGCGCAGCACCGACTCCCGGCAGGCCTGGTTGAACTTCTCGATCCCCATGGCCAGGATCTCGGCCTTGCCGGAGATCCCGAGCTGGCGTTCCGCCTCGACCTCGGCGGGCAGGCCGTGGCAGTCCCAGCCGAACCTGCGCTCGACCTTCTTGCCCTGCATGGTCCGGAAGCGCGGGACCAGGTCCTTGACGTACCCGGTGAGCAGGTGCCCGTAGTGCGGCAGCCCGTTGGCGAACGGCGGGCCGTCGTAGAACACGAACTCGGCCTCCGCCGCGCGCTGCCGGACGGACTCCCGGAAGGTGTCCTGGGCCTGCCAGTACTCGAGCACGTCGCGCTCGAGCGCGGGGAGGCTCGGCTGAGCGGGTACTCCGGTTCCACCGGAGCGCGGGTAGACAACCATTGGGCAGGGTCCTCGCGGTTATGGGCGTTCGGGGCCGCGAGGACGACGCGCCCGCTCCCGCGCGGGCGTACCGCGGTACCACCTCGCTTGCCGCCCGGCCCGTGTCGCAACCGTGTCCCGGCGACCGCTCGTCAGCCGGCTGTGACGGGCCGGACCCGCCCGGTTCTAGTCAGGCCGTACGGCCCTTTCTTCCGGGGGCTCACCGGTGATAGCCGGATCATCGCCATGTGCCACCCAGTCTATCCGGTGCGGCCGGGTCCCGGCGAAAGACTTAAGCGGCGAGCCAGGCGTCGATCCCGGCCAGCAGCTCCGCGCGCAGCGCGGGCGGCGCGGCCGAACCGAGCACCGACGCCCGGGCCAGGTCGGCCAGCTCGGCGTCGGTGAACCCGTGCGCGTCCCGCGCGATCTCGTACTGCGCGGCCAGGCGCGGGCCGAACAGGAGCGGGTCGTCGGCGCCGAGCGCGACCGGCACGCCGGCCTCGAACAGCGGCCGCAGCGGGACCTGGGACGGCCCGGCGACGATGCCGAGGGCGATGTTCGACGACGGGCATACCTCGCAGGTGACGCCCTCCGCGGCCAGGCGCTTGACCAGGGCGGGATCTTCCGCGGCGCGGATCCCGTGGCCGATCCGGTCCGCGTGCAGGTCGTCCAGGCAGGCCGCCACGCTGGCCGGGCCGACCAGCTCGCCGCCGTGCGGCACGAGGAGCAGCCCGCCGCGCTCGGCGATGCGGAACGCCGGGACGAAGTCGTGCGCGGGACCGCGCCGCTCGTCGTTGGACAGGCCGAATCCGGTCACGCCGCGGCCCGCATACTGGGCGGCCAGCCGGGCCAGGGTCCTGGCTTCCAGGGGATGCTTGGTCCGGTTGGCCGCGACGACGACGCCGATGCCGACCCCGGTGCCGGCGCAGGCGCCCGCCGCAGCGTCGAGGACCAGCTCGAGGACGGCCGTGATGCCGCCGAACCGCGCGGCGTATCCGTCCGGGTCGACCTGGATCTCGAGCCAGCGCGAGCCCTCGGCGCGCTCGTCCTCGGCGGTCTCGGTAACGAGCCGGCGCACGTCGGCCGGGGTGCGCAGGACCGAGCGCGCCATGTCGTACAGCCGCTGGAACCGGAACCAGCCGCGCTCGTCGGTGCCGCTCAGGCGCGGCGGCCATTCGTCGGTGAGCGCTGAAGGCAGCCTGACCCGGTGGCGGTGGGCCAGCTCGACCAGGGTGGCGTGCCGCATGGCCCCGGTGAAGTGCAGGTGCAGGTGCGCCTTCGGGAGTGCGGTCAGCGACCGGGCCATAAGCGAGCCGAAGGGCCGCGGCGCCGACTGGACTGAGGAGCGAAGCGACGAGGGAAGGCGGTGCAGTGAAGGGGGAATGGGGAGGTGGGTGGGGGGCCGGAGGCGAGCGAGGGGTAGTGCATCCGCCCAGTGTGCCGTGCCTAACGAGCGTCCGCGACGAGCTTGGCCATCCGGGCGATGCCTTCTTCGAGATCGGCGTCGCCGAGCGCGCAGGACAGCCGGAAATACCCGGGGGTGCCGAACGCCTCGCCGGGCACCACCGCCACCTCCGCCTCGTCCAGGATGAGGCCCGCCAGCTCCGCCGAGGTGTGCGCCCTGCGCCCGGCGATCTCCCGGCCGAGCAGGCCCTTGACGCTGGGGTAGCAGTAGAAGGCCCCCTGCGGCTCCGGGCAGAGCACGCCGTCGATCTCGTTGAGCATCCTGGTCATGATCTGCCTGCGCCGGTCGAACGCCTCGCGCATGACCGCCACGGCGGCCAGGTCGCCCGACACGGCGGCGAGCGCCGCCGCCTGCGCCACGTTGCAGACGTTGGAGGTGGCGTGGCTCTGCAGGTTGGCGGCGGCGTCGATCACGTCGCGGGGACCGATCATCCAGCCGACCCGCCAGCCGGTCATCGCGTAGGTCTTGGCCACGCCGTTCACCACCACGCAGGTGTCGGCGACCTCCGGGGCCTGGACCGGGACGGACGAGAACACCGCGCCGCCGTAGACCAGATGCTCGTAGATCTCGTCGGTGATCACCCACAGGCCGTGCTCCGCCGCCCACTGCCCGATGGCCTTGACCATGGCCGGCGGGTAGACCGCCCCGGTCGGGTTGGACGGGGACACGAAAAGCAGCACCTTGGTGCGGGTGGTCCGGGCCGCCTCGAGGTCGTCGATCGTGACCTGATAGCCGGAGTGCTCGTCGGTCGGCACCGGGCGCATGACGCCGCCCGCCAGCGCGATGGCCTCGGGGTACGTGGTCCAGTAGGGAGCAGGGACCAGGACCTCGTCGCCCGGGTCGAGCAGCGTGGCGAAGGCCTGGTACACCGCCTGCTTCCCGCCGTTGGTGACCAGCACCTGGCCGGCCTCCACCTGGTAGCCGGAGTCCCTGGCGGTCTTGGCCGCGATTGCTTGCCTCAGCTCGGGCAGGCCGGCGGCGGGGGTGTACTTCTGGAAGCGCGGCTGCTCGCACGCGCGCTGCGCGGCCTCGACGATGTAGGAGGGCGTGGGGAAGTCGGGCTCGCCCACGCCGAAGCCGATGACCGGCCGCCCCGCCGCCTTCAGCGCCTTGGCCTTAGCGTCCACGGCCAGCGTGGCGGATTCGGTGATGGCGGAGATACGCGCGGAGACTCTGGTCGGCATGGACTTCATTGTCCCATCCGCGGGCGGTCCCCGGTGCCCAGTTTTCGCTGGGCCCGATTTAGCCCGGCTGGTTCGACGGAAGGGCCGAACGGACGTACACTGCAGGGACCGACAGCGGTGCTGTCTTGCGGCAGCATGCCCGCGTGCACGAGGCAGGTGGGCGCTGAACAGCAGTGATGTACGAAGCAGTGGTGTACGAAGCTGAGGGCAGTAGCTCAATTGGCCAGAGTCCCGGTCTCCAAAACCGGTGGTTGGGGGTTCGAGTCCCTCCTGCCCTGCGGGTGCGGTCCGGCGAAACGGCGCAGCCAGCGGACGTATAGGTGAGGTTATGGCTACTCAGACACGCGATGAGGCTCCGGAGAAACGGACTGGAGCCGGGCGCGCGGCCAAGCGTGCCCCGCGGACGACTCCTGCACTGTTCTTCCGGCAGATGGTCGCCGAGCTTCGCAAGGTCATCTGGCCAACCCGCAAGGAGCTGGTCACCTACACGCTGGTGTGCATGGTCTTCGTGCTGTTCATGGTGGTCTTCGTGACGTCGCTGGACTACGGGTTCACCAAGCTGGTGTTCTGGGTGTTCGGCTAGGCGCTGCGGCGCCGCCTACCGTGGCCGCGCCCGCCCGGCGCGGCGCCGTGATCGCTCCGGATGATCACGGCCAAAGGAAAGAGAGCAATCGTGTCCGAAACCCGGCTGGGTTCCGTGGCGACGGACGTTATATCCCGATGCGGAAGCGGGGGGAGGCCGACCAGATGAGCGACTACAGCGACGAGAACGACGTACTGGACGACGCCGGCCACGCCGACGCGGACCCCGGGGTCGCCCAGTCTGTCGATGGCGACCAGGGTGAGTCCGCCGACGGCGTGCTGGAGGAGTTCAAGCGCGAGCTGCGCATGCTGCCGGGGGACTGGTACGTCGTGCACTCGTACGCGGGCTACGAGAACCGGGTGAAGACCAACCTGGAGAGCCGCATCCAGTCGCTCAACATGGAGGATTACATCTTCCAGATCGAGGTCCCGGTCCATCAGGTGACCGAGATCAAGGGCGGCAAGCGGCAGCAGGTCTCGGAGAAGGTCCTACCGGGCTACATCCTGGTGCGGATGGACCTGACCGACGAGTCGTGGGCGGTCGTCAGGAACACGCCGGGCGTGACCGGCTTCGTGGGCCTGTCCAGCCGGCCCTCGCCGCTGCAGCTCGGCGAGGTTGCGGGCCTGCTGGCTCCGGAACCCGAGCCCGGCACGAAGCAGGCCGAGGCCGCGCGGACCTCCGCGCCGGACTTCGAGGTCGGCGAGTCGGTTACCGTGATGGACGGGCCGTTCGCCACGCTCCCCGCGACCGTGAACGAGATCAACCCGGACACCCAGAAGCTCAAGGTGCTGGTGTCGATCTTCGGCCGCGAGACGCCCGTGGAGCTGTCGTTCGACCAGGTAACCAAGATCTAGGATTCCAGGGAAATAGATAAGGACATAGTCACATGCCGCCAAGAAGGAAAAGGCTCGCCGCAGTGGTCAAGGTGCAGCTGCCGGCCGGCCAGGCCACGCCCGCGCCGCCGGTCGGGACCGCGCTGGGCCCGCACGGCGTGAACATCATGGAGTTCGTCCGGCAGTACAACGCCGCGACGGAGAGCCAGCGGGGCAACATCATCCCGGTCGAGATCTCCATCTTCGAGGACCGGTCGTTCACCTTCATCACCAAGACGCCGCCCGCTCCCGAGCTGATCAAGAAGGCCGCCGGCGTGGACAAGGGCAGCGCCGAGCCGCACAAGACCAAGGTCGGCAGCATCACCAAGGCGCAGGTCCGCGAGATCGCACAGACCAAGATGCCCGACCTGAACGCGACCACCATCGAGGCCGCCGAGAAGATCATCGCCGGCACCGCCCGCTCGATGGGCATCAAGGTCGAGGGCTGACCGGCGGAACAACGTCCCGCCGTGATCGGTTATATGAGAACAGAATTTCAGAACAGTGGCAGGGCCGCGCGCGGCCCGCTGACCACGACCTCCAGACCTAGGAGACAGCAGTGAAGCGCAGTAAGGCCTACCGCCAGGCCAGCGAGCAGATCGACCGGGAGCGGCTGTACAGCCCCGCCGAGGCGGTCACCCTCGCCCAGAAGGCCACGGTGACTAAGTTCGACCCCACCGTCGAGGTCGCGCTGCGGCTCGGCGTCGACCCGCGCAAGCAGGACCAGATGGTCCGCGGCACGGTTAACCTGCCGAACGGCACGGGCAAGACCGTCCGGGTGCTGGTCTTCGCGACCGGCGAGCGGGCCGAGGAGGCCCGCGCGGCTGGTGCGGACTTCGTCGGCTCCGACGACCTGATCGAGCGGATCCAGGGCGGCTTCCTCGACTTCGACGCGGCGGTGGCCACGCCGGACCAGATGGGCAAGGTCGGCCGGATCGCCCGGGTGCTCGGCCCGCGCGGCCTGATGCCGAACCCGAAGACCGGCACCGTGACCGCGGACGTCGGCCGGGCGGTCACGGACATCAAGGGCGGCAAGATCGCGTTCCGCGTGGACAAGAACGCCAACCTGCACTTCGTCATCGGCAAGGCCTCGTTCACCCCGACGGCGCTGCTCGAGAACTACGCCGCGGCCCTCGACGAGGTGATCAGGCTCAAGCCCGCCGCAGCCAAGGGCCGTTACCTGAAGAAGATCACCTTCACGACCACGATGGCCCCCGGCATCCCGGTCGACCCCAACAAGACCCGCGGCTTCGCCGACGAGCTAGCCGAGCTAACCGCCTGAGCGTCCAACGGCCTCCCCGGAGTTACTGGCCGGCCACCGTTGGTGCGATTAGTTCCAGTCCTGGCGAACGTATGAGCGATCAGGTGCGGGTGGGCTAAATGGGGGCCGAGGGTATGCGGACGCCGAGGGCGACCGCGCCGCCTCCGGAAACCGATTTTGCCGGGCGAGGCGCGGCCCCTACACTGGACAACGCCGAAGACCGCTGGATGCCGTCGCGTTCGCGCGGCGGCCGAAGGCTCCGGGCAGGGTCAACCGACCCAGGCCGGACGTCCCGCGCAGGTGAGCTGAGCAGTACCGCCCCCCGCCCTTGACGGGCCGGGTCGGACCGCCCCGTGCGCCTCGCGCCCGGGGCGTTTTCGTGCCTTCGGCTTCTACGTAACCGAGAAAGAAGTTCTCGGCACTGGAGAGGAGGCACATGCCGAACGCCGAGAAGGTAGCCGACGTCGCCGAGCTCACCGAGCGGTTCAGGGGCTCGTCCGGCGCCGTGCTGACCGAGTACCGGGGCCTGACCGTTGCCCAGCTGGCCGAGCTGCGTAAGTCGCTCGGGGGCAACGCCACGTTCGCCGTGGTCAAGAACACCCTGACCAAGATCGCGGTCACCGAGGCGGGGCTGACCGAACAGCTGTCATCGCTGCTGGTCGGACCGTCAGCGGTCGCGTTCGTCGACGGCGACGTGGTCGAGGCCGCCAAGGGCCTGCGCGACTTCGCCAAGGCGAACCCGCTGCTGGTCATCAAGGGCGGGGTGCTCGACGGTAAGGCGATCACTCCCGCGGAGATCATCAAGCTGGCCGACCTGGAACCGCGCGAAGTCCTGCTGGCCAAGCTGGCCGGCGCGATGAAGGCGTCCCTGGCCGGCGCGGCCGCGACGTTCAACGCGCTGCCGGTGCAGATGGCCCAGCTGGCCGAGGCGCTGCGAGCCAGGCTCGCCGCCGCCGAGGGCGGGGCGGGCTCCCCTGCGGAGGCCCCCGCCGACGCCCCGGCCCCATCCGACGCCCCGTCCGACCCAGCCGACGAAGGCTGACCAGACCACACGTTCAGGAAAACGAAGGAACGAGGAATTCACCACCATGGCGAAGATGAGTAGCGCCGACCTGCTTGAGGCCTTCAAGGAGATGACCCTCCTGGAGCTGTCCGAGTTCGTCAAGCAGTTCGAGGAGACGTTCGACGTGAAGGCGGCCGCTCCGGTGGCGGTGGCCGCTCCCGCGGCGGCCGGCGCCGGCGGCGGCGAGGCCGAGCAGGCCGAGGAGCAGGATGAGTTCGACGTCATCCTCGAGGCCGCCGGCGAGAAGAAGATCCAGGTCATCAAGGAGGTGCGCAGCCTGACCAGCCTCGGCCTCAAGGAGGCCAAGGACCTGGTGGACGGCGCGCCCAAGCTGGTGCTCGAGAAGGTCAACAAGGAGAGCGCGGACAAGGCGCGGGCGGCCCTCGAGGGTGCCGGCGCCTCCGTGACCGTCAAGTAGGGCTCCCCCCGGCGCCCCGCAAGGGGCCGCCGCGGGCCGCGCCGAGACCACGGCAGGACCCGGGCTTCAGGCCAGCTCAACGGCCTGGACCCGGGTCTCGTCGTGGGTGGGGCGGCCGAGCGGGACCGGCCCCGGCCCCACCGCACCAGGCACGGAAATAAAGTCCTACCCCCGTGTGTTGTTGCTTACACATCGACCGTATGTGGTATCTGTCACTCAGCTAAAGTTGCCCAGAGTGCCCGGTTTGGACTTGACGTTTGACCGCTGAAGAGCGATGCTGCGGAGCAACCGTGAATCTCATAGTGGCGTACAGTTGACCAGCGGTGTGGCGATCTGCTACACTGCTAGTTTGCGCTGCACTCTAACGTCCTCGGTATCTTCCTCGCGTCGACGGGGCCTTGCCGTGGGGCGTTTGGCGTGCGTGCGGTGATAGTTCCGCGACAAAGTTCGGAAGGACCCCTGTTGGCAGCATCGCGCAGCGCCTCCGTACCCACTACCCCCTCAGCAAATCCCGGTTCTCGCCGCGTGTCCTTCGCGCGGATCCAAGAGCCGCTCCAGGTACCCGACCTGCTCGCCCTGCAGACCGAGTCGTTCGACTGGCTGCGTGGCGACGAGAGGTGGCAGGCCCGGATCGCCGAGGCCAAGGAAGCCGGGCGCAAGGACATTCCCGAGCAGTCGGGCCTCGAGGAGATCTTCGAGGAGATCAGCCCGATCGAAGACTTCTCGGGAACCATGTCGCTCTCGTTCCGCGACCACCGGTTCGAGCCGCCCAAGTACTCCGCCGAGGAGTGCAAGGACAAGGACATGACGTACTCCGCCCCGATGTTCGTGACGGCGGAGTTCATCAACAACACCACGGGCGAGATCAAGAGCCAGACGGTGTTCATGGGCGACTTCCCGCTCATGTCCGACAAGGGCACGTTCATCATCAACGGCACCGAGCGGGTCGTGGTCAGCCAGCTGGTCCGCTCGCCCGGCGTGTACTTCGACCGCCAGGTCGACAAGACCTCGGACAAGGACATCTACTCCTGCAAGGTGATCCCGAGCCGGGGGGCCTGGCTGGAGTTCGAGATCGACAAGCGCGACAGCGTGGGCGTCCGCATCGACCGCAAGCGCAAGCAGAGCGTCACCGTCCTGCTGAAGGCGCTGGGCTGGGACGACGCGAGGATCCTGGACCGGTTCGGCGGGTTCGAGGCGATGCGCGCCACCCTGGAGAAGGACCACACGGCCGGCCAGGACGAGGCGCTGCTCGACATCTACCGCAAGCTCCGGCCCGGCGAGCCGCCGACCCGCGAGTCGGCCCAGGCGCTGCTCGACAACCTGTACTTCAACCCGAAGCGGTATGACCTGGCCAAGGTGGGCCGCTACAAGGTCAACCGGAAGCTCGGCCTCGACCTGCCGATCCGGCAGGGGACCCTGTCCGAGGAGGACATCGTCGCGACCATCGAGTACCTCGTCCGGCTGCACGCCGGCGAGGAGGAGATGATCTCCGGGGACCAGGTCCTGCCGCTGGAGACCGACGACATCGACCACTTCGGCAACCGCAGGCTGCGCACCGTGGGCGAGCTGATCCAGAACCAGGTCCGGCTGGGCCTGGCCCGGATGGAGCGCGTGGTCAGGGAGCGGATGACCACCCAGGACGTCGAGGCGATCACGCCCCAGACCCTGATCAACATCCGCCCCGTGGTGGCCTCGATCAAGGAGTTCTTCGGCACCAGCCAGCTCTCCCAGTTCATGGACCAGACCAACCCGCTGGCCGGCCTGACCCACAAGCGCCGCCTGTCGGCGCTGGGCCCCGGCGGCCTGTCCCGCGAGCGCGCCGGCTTCGAGGTCCGCGACGTGCACCCCAGCCACTACGGCCGGATGTGCCCGATCGAGACCCCGGAAGGGCCGAACATCGGCCTGATCGGAAGCCTGTCCAGCTACGCGCGGGTCAATGCGTTCGGCTTCGTCGAGACGCCGTACCGCAAGGTCACCGACGGCATCGTGACCGACCAGATCGACTACCTGACCGCCGACGAGGAGGACAGGCACGTCATCGCCCAGGCGAACACGCCGCTGCAGGCCGACGGCACCATGGCGGAGAACCGCGTGCTGGTCCGCCGCAAGGGCGGCGAGGTGGACTACATCCCGCCGGACGAGGTCGACTACATGGACGTGTCCGCGCGCCA
>Ga0187819_10000424_pt1 | contig 20984 bp, 13 predicted proteins | sample NC_wetland_sal_i_15_FD_132411 | JGI IMG/M metagenome (GOLD analysis project Ga0187819, IMG submission 132411) | Wetland sediment microbial communities from Neuse River Estuary, North Carolina, USA - SO4_4 | ecosystem: Environmental > Aquatic > Freshwater > Wetlands > Sediment | place: USA...
CGTCGGTCCACCCCTTCGCGTTTGCCAAATTCCGCACATACCAGGTGGACACAAGCGATAGAAACAAACAGCCTACAAACACTAGGAGATAAACCATGCGCTCCTTCCGAGTCGATCGAGAAGCAAAGCCCGTGCAAATTCTGTGAAGATTGGGTTGTCTCTGGGTGTGAAGCTATCCGGTTAGGTCCGTACCCTCGGGAAAGCTTCACTCGAATAAGTCATGGTTGCGACAAGACCCCTTCGGGGACGTTGGCACCGTCCGCACTTGACGCGGATTTAGGCCACCTGCCGCCCAGGGCGGCTTCATAAAGGCTCAATGTGCTGGCCATAATGACTTCGTGGGAAAACTCATGCACGGCTCGCTGCCGACCCACGGACCCTAACCGCCTGCGGAGTGCAGTATCCTCCAAGAGCCGTCGAATAGCTGCAGCGAGCGCCGTCGCATCCCTTGGAGGTACAAGCAAGCCGTTCGCCTCGTGCCGGATAACATCCCGGCACCCAGGGACATCCGTGGCAACAACAGCTCGGCCGGAGGCCCCTGCCTCGGTTAGGACGTTCGGCAACCCCTCTCCATATGACGGCAGGCACACGATTGTGGATTTTGCGTAAATCGAAGGCATATCACTGCAATGCCCCCACCATTCCACAGCGCCTGAGCGAACCCAATCCTTTAGTTGCCCTTCGGGGATGAAACCTGGATTGTGCTCATCCGGCGTACCAGCCAATACAAATCTCGCTGAGATTCCTTTTTCTCGTAATTCGTTTGCGGCTGCTACGAACTCCCGCACACCTTTTTCCCAAAGCATACGCGATGGAAGTAACACAATCGGTACGCCGTCCGGCTCGGGCCGCTCTACGAACCGCTCGGCGCAGACCCCAACACCCGGAATCACGCCCACCTGCCCATCGCGGACAGCGCCGCTTTTCAAAAGGAGGTTTCGATTGTCATCATTCATGCAGACCACCCGACAGTTCCGATTCCCAAAAACTACAGGGAGGACCCTCATCATGAGGGCTCGCAAGAGTTTCATCCTCCTGGTCGGCCTAGTAAAAATTGACCCAAGCCCACAAATTACGTTAACGGACGGAACATGACCCATCAGTCGCGCCGCCATGCCACCATGAATAATGGCCTTCAGTGCCTCGTGCTGCACGATATCGGGACGTTCGCGCCGATAGGTTCTCAGGACCTGAAGAAACGAACCAAGCTCTCGAAGAGGATTGATACTCCTGCGTGAGAGCTTCCAGGGTATGACGCGAATGCCTCGCTTTTCGATGTCGGACCGGTGCTCGCTGACTGGTGCTAACAGCACGACGTCAAAACCCTGGTCCTTAACCTCGCAAGCCATTCCCATGCGGTTTCGCCAAAAATATGAGTCATCCGCGTATACGAGTAAAATTTTCATCGAGCATCCTGTGCGGGGGTGCCTACAGATAGTTGCAATGGAAATGCAAATGCACTGCGCATACTGACTATTGCCGATGGTTCAACAAGAGCTGTCATGTGTAGCCTTCAGACGCGCCCCAAGAGGATCAAAGTGCGCAGAATAGCTGTGTCAATCCGTGATTGCCGCCAAACGTCCATCGCCCTGTTGTAAGACAGCCGAGTCCAAAGGTTTCCCCTAACGGTTAGGAAGCGCGCCAGAACTCTTCTCTGGCGCGGCGTAAGAAGGTCACCAAAGCAGCGCTCGAATTCCAGCGCCTGGCTGCTTAGGAGATTGACACCCTGATTGCCACGCAAAAATCTTGCAAGACGGCGTCTAAATAACTCAAGGACGGACGATGTGCCTCCAACGTGGTTATTTGCGTGCTGCCGGTACTTAATATTCGGCCTAGGATCGTAGACGACTTTTCCGACCGCAGACACGACGAGGTAACACCACCAGTCATGGAACAACACCGTTTTGGGAAGTCTCGCGACGATCAGGTCCCTAGCGCAACGATTCAGCACCACGGTGCATCCTGTGACGACGTTTTCGACGAGAGCATTCGCAAAATCCAACTGCCGCGGGATTGTCGAATATCCCAGGTGGCCCAATCCTTGGTCGACATATTCGAGTCGTGAACAATACATCAACGGCTCCTCTGCACTCTGCGAACCAAGAGTGCTGACGGCATTCTCAAGCTTGTTCACAAGCCAGACATCATCTTGATCCGAGAAGGCAAAAAAATCGAAGTCCTGATCCGGATTTGCCAGTAGTTCAAAAAAATTGTTCGTCGCCCCGAGCTGCTGACCGTGTAGCAAGCGTATGCTGGGCCGTCCGTTGGCCCACTCCTGCAAGAAGGACAGTGTGCCGTCGGTGGATCCATCGTCCCGGATCGTAACACGGGCAACAGGCAGTGACTGGGATTCTATGCTCCTTAATTGCTCGCCTAGATATTCTACCCCATTATAAGTGGCTAATAGGACGTGTACTCGATTAGTCATTTACCCTTGCCTAACCCAGCCTTAATCAAAGAACAGCAGGCGATTCCAGTTTAGTTGATCCGATAAAACATGCGGACTTTCCAGAAGCATCCAACGCATAGGCAGTTATGAGTGTACCTTCGCTCCCGGAGGCGTGTCCCTGCCAATGGCGATTGGAGCCCATCAGTGCTTCTTCCAATGTATTGCCTGGCGAGCGGAGACCGTAACCAATGACAATGCCTGCGTTGGACAGCAAGACAATTCGGTCGGCTACGTGACCTCCAGCACCTTGGTCCCAACCGCTGACTCGCCAAGTCCCGGAGCCGAGATAGTTCATGCTGGAGAACCCACCGGTGCATGCTTGGCGTGAAATGCCCACCGCGTTTGGCAGAGTAGATCCGAGCCACTGGCTCCAGGCCTCGTTGAACGGTGCCATCCGGGCGGCACGGAGCCTCGAAATGCGCTGGGGCAATTCCTCTGGCCACGGGTAAATCGACTCCAATGCCTCCTGGTCATAAACGCCTGAAAGAATCGCCGTCAACGCAGCTTGGCGGTCTGCCAGCCTCCACGCCATAGCATGCTGCCCTGACTGCTCAGGTATTATCGTTGCGCTCGGACCGTTCGGCACATTCGTGAGAACCATTCTCATGATGAACGGCTGACTGGCTGCCATAACCAAGCAGGCGAAAACGCCGGCACTAGCAGGGAGTGCGGCGAGCCACGACCTCCCAGGCAGTGCGAAGTGCCACATTAATAATGTCAGGCACAGCCAGAACACGAGCGCCACGGCACCATAGCGCCCCGAGAAGGCTTGGTGGATCGGGAACGCCCGCGAACGACCAATGGCGGTCACCAGCGCAGACGCCACGCCAAACAACGCAATGTGTATCAGCACAAGTGCAGAAGTCTCTTGAGTCTGTCCGCTACGAACTCTCTGCCAGACCGTCGCGCCAGCCACAAGTAAGATCCCAAGTCCGCATATACCGATCATCGCCGCAGCACGGATTGCCACTTCACTATCGATATCGCCACGGAACAACAACCGTCCAAAGGGTGCGCCAAGATACACTCCTACGTAGCTCAGTACCGTGCCCGGATGCGCAGTCGATCCCAGCAGTGTTCGGAACGTCACTGGCGCACTCCCACTGACAGAAGCGGCGGAACGATGCAAGCCGAGATAGACGGCTATCATGGCTGAAGCGCTGAGACTCAAAAGTACGATGTGCCGCCGAGGCAACCCCAAACATACGGCTAGCGACACTAGCAGCATACCTGTAAGTAAGCCGTTGGCCATCGTTAGCGTCGCGATAAAACCAAGCGCGATCGCCCACGCCACGCCCCGTTCCCTCTTGAACCCCAGTGTCACAAGTGCAGCAGTCACTGCCGCACAAACTCCGACAAATTGGAGTTGAAAGCCGAGAATGAAATTCTCGTACTGGTAACACCAAAAAAGCGTTGAAAGAATGATGCCCGCCGAAAGTAAGGCTGGCAATCTCGCACGCCTCGCAACAATCCAAAGCAACGCTGAGTCAATGAACTGAATGAAGAACGTCATCGTCTCATTGAATATATTTGAGCCAGCAAAATACTTCTTATCAACGATAAAAAGCAGCCGGGGAAAAAGAAGCACGTGTTCGTTGTGGGGAGAAAACAGCCGAGAAAGATGGTCGGCCGAGGTCACCTCCTCCCACTGGTCTCCAAGCGGCATCGGGAGATACGCTCGAACGGTCATAAGCACCGTCGTGAGTATGATACCCGTCGCGATGATGACAGTGGTAACGCCTGCAAGCTTGGAGAACCGGTAACCAAGGATATCGCCACGTGGAAGCAATTTGCTGCTCGCAACTGGGTCGTTCTGATGGAAGGGAACCCCATGCTCAGTCGTATCCCGCTCCCCGATTTCCTGCCCACGCGATTGCATGGTCATGAGTACCTTTCCGCGGCACTCGCTTCCCGTCTGTATCGTTGTACCGGCAAATCATCCCGAAGGGTCAATCGCAGTGCGACCAGATGCTTAAACTTCGCTTTATGCACGGCTTACGGTAGCGCCTTTCTTGTAGTCGCCACGGCTGAAGTACTTCTCGAGCCAGACATAAAGGCAAATGAACAAGTACCGGCTGCCCATTTCCTTGATTTTGAGCTTGGCTTGACCTGTTCGACGGTTGCGCCAAGTAATTGGCACGATAGACCAGCTATAGCCGCGCACGATGGCCTTCAGCGGAATTTCGACCGTAAGGTTGAAATGGGGCGACAGGAAAGGACGGCAGCCATCGATCACCGTCCGGCGGTAAGCTTTGAACGCATTGGTTGTGTCATTTAGCTTGATTCTGAACAAAGCGCGTATGAAAAAATTCGCAACGCGATTGATCTGCAGCTTCAACCTCGGATAGTCAATCACTCCGCCGCCAGGAACGAACCGGCTGCCGAACACACAGTCGTACCCCGCGTTCAGCAGTTTCCAGTACACAACGACGTCGCGGCAATCGTCGGATTCATCCGCCATCATAATCACAACGGCGTCTCCGCGGGAGTTGTCCAGGCCTGCAACAATGGCTCGACCAAAGCCGTTGAGGCCCTTGTTCTGGATCGGCATGAGTGTAGGAACTCTCAGCCTCGTATCTTGAAGAATCTGCCAAGTGTTGTCCGTGCTCCCGTCGTCCACGACCACGATTTCATGTGGAACATGATGCAACCGCAATTCCACAAACAAATGTTCGACCGTTGAGGAGATACACCCCTCTTCATTGTTGGCGGGAATGATCACCGAGAGAAAAGACAACTCCTGGCCGGGGGAAGTTGCCGACGCGGGGGTGGAGTTGTCAGTACTTTCTTCCTTCAAATCGCTAGGGATAACTTGCTCCGTTTTCTCCATATTCATGTCGCGCAAATACGCTCAAGCCGGTTGCAGTTCATGGTGCACTGGCAAGCCACACTACAAGAAACGAGGAGTACTCACTAGCCGCGCAGGACTTCGGGAGCCAAGACTTCCGGCCTTGGTTCGGACCCAGCAAACCACTTAGCCCAGACTGCGGGAAAGCGATAGATTAACCAATAAACTACGCACAATTTCACCAGGAAATTGATCGCCATGAAGAAAGCTTCACTAAAGATGCTTAGAAATAGCCCCGCAAATAGCGTGCTATAGATAAAAGCTGCAATCCTGCTGCCAGAAATGGCCCCCTGGTAAAAGCGCGTGATAACAATGCCCAATAGAAATAGCATGGCCATCATGCCCACATAGCCGAAATCGATATACGAAAGGTAAAGCGTGTACACGTTGAAGAGGCTGGGTCCGATATTTATCCATGTGTCGTAATCGTCTTGAAGCTTGAAATGTGCTCCTAGTTTATTTAGGGTCTCCACAAAAAAGCGGTCGATTTGCGTGTTGTGAGGGATAATGTTTGGCCTTCGGACCACTTGGTCGAAAGCCACCAGTCCGCCGGCGGCGTACTCAATAAAACCCCGCCCAATCGCGGTCACATTTTCCGTAAGGGGCGCATTCGGCCGGGCGTCGCCCTTTCCTACTTCAATCGCGATAAAACTGAAGGCAACAATAAATAACAGGACCAATGAGAGCAACACCTTCCAAGGCAATCGGCGTCTTCTTAGCCACTCAAGAAAAACCAGACTGAGCAGGAGCGTGATCACCGGGCTTCTTGTTCCCATAAGTAAGTCGAACACGACGGAAAGGGAGACGGCAAAAGCCTTGCGTATGGGACCACCTTCAAAATAAGCGAATAGCGCCAGTATCCTCGCCAGCGTGGCCAGATTCATGAATAACGTGTACCCCGGAGGCGTACCCCACAAGTCAACTGTGGCGTCGCGCACAGCTTGAAGCAACGTGACGGCGCTGGAGTCGGAACCTAGACCGACAATCCACCGCACGTAGAAAGGAAGGGCGAGCACGCAGAATACCAGCAGGAGATTCAGAATCCTGCTGGACGAACATGGAAATGATTCGTTCCTCAGGGGCTTGTGCGCGAACACCAGGACGACAAACGAGCCGACGGAAAAGACGATGCAGCCGCACGTGAAAATTGCCAGCGTCTGATCCGATAAAGGAAGGAAATAGTTGCCTGCGGCCCATAGGAGGAAAAGAGCGGCAGCCCAAACGGCGCAGAAGGCCACCGGCGGATACACGGGCACACGTCCACCGATTCGATAGTTGATATAAAGCAACAGGAGCAGTCCAACAATGGTTGACAGGAGCATAACCTAGCAGCGAATGGCAACCTTCAGCGCAGTTGTTTTCGTTTCCCCATCGCGCTCGTTCAACGTCTGTTGGGCGGACAATTGAAGTTGTGATCCCATTTCAGCCATATCTTGACACGGCACGCGAATTCTGGTTAGCCCAGATTTCGTTTGAAGTTGGAAAATAGCCCGTCTAGCACGCCGATTGCGGTGAATTTGAGCTTGCGCAGAATGTCCTTCTCAAAAAAGCACATCAAAATCGTCGCCTTGAAATGCCTATACAGCATCGACACCGTCCAAATGGGTTCGGTCGAGAAGTACTTCTTTGCGAGTACCAGTTGATTCCGTGTCATAAAGTATCGCCGGGTCGGCGAATGATTTGACGTCCTGGTTGTCTTCCAAGGCAGATTATGCATGGTCGCGTTTCCAATGCCATGCTGCATGAGTGGCCTGCGCGTCATGAGGACATGAAATCCCATGGAGTGTGCCCGGAGGCAATACTCGAAATCCACGCAATCAATGAAGAGTTCTTCGCGAAACGGCCCCATCATGCGGTAAGTCGATAGGGGAATAAGACTCCCTGACGTAATCGTCGTCTTCACTTCCAGCCAGGAACAATCGTCATCTCCACTGGAGGTTAAGAACGGTCTGCGGGTTGCAGTGTCCGTATAGTTGGACCCGATCATGGCCAGCTTCCTTTTGTCGGGGAAGGTGCGGTAGACCGCGCAGAGCGATTCCACCATGTCTTGCTCCACAAGGGTGTCTTGGTCCAGGGTCAAGATCCAGCCATAACCTTGAGCTGTCGCCCATTCAGCGCCCTGGTTTAGGGCGCGGGCCACTCCCTCGTTGCTGTGGTTCAGGATCAAAGAGACATTCCTTTTGTCCGCGAATTCTCTAAGTTGCCCCACACGCGATTCCGACGATCCGTTGTCCACCACGACGACCTGGGCCACCTGGGTAATCAATCTCTGCGCGCGGGAGGAGAATTCCAAATCAGGCTGGTATGTGACGATCACCCCGCAGATCGTTGCCATGCTAGGAGAGGCCAGACACTCATCGTCGGCGCGGCAATTCCGTGACGTTCCTTCGCGTGCTAATGGATGTTGGGAAATCATATTATTCTTAGGAGCGGCAATATCAGCAAATGCCGTCCGTGTCGCCCACTTGATAGTCAGTAACGGCGTCGACACAAGACGGTTCCGCAATAGTCCTAGAATCGCAGGAATCAACCGCCCATAGGGTGGCTTCAAGATAAGCTCGCCCCCAGCGTTGGCAGGGCTCCAGATGGTTGCCCTCTGCCCACTCGTTCCAAGCATTCAGAAAGACCACTCTCTCCCCATCCCCCATTGGTTGCGATCGCTTAACAGTAGCTTCCAACCACTTCCCATACTTTTCCGGACAGGCCCCCGTCAGAATCAGGCCCTCTTTCTTTCTAGCGGTGTTATCCCACGAGGGCGTCACGCACCGGAACCACGTGTAGGGAGGCGTTGCAGCTTGTAAAGCTCGTTGCACGATCTGTGAGTAATTAATGATCACCGTGCCACTCACGTCGCGCCAAAACCTTTCGCGAATCTTCTGAAGAAAGCTTCGTCGACGAAACAGCGAAGGCTGGTACTCGACAGCCGCATCAAACCCGATCGAAATTGGATCTATGCGTGAAGTATGGAAATTACTCTCCATCGCGCACAAAAAAATGTCGCCAACCCCTGCCCTTTTTGCTTCGCGCCTCCAAACATCTGCAGTCCGGGACGCACAGGGCAGGTCTCCCGCGCGATACACTAGGAATAAGGGTTTGTCCTCAAGCCTGATGTACCGGTGATCCTCGAAAGCTTTAATCAGCCAACGAATGTGCTTTTCGTCGTCTTCAGGCGAATAAGTTTGTGGCAAGAGAACCTGCTTCTCGTCGCCGCTCCATGTCCTGGTCCAGTTCTCGTTGGCCCAGCACAAACAGAATGGGAAATTCGGACTTCCCAATTCCAAAACTTCATTGAATGGCCTTTCGAGGAGTCTTCGGCCATGGAACCAATAGTGGTAATAGCAAAACCCATGAATGCCGTACTGAAGTGCCAAGCTCGCTTGAGCTTCTCGGGCCTCCGGCAGCCGCAAGTCATAGAAACCCAGGTCTGCGGGCAAGTGAGGCTGGTAGTGCCCAGGAAACCGCGGTCTGGCCTTCGTTACGTTTGTCCATTCCGTGAATCCTTTGCCCCACCACTCGTCATTCTCCGGTATCGGGTGGAATTGCGGGAGGTAAAACGCAATAAGCTTGGTCTTTGTTGTTGGTGCAGCCCCCGTTTGCAATTCGCCCTTAACCCCAAGCGTTAGATTTCCGCCCAGTCCCACAGCCATGCTCAACTCGCACCCGCTCTACGAATCAAAGACCCCCTCCAACGGAGGAACAGCTGCAACAATCTCCGGCTAGTGCTGCATCTCGGCGGGAATCGTAGCGCTTCCTGACTCATTTTGGTTGGGGTCGGTCGATTCTCCAATCGGAGAGCTCTTGAGACCGACTTTGCTCAACACAGCCCTAAGCCTGGACTCCAGCCGATCAATTGACGGACCCAGTGACCAGACGGTCCTAACCAAGGTTTGAGCCTGGACGCTCAAGCGGCTGTGAAGTTCATCGTCAAGCACTAAACGCTCGATGGCGGCTGCCATACTCTCCGCGTCGTGTTCAACTAAGATACCGTTCACTCCGTCCTGGATGGTCTCTCGAACGCCCCCCTCCGCAACGGCTATGACCGGAAGACCGCACGCACCCGCTTCAAGTGGGGCGTAGCCAAACGGCTCCAACCGGGGAGCGTACAGCATCATCCCGGCGCGGCTGAGTAGGTCCACAATCTCGGAGTCGTTGATTCGGTATTTCAACTCAAACGCTACTTCAGTTTGTTCCGCCAACTGCTGCACTCTTTTCAAATAAGCACGATCAACGATATTTGCGATCACGAACAACTTGGGGCGCAACTCAACAGAAACTTTGCCGAGAGCTTCTATGAGGAAATCCAAATTCTTTGCGGGCACCACCGCCCCCACGGACACAGCGAATGATTCCCGTTCCTTATTCAGACTTACAAACTTATCGACATCCAAGCCCAAGTAGCAAACCTTGGAGTCAATTCCCAAAGCACGCAGTACACTTTCACGTGAGTAGAACGAATTAACCAGAATTTGGTCAAATGCCAGAGCATTTCTTCGCTCCTCTCGAACCAGCACTCTTGCCACAACAAGTCTCTTCGTCCGAATCAACGCGCGCCGCCAAAATTGACCATCCATCAAATCCTTCCCCGTCCATGACATTGCTGCCCAAGGCAGTTCAGGCTGGGCTTCGTAAAGGAGCCGATTCGGTTCTTGTAAGTAGAGGACGCTCGGAATTTCAATAAACCGAGCAATCGGTGGTGTTCGGAAAAACGTGCAGGAAGCGGTAAATAATATGTCGAAGCTCCTAGAGTTTATCTCGTGAGCACACGTTCGTGAATGTCGTTCCATCGCCCGCAATCTAGCTAAGGAATTCCAGCGCAACCGGCCCACAATCCCCAGCGAAGCAGAATCCACGTTCCAATCGCGCTCCGGTTTCAAAGGCACGACGTGCTCGGTCACAATTTCGCTTAATGGCAAATAGGAAAGATCAGCAGTCGGAGGGCACCAAGCTTCCACTTCGTGCCCCCGGGCGACTAGGCCACGGACCTGGTCGTAAAGGGCGCGCTTGCCGCCGCCGCTTGGTAAATTATGCCAAACCGCTATTTTCATGCTGGTCCCAACCCGAGATGCCACTCGATTCCTAGATTCCCTGGTTTGCCAGCGGACTCTCAACGTGGACCGACGCACCATCCCGTAGGGCGCGCTCCACCTCAATCCACTGGGGAACCATGACGCAAATTAGATAAGCAGTTACCGTTCCAAGTATCGCACCTGTGATGCCTATTTTTTTCACCAACAAGATGGACGCCACAATGTTTACTGCCGCCGCGCTGATGGAATAAACCATTTGTCCGCGTAGCCTGCTCGAACTCGCCAGGAGGCAGGATTGCGAACAGGTCGTGGCATAGATCACGCTCCAGATCCCCATCCAAAAGAGAAGGGCGGACGGCGGAACCGCGGCGCTCCCGGCCCATTTTTGGATGATCCAGCGTCCGAAAAATACGAGAGGCACCGCAAAGGCGAATGTCGAGGCAAGAGTGATTTTGAAGTTCATCCGAAAACTGCGTCGAACCCAAGCCCGGTCACCGCGCGCAAGGGCTTCGGTGTATGCCGGCCAATACGAGGGGCTGGCCAGAATCTGGAAAAGCATTGTGTAGGTAAAAAGTCTCCAAGTCACGCTGTAGGGCGTGACCGCGGCTGCACCCAAATAGTGAGCAATGATCAGATTGTCGGTTTGGAGAAGCACCAGGGCTGCTATTTGGACGACGAAAAACATCCCTCCAAGGCCGGTTAACTTCTTGAGCGCTGACCAAGTCACAGACCTGAAGTGCGGGAGCAGCCAAGGTTTGGACCATCCGAATACCCAAACTGCACTAACCACATTCGTAAGCAGGACGGCGCCGGATACCGCGATCACAAGGGATACCAGGCCTCCCTTGAGTTGTGTGACGCCGATCAGCCCAACCAATGCGAGAACGTTACCTGCGCCAGCCCAGCCGTTTGCCACGGCGACTTCTTGGTAGGCGCCATAGATTTTGGAAACGATAGTGAAGGGGAAATTGAGAACGAAGATGGCGAAGGCCATTGCCACAGCGGGGCCCACCTCGGCACGCGCCTGGAGCGATTGCACGTTGAAAACGCGGTACCACGGCACGGCTGGCCAGAACAAAAAAAACGCCACGGCCAAGAGCGCCGCAATTCCCGCCAGCGACCAGAAGGCTGCAGCTACGTACTCTTGCGCCAGATCGTGCCGGTCTTTCGCATATCCTTCGGAAACAGCATTTGTCAGGCTGTTGCTCAAGCCGAAGTCAGCAATCGCGATCCAAGCCATTGCAGTGCTGATGGTTACCCACGCCCCGTATCGTTCGGCCCCCAAATATTTCACAGTCAACGGGACGGAAACGAACGCGACGACAGCCGCTATGCCTCGCCCAGCCAACCCAGCGAACAGGCCCTGTACAATCCGAACGTAGCGCCGCTGCCCCTCACCACCGGACTGACCCGTGCCAAAAGCCAGCCGCACATATCGAATTGTAGAAGGTAAAAAGGTCCCCATCTCCACAACTTTCGCGATTTATCTCATTTCCGGCTCAGTCAGTCGCGAGCATTTCGCACTGGCCTTCACGGCGTGCCGCTTCGGGACGAAGCTGCATTCGCGAAGGTGCTGTCGGCTCGTTGTAAGGCCTTCAGATCTGCCTCCACCATCATCTTGATCAGGTCTTCAAAGGCTACCTCCGGCCTCCAGCCCAGCTTCTCTCGCGCCTTCGTGGCGTCCCCGCAAAGATGATCCACTTCCGCTGGACGAATCAGCTTGGGATCGATCTCGACATAGCTCTGCCACTCCAGGCCGGCGGCGCCGAACGCCACATCCAGAAGTTCGCGAATGCTATGTGTCTTTCCCGTTGCGAGAACGAAATCGTCCGGTTCGGGCTGCTGAAGCATAAGCCACATTCCGCGAACGTAGTCCCCTGCGAATCCCCAGTCTCGTTTCGCGTCCAGGTTGCCCATCCTAAGCTTATCCGCCAGCCCGCACTTTATTCGCGCCACCTGATGGGTAACTTTCCGGGTGACGAACTCGAGCCCGCGTCTCGGAGATTCATGGTTAAAACCCATCGCAGAACAAGCAAAAAGGCCGTAGCTCTCCCGATAGTTTACGGTTAGATGATGGCCAAAAACCTTTGCGACTCCATAGGGGCTCCGGGGGTAGAACGGCGTCTTTTCCGTCTGTGGCGACTCTTGAACCTTACCGAACATCTCCGAACTGGAGGCTTGCAAAAACTTTGCTTTAGGAACGTGCTTGCGAATGGCTTCAAGAATGCGAATCACGCCCAAGCCTGTCACATCGCCCGTTAGCACAGCCTGGTTCCAAGACGCCGGAACAAAACTCTGCGCGGCCATGTTGTACACTTCATCCGGCTGAACATCATGAATAACGCTGTCGAGAGAGGACTGATCCGTGAGATCGCCTTCAACCAATTCGAGGTCGTCCATAAATGCCTCAATGCGTTCAAACTTCTTCACGCTGCTGCGGCGGACCAGGCCAAAAACCTCGTACCCCTTAGCCAGGAGCAGTTCGGCCAGATAGGAGCCATCCTGTCCCGTGATGCCTGTGACCAATGCTCTCATGCGATAATCGCTCCTATCGTTAGTTTTCGTCTCAATTCATTCAATCTCGACTGAAAAACCCTGTAATCCACGCTGTTACTGTCCTAACTTTCTGGCTTCCTCTTCAACCCAACTCCTCCAAGCAAGCATTTTCCACGTCCACGGCCATCGCTCGCTGGATCAGTTCTAGGGAAATCACCAAGCGGCTGCTATTCTTTCGCCGCACAACAATTCCTTCCATTCCTTCAAACGGTCCGCTGCAGACTCGCACGCGCTGGCCCGTCTTCAAGTACGGATGGGGCTCCGCGCGCAACCCTTTCGCCAATAAAGCGCGAATCCTTGCGAATTCCTCCTCGGGCAGGGCCACTGGCCTTCCAGCAAATCCCACCAACCGCGCAACTCCCGGCAGCTCCAGCACCTGGAGCCGATTCCGCAGGGCCAAGTGGACAAAAACATATCCCGGAAACAACGGCAGTTGTAGACGCACCTTGCGATCTTTCCATTTACGTATCGATTCGTATTGCGGCAGGAAATTTTGCACCCCGCGTTCCGCAAGCTGATCCGCAACGCGCCGTTCATGATTCGCGCGGGTATAGGCAGCGTACCAACGAGGCAGAACAAACGCTTCCAATTCGTCGCCGGCGAGGGTTTCCGCTTCCACGACTCGTGCCGTAAAGGGCTCTTCTATCGATGAATTCAGCATTGCCTTCTCACGGCTTCGCCCCGTCACTTACAGGGCAATATGTGACCTAACCCATTTCATTTCTTTGAATTACAACCAGCTCTATGGCCTCTCAGACTCGTCATTTGGCGGCTGAGGATCGTCGACCTGGTTCAGATCCTTGCCGTTTTCCGTGCCGGGTCCAGCGCCATTCCGCGAGAACCAGTGCGCTGGTTCCTTCACCGTGGCCATAATTTCCTGCGCCAAGATCTTGCGCGGATCGCTTGGATTTGCGGCGCGCCACTGTTCCGCTCCTAGCACCCAAACCACAGATGCCGAAAGAACCAAAAATGTTCCAAGCAACATGATCTGCAGCCGATGAGGGTACGATTTCCTCTCCGGGATTTTCGCCGGATCGAGTACCTTGACGCTGGGGGTTTCCTTGGCTTCTTCCACTTTTGCAAGTTCGTACTGCTCAGTCAGCATCTCAAACACAGTTGCCTGGATTTTCGCGCGCTGGTAGTAGTCCGTATACTTTGCGCCAAGCAACGGCAAACTACGAATCGTCGGATATGGCATACCGTTTGAGACTTCCGGCGGCGAGTTGGCGGCTTTCGCGGCGTCGCCTGCTGTGCCGCCGAGCTTTTCGAGTTGTTTGCGAAGTTCCCTGACGCGCGCGTTCAGAGCGCGGACCCTTGGATTATTGTCCGTATAAATCTGTCTGAGCCCCTCAAGTTCCGATTGTGCCGCAATCATCTGCCCTGCGAGCGCTCCCGCGGCGTCGAGCATGGCTTTGCCTTCGGTCTGCATATCCAGCGTATTGTTCTTACTGGAAAACTGCGCGAGCTGGTTCGCAGCGTCGTCAAGATCTCTTTTTGCCACTTTCAATCGCTCTTCGAGAAATACGCGCTCGCGGTGTGCGGCTGAGGTAGAAAGTTCGGCCACCAGGGAATTCAACTCGTCCACGTAACCATTGGCGAGACTAGCGGCGCGCTTCGGGTCGTGGTCGGTGACGCTGATGGTGATGATTCCACTCTTGCGATCCTCCGTAATTGAAGTGCTCTCATCCAATCTCGCCCGCGCGTCCGTTATCAACTTTGTTCCATAGATTTTCTGCAGCCCGAACTCTTGAATCAGGCGCTCCTGCGAGGTCTCGCTTCTCAGCACGCCAATAAAAAGAGCACCAGAACTTTTCAACCCGAGCAAATCGCCCGCCATGCCCGCGAGGCCGCCTCCGGCCTTCGCAGCCAAAGCAGCCGCCATGGCCATGCCCGATGCGGACTGCGTGTCCGGCGGCATGAGTTGCGCCGTGGACGTATATTGCTTTGGAATCAAGAATGCCACCAGCGTCGATGCGAGCAACCCAATCGCGGCAGCACGGATAATGAACGGCCGGCGCTCCCACAACAGGCGGAGAATTTGTGCTTGGCGTTCCGCGGCAGTCGCGAATTGCTGTTCTTCCTGGGTGCTCTCGCCGTTAGACCCCGGCTCGAGGATCTCCCTCTCGCGGTTGTCGGGACTCTGTTGGACTCCGGTGCCACTCATCGCGTTGTGCTCCCATATGTGTGCTCAGTTGGGTCCGTCGCCTGTGTAGCGTGCAAACGCATACCGAAGTTATGGGGCTGGAAGTTGATCCCGACGGACGATGTCCAATTCGTCTGCGGGGTGGATGCCAATACGGGAGCCATCCATGTTTCGTGCTGAACGGACACCGCCACGTTCAGGTTTCCTTTCATCCACCAATCTGCCTTTACCCATTCGTCGTTGAGCGTCACTCCCTGCGGAATGAAGTCGCCCGCGACTCTAACATGCCGGTATCCGAATTGGAGCGAACTTCGTGCGTTAAACCAATAGTTGCTCCAAGACTGAATTCCCTGTCCTTCTCTGCCAATCCAGCTTCCTATAATGTTGCCCTTGTTCGTACTCAAATCATGGTAGAAATTGTCCCAGTAGGCATACGTCCCGCCGGGCACTCCGGAAGAGGGAGTGTCGGTATTCACGCCTTCGACGCGAAGGTCGAGTTTTGGCAATTTGGGGAAATGAGAAAAATAGATGCCGGGATTGACCGCCGCTCTCCTGGGCGCGGCGAGTGGCGATGGATCGTCGGGCGAAAGTGCATCCGTATATAGAGTCAACCAGTCTCGAAGGAAGGGAACTCGATAGGAAAACCCTAAGCCCGCAGTCCGCTTTCCGGGGTTGTCATTGGACGCATAGAAATTCGACTCTTGAAAGCTGAAGTAGCTGTGGAAAACCGCCGCCGCTGTGAGGGCGCGTCCCACCCCGCCCATTTCCGCCATACGCGAAAAGGTCAATTCCAAATTGCGGGTGGGTTTGAAACTGATCGTTTCGCCGTGCAGAAGTGGTCGAGGTGGAAATTCATTGCCCGCGAGCTGGCCGAAGAAAGCATCGATTTTCATTGGTCCCAAGTAGCGAAAAATCCACGGAAGACTAAACGGGACGATCCGGCTGGCGCGGAACATGTACATGGGCTCGGCGTTATCACTGAACATAAGGGCTCCGCCTTCCGTTTGCCCCCACCACAGACTCTGCTTCCCAAATGCAAAATCCCAGCCCGCAAGACTGGTCGAAACGTAAGTGTCGAGAAGCCGGAACTGATTCGTCGTCGGAATGGGAGCGGCTGTCTGCACTGGATTCTGATCCAGCGAGGCGATCAGGTTCTCCACGGGCTGAGAAAAACCGGGAGCCGATGGCGCGTGCTGGTATTCTCCGCGAACATAGATAGCAAACCGGCCGGCCGCGGCCCAACCCGAAAAGCCGTCCACAGCATTGAAACCCTGTTGATAGGGGCGGCCATAATTGTCGACGATGGTTTGGCCGAAGTGATAGCTATCATTCAGGGCAGTCCCGGTAATTTCTGTGGATTGCGTATACAGTGACTCTAAGCGCACTGTGTTCTCGCTGCCGCTTTCCAGCGCTTCGAAATCAGGTCCGAATTCCTTTGCAAGCATTTGATACGCCCGGCCCGGTTCCGACGAAGCACCCTGCTTCTCTACGATTCGGTCGCCGGCCTCTTGGACGAGTCGCGCACATTCGATTCGCGTCCATGGCCGGGACCCTAGGAACGCGGCATTGATATATCCTTGCGCCGCGAGACGTTCGATCGCGGGATAGATCCAGCTATCCAGTTGGACGTAGGGCGAACCGGGAATCCCATGATAAGACTGCCAGTCGTCGCGAACAATTTCACTAATCGATCGCCAATTCTCCCCGCCGAGCTCGGGGTCATGATGACGGCTATAGATGTTTTGTGCGACGAGGTTACCGATCATGGCGCCGATGAATACATCGGAAGGAAAATGCTGCTGAGCGCGAACGCGCGAAAAGCTGACCAACGTGGCCAACCCATAGGCCATGATTTTGCTGAGTGGACCGGGATACTCATGCGCGATCACGCCCGCAACGGCCCACGCCGCCGTTGCGTGTTCCGAAGGAAAAGAGGTACCTCCCTGAAAAAATGCGCCGCTTCCGTTGTCTTGGTATGGCCGCTCGCGTCCCATCGAATACTTCAGACTTTCCGCGAAGACGAGACTATTCAAAGCCGCCTCGCCAGAAAGAAATCCGGTTTCGATCCAGTGAGGATCGTGGCGCACCTCTCCCAACACCCACAGTCCACCTGCCCCGCCGACCAATGCTGCAATTCCAGCGTTCGAAAGGTTTTTGTACTGACTGATCGTTTGTGGATCGTGCGAATGATGCCGGTTGACGTCGCTGTCCGTCGCAAAAAGTGCAGCGGCGAAGCCCCCCGTCGGCACGAGCCACTGCGTATCCGTGAGCCGGAGCTTTGTTGGGCTTGTCCAAATTTCTTTCTGATCCACCAAGAAATCCTTTACTAAGTTCTTTATCCGGCGCTCCTTATCTGGTACGGGATCGGGTTCGAGACCCCCTGAGTTCTGCTGCGGATTCGCTCCATTCTCACCTTTCGTCTTCGGCGTGCTTCCATCATCCGGCACTCTCTCTGCTGAACCAGCTTGCTGCGGAAGTGCCGCCACAGAACACGGCGCGGCCACGGTCAACGTGAGCCCAATCCATGTACCCGCCAACACCATGGCAGTCACTACCGCTGGAAACCTCCTCGTCATGGATGAATATACGCAACCGCCAGAGCGACCGAAGAAGCCACCTGTGCCGTCTGCATGACCGTCTGCCAGTTCAGGCCACCAAGCTTCGGTGTCTTTTCAGGGACAACAACCATGTCTCCAGGCCGCAACGTGGCACTCATTGGATCCCCCGAAAACCAGCCCGCACTGTTATTTTTTGCGGAGATGACAGATCCGTCAGCCCGGATTACGAACACAGCCTTCTTATCGGCAATCGGCGTCAACCCGCCAGCCTGGCTCAGGTACCACTTGGCAGACCGGCCGGGTTGAGCGCTAATCGCAGTCGGATTGAATACCTGCCCGTTCACCGTCACAACGTTTGCCTTCTTTGGAATAACCAAAATGTCGCCATCCCGCAACGCCACGTCCGCCGGCGTGTTTTGCCATTGTTTGATGTCCGAGGAGATGTGAATCACAACTCGGCCGATCGGAGGATTTGTGGAAAGCTGGCCCAGCGTCGAATCTGTCTGTGCAATCGCGTTGAGTTTCGCATTCTTCTCATCGGGGGTTCCCTCCGGAAGCGACTTAAGTTGCGCTCGCTCCGCCTTCAATCGGACAATGAGCTCCACTTGATTATTGGCTTCCATCTCTCGCACTTCTCGCCGCGTCAGTACGGCACCGTAAGGATAGGCCTCCTTCGTATATCCCCCGGCTCGTTCGAGGACAGAGCTCAACCGCTCTCCGGGTTTTATGCCGTACGTGGAAGGATGCGTGACCTCACCGCTCACTTTCACGGCTGCGCCGATATCGCTCCATCCCGGCACCTGCCGAATCGCCAGTACATCCCCGCTGTGAAGTGGCACGTCTTCGGTCGCGTTGCCGTTCCGCAGGGATGCCAGAGATATCTGCAATTGCTCGGAGGAACCGCCGGAGGCTTTATACCGCGTCAGGTCCGCCATGTTGGTATCGGCGCTGCGTTTGAGGCCGCCCGCAGCTTGAATCAGGTCCTCAACGTGCATATTCTCCGTGTAGGGATACCGTCCCGGTTTTGCCACTTCACCGGTGATCTCGACTGTGCTCGGTTCCACCCGCGACGTGTTCCGGTGGATGAGGAGCCGATCCCTCGGCTGCAGCAATATGTTGTCGGCCGCACTCCCATTCAAAGCCGCCCCAAGATTTACGCTGAAGATCTCCGAGCTGCCGTCAGCGTTGACTCGGAATAGTTGGGCCGTGTCCAATGCGGCGTCCGGCGTGAGGCCGCCGGCAAGATACACAGCGTCACGCAGCGAAGCTTGCCCCGAAGTTCTGTAGGTGCCCGGTGAGCGCACTTCTCCGGCAACCGAGACGGTCGGAGCAGGCTCAAAATCAAACCGGCTGAAGATTCTCACGGTGTCCAACGGCTGCAACTGTGGAGCCGTCGCCGGGTCCTTCATTGCGGTCGCCAGGTCAAAACTCACAACGCTCGGATGGAAATCAGGTGGATTGAGGCGAATGATTTCCCCGTAGTGCGCCGCTGGTTCGGGCAGAATATCCTTATAGGTCGCAATGAGATCGTTCAGTTTCATACCATCGTGATAGGAATACCGGCCGGGTCTTAGAACGTGCCCTTGCAGATAGATGGTGTCCTGGTTGTATGGCGCAATCGGGAAAATATGAATTTCATCGCCATCCTGAACCTTGAAAGAGGTGAGTTGGGTAGCTGCAGTGTCGTCTGGCGACAAATCCAAACTCAGCATCGTGCGCTTTTCATGCGCTTCCAGTCGTTGCACTTCCACGTGCCGCAAGGCCGCTGCGGGCAGGATGCCCCCGGCGAGTTCGAGCGCATCTGCGACCGTTTTTTCGCCGTTCAACTCATAAATCGCGGGCCGCCTCACCATTCCAGTCACTGTGACCTGCGGACCCAACGGTGGCACCATTAAAGTGTCACCGTTTTCGAGCCTCTTTGCGTCTGGCGACACGCCGTGCAAAAGCAGATCGTACGCGTCGATCTCCTCCAGTTCCTGCCGTCCGCGCATGTGCTTTAAAGAACGCAAAGATCCCCGCGGTGTGGCTCCTCCGGCGGCCACCAGCGCGTTAAGCGCAGTTGAGAGCGAACTGATATCGTACGCGCCGGGCTCCTCAACTTCTCCAACGACGTAGACTCGAATCGTGCGTAGCCGAGACACGGAAACATCGGCTGACGTGTCGCGAAACTGCGTCCCAATTGCTTTTTGCACGTCTTGCTGTACTTCGACAAGAGACCTGCCACTCACCAGTACGGGACCCGCCTCTGGAAGAGTGACTCTGCCCTCTCGATCCACGACTCGCACCAGCTTTGTCGAAACTCCTCCCCAAAGGTCGATGGTTAGACTGTCTCCTGGACCGACCACATAATCCGGCCCCACCGGCAGGTCCATGGGAACGCTTCGGGGATCACGCAGGCCATCCCGAAAAACATCGGTCCCAAAGCGTTGCGGTGGACGATCCCTCGAGGGCGCCTGAACATAGAGGTCATACAAGGAAGGAATATCCGCGTAAGGACTCGGCCGGCGCACCATTGCCCCGGGTGACGGTTCACGATCCTTCGCCAGTCTTGGTTCACGGCGCCAAAAATACCCTGTACCCATCTCGGATTTCACACCCGTCGATGGTGCCCTTTCTCCGGAAGACACTTCCGCGGTCGATCCTCGCATCGTTCCGCCGCTCGTCTGTTCCATGGGGGAAGTGCTTAGTGTATCCGGAGACGCATTGCCATAAGCTCTTTGATCACCCGGCTGTTTCAGCGGGTTGGAAATGCTCTGGAACGAAACATTCCCGTCACTGGATCCGCTGGGCTGCTCACTGTCCTGATTGATCTCTGCCTGCAGTATCCGCGGAGAGGAAGACCATGGCTGCTGTTCTTCGTTTGGATAGTTTGGGTAGGTGGAAGGTGGCTGCCTCTGTGGAGTGTTTTGCTCCGGAGCTGAGATTGCACGTTCGGGTCGATTGGGCGTCACCTGCGCGCAGTCTCTGTCATTGCTCGAATCGCAAGGCACCGCCTTCGCTTCGCTGGTCTCAGTTCTTCGCGGTTGAAGAGCCTCGGAGTCTTCTTGGGCTTCAATCTGGACGAGGCGCCTGACACGCTCCTTGGTCAGAAGCTCTTGCTCCTTTCCCATATCAGAATCGGGATTCACGCTTGGACGCAAGTAGCCATAACGCTGCACCAATCGGGTTGCGACCGAGCGAAACTTCACATCGGTTGTCAATCGGTCAAAAACAGCGGTATCGGTAAGATCTTCGTCGCTAACGATCTGTCCGTTGTCGCTCGCTTCCTTGGCGATCCAACGTTTCAATTCCACCATTAACCCTGGGTCTTTGATCAACACTTCCTTGATCTGAGCGGGTGATGCAGCAACGCGATCAAGATTGTCTTTGGATAGATCGGATTGCAGCAGAGGGGGTTTTGTCA
>Ga0187819_10000425_pt1 | contig 20942 bp, 15 predicted proteins | sample NC_wetland_sal_i_15_FD_132411 | JGI IMG/M metagenome (GOLD analysis project Ga0187819, IMG submission 132411) | Wetland sediment microbial communities from Neuse River Estuary, North Carolina, USA - SO4_4 | ecosystem: Environmental > Aquatic > Freshwater > Wetlands > Sediment | place: USA...
GCACCGCCACGTAATGCGCACTATTGCCCACATCGATTCCCGCGGCACATGCATGGACCACCTCCAGACCGGGGTTCTCCGATTGCAACCGCCGCGCCAGTTCCTTCCTCGCCTTGCGATTTCGCCACAGCTTTTTGTCCGTCCTCATCCCCATTCTCCTTGGTGGGAATTAGGATCCGGTTCGGCCCGGTGACGAACGGTTTAAGAAACTCTCCAACGGGGTCAAAGGACCATTACATCCAGGCCCTTGCCACCAGACCAGCGATCGCCAGTACCGGAGCCATGCTTATCGTCGGGCACGAAGCGCCAGTCGCATATCGGCCTTAGCTTGCCGAATCGAATCCTGCATCAGATTTGCAAAAGCGGGGAACTCTGGACAAGTTTCTGGCACCAGTGACGCGTCGAAGACGCAGTTGGGGCTTACCAGAGTTGGCCGCGTGGCCTGTTCGCAGGTGATAAAGATTTGCCGACAGGCGTCTGGCGCACCAATCAATGCGACTTTTGTCCGGGCCCGGGAATTGGTAATCGGGAACGTAATTCCTTGCGTCTCGGGTGTCACGCTAAAATCTGAGTCGTCATTCTGTGAGGCGACCACAAGCCACGTGCCCTTGCGCTTTTCCGCGACCATGCTGGTCTATACTTCGGAAAGTGATGGGCACACCTGCCGCGACTGGATGTTGACCAATGTCTGAACTCATGAAGGCTTGCCTGCTGCGAACGCCCGCTCGAATCGAGACAAACCCGCTTGCATTTGTTGACGTCCCCATCCCGGAGCCGGCCGAAGGGGAAGTGCGGGTGCGCGTGAGTCACTGTGGAGTGTGCCGCACCGATTTGCACGTGATCGAAGGTGAATTGACGCCGCGCAAGTCACCTGTGATTCCAGGGCATCAAGTCGTGGGAGTCGTCGAGAAGTTGGGCGTCAAATCGCAAAAGTTTTGTGCGGGCACGCGGGTTGGCATCGCTTGGCTGCACCACACGGACGGAACATGTGAATACTGCCGCGCGGGAGCAGAGAATCTTTGCGACAACCCGACGTTCACGGGTTACAGCGTGGATGGCGGATATGCGGAGTACATTGTCGCTGCCGAAGAGTTCATGTACGCGATACCAGAAGGCTTCTCGAACGGGCAAGCGGCGCCGTTGCTGTGCGCGGGAATCATCGGATTTCGATCTTTGCGGCTTTCGGGAATCAAGTCTGGCGGGAGGCTAGGCTTCTACGGATTTGGGGCGGCGGCTCACGTGGCGATCCAGGTGGCGCGGCACTGGGGTGTGGACGTGTATGCGTCGACGCGGGATGCGCGGCATCAAAAGCTGGCGCTAGAGTTGGGAGCTCGATGGGCCGGGGGCACCTTCGAGGAACCTCCCGCGAAGCTTGACGCTGCGATCGTCTTTGCTCCCGCGGGGGAGATCGTTCCGGCGGCTCTTAAGGCCCTTCGGAAGGGCGGAACACTGGTTTTAGGCGGCATTCACATGAGCCCGATTCCTTCTTTTGACTACGAGCTGCTTTATCAAGAGAGGGCAATTCGGAGCGTCGCCAACAACACGCGGCAAGATGGGGAAGACTTCTTGCGCGTTGCGGCAGAAATACCGATTCGTATGCGTGTGCAGTTGTTTCCGCTGCGAGAAGCGAATCGAGCGCTGAACGCACTGAAGAATGATGCGATTCCGGGCGCCGCGGTACTTGCGATCGAAGCAGAGTAGGGTCGGGCGTCCTCGGCGTCCCAGACTGCGCTGCAAGGCCGGGATTCAGCCGTAGTAGTCAGGCATTGGGCCGGTGGCCGTTCTCAAGAGAAATCCAAATAGTTAGCAAAAGGGTTATTTATAAAATACGGTAACTGGAGACGTGGAGTCGTTAGCGAAAAACTGGCAACCAAATGTTTGTCAATTTGAATTAAGTGACAGCCATCACGCATAGTACGTGATCGGGAACACAAGACTTCGTGATGCGCGTCACGCACCTAATTTGCATAGAAACTCCAAGCACTATCCATGTTGTCCTCTTCGCCTGATTCCAGCCGTTGACGAATCCATCCCATCTATCTTGCAAGTACTTGAATCAAGGCGGTATTGGGGAAAGCACTCCGGGCGGCCCAGCGTGGCACGCCAGATGCACGCACCCTTGCGTCCTCCGAAGGAGCTATCGATGTACGATCCCGAGCTCAAGAAGATTTCCCAGACGCTTCGAGAGATTCCATTTCCGACCAGGTTTGCGGTGGAGGTTACCGCTGCGTGCAATCTAGCCTGTTCGATGTGCCATCACCCCAGTATGAAGCGACCCAAGGGCCGCATGCCGTTCGAACTCTGGAAACGGTGCGCTGATCAAGTAGCCGAGGTCTCGCCAAAAACCGAGTGCTGGTTCTCCTTTTGCGGTGAGCCGCTCCTCGAGCCGGATCTTCTGCTCCGCATGCTTGCGTACGGCAAGTCCGTGGGTCTCCGCTCCTTGAATCTCAACACCAACGGCATGCTGCTGACTCCGGACCTCGCTGGTCCAATTTTGGACTCGGGTCTGGATCTCATCGTGGTTGGCATCGACGGATTCTCCCGCGAGAGTTATGCCAAGATTCGCGTTCTCGGCGACCGCGATGTGGTCTACGCCAATGTGGAGCATATCCTCGATTGTCGGCGCGCTCGGGGCTCGGGTCCTGAAATCCAGGTGCAATTCATCGAGATGGATGAAAACCAGCACGAGCTGGAAGCTTTTAGCGCGCACTGGCTGGGGCGCGGCGCAACCTTGAAAGTTCGCAACAAGCTCAGCTGGGGCGGCCAGTTGCAAACGCCCCTCTGCATCCCGCAAGAAGATCGCATCCCTTGCCCCTGGGCCATCACCATGATGCATGTGTTTTGGGACGGAAGAGTGCCTCGTTGCCCCGGAGATACTGAAGGCGATGAAGGTGTGGGAAACGCCTGGGACGCGCCCCTTGCTTTTCTTTGGCAACAGCTCGGCGGCTATCGCAACAAACATTTGACCCGGCAGTTCGACGAACTGCCCGACCGTTGCCAAACCTGCAAGGACTGGATGGTTGGCGCGGCAAGACGAATTCGCTGTCTCTGACCATGATGGCCCCAGCGGAATCCCCGGTCCGCGTGCATAGGAAATGGCAAGAGCGTAGTCGTGGTGCAAGACAGCATGGATTCGCGTGGTGGGCATCCCACTTCTCTTCTTCGGGAGACGTTTAATGACAACTCTTTATCTCTGTGGTGCTGGAAATGCGGAAGGGGTTCGCCTCGCCCTGACCATTAACCGAAAGGAAAGCAGGTGGGACCGCATCGTCATTCTCGATGACGATCCGCAAAAACACGGGCGCGTCATTCTCGGCGTCACCGTCATCGGCTCGCTCGACCTGCTCAAACGGGTTAACCCGCGTTCCGGCGAAGTGGTCAACTTCGTTGCCCGAAGTGCTGTGAAGCGCTGGATCGTTCGCCGCAAACTGCAAGGCTATGGCGTGCCGTTTGCCTCGCTCGTCCATCCGGATGTGGACATCTCCGGTGTAACCCTGCCCCGAGACATCCTTATCTATCAGCACGCGGACATCGGTCCGGAAGTCTCCATCGGGGAGGGATCGGTGGTCTTCATGGGCGCTGCCGTCGGCCATGAATCCCAGCTGCAAAACGGCTGCGTGGTCGCTCCTCACGCGATCATCAATGCCCGCGTCGAGTTCGGCGATGGCGTGTATGTGGGCTCCAATGCAACGCTCTTGCCGGAAGTGAAGGTCGGTGCCTGGGCCACCATCGGAGCAGGCACCATGGTTATGCGCGACGTGCCCTCTTGTGCAACGCTGTTGGGTGTTCCCGGAATCATCGTTTGCAAGCTTCCCCGCCCGCCGATTGAAGAGGCATCCACCGAGTGTTTGCAGGAATGTGCAGCGCTGCGGTCCGCGGTTTGAAAGAGATTCGGAATCACCGGAGGACAGAATGGGACCTGACGCCAGGCTTCTCCAACTTCTCTATGAAGTCGTGGATGACATCAATCAAGGACGAGCGCCGGAGCTGACGCTCGGAAAGTCGCCCCACACGGTGCTAATGGGTTCCACAGCAAAGTTGGATTCGTTGGGCATCGTGAATCTCATTGTCACCGTGGAAGACAAGGTTCAGCAAACGTTCGGCAGACGTGTGAATCTCTTTGACCTGATGTTTAGCGGAAACAAAGTCGAGTGGACCATTGCAGACCTGGCCGAGCAGCTCGTCGCGCAGTAACGTGCCAGGAGTTCGCTGGCGGAGAGTGTAAGTGTCATGGACGTCGGCGTATTTGGAAAAAAAGTTCGTTTCCACCACATCGGCTTGGCGGTGGAATCCATCCAAGCCGTTTATCCCTCGTGCCAGCCGTTTGTTGAAAAATCCCAGGGAGTCTCCATTGGCTTTATCCAGCTTCATGGCCTCACCATCGAGCTGCTTGAGCCATTTGGAGAGAACTCTCCGATCGCCAAGAGTCTGCGTGATGGCGTAAAGCTACTCCACCTCTGTTACGAAGTGCCCGACCTCGATGTGGCCCTGGAAAGATGTACTTCTGCCGGCTTCCACCGCCTTTCTCGCGTGCAGCAGGCGCCCATCTTCGAGAACCGCAAATTTGTCTGGGTTTACAGCAAGCAATACGGCTTGTTCGAACTCCTGGAGACACCCAGAAGTTGGCTGGCAAGATTTGTGCATCCACTCTTCAATTGGCCAAGGAAAAGAATAGAGCCGATTCAGCCACGTGCTTGATAAATTGCGGTTACCGGGCAAGTCGCCGAGGCTCCGGCAGATGTCCGGTAAGCCGCTGCCGGTGCAGATTAGTCGTGGTATGTGGATTTATCGCCGGTTATCCAGGTGTAGCAACCCCGCGACGGAGCAGAGAGCTATCTGAGCTTGGCGTACTCGGTCTTGGCTTGTTCCAGGATGGGAATGCCGGGTCGGCATCCTTCCAGAGCGCGAGGAAATCCTTGTAAGCAGCCAGCGCCCGGACCCGGGCGACATCCGCATCCGCACCCTGGGAATTTCTGGACTCCAAAGCATACGCGCGAGCCAAGCCCAGATGCGCTAACGCTCCCGTCCAGCAGTTCCAAACGATCCCGCTGTGGTCGAGGATTTTCTGAAACTCCGCAGCAGCGGCATTGCTGTGTCCTGCTGCGAGATGGGCTTCACCCCGAAGGTAAGTTGGATAGAGGCAGGAAATATTGGTGACGAAGGCGATCTGTCCCAACTCGATGGGGGCAGCGGCCTGCAGACTCTCGAGGGCCGCAGCCGGATTCTTGCGGTCCAGCGCCACCTGCGCGCGAACTGCAGGCAGCCAAAGCGACTGCACCTGAGTGTCCAGGGGGAAGCGTTTGTTCAGGTCTTGCGCTAGAGATTCGGCCCGTCCGGTATCGCCCGCCATCGCGTATGCCAGCGCCGCTTCCACCTCGACCGCCTGATTCTTGGAAGTGAGCGTTAACCCCTGTGCAGCAACCTGCTTCGCAGCCGCTGCATTGCCGAAGGCAGCTTCGTGCAGAGCGGCATTCTCGTACCAAACTGCTCCGGTTTCCTTGCTGTCAGCGCGGATGGTGGAGTCCACAGACCGCTTGGTCAGCTCCCGCGATTTGCCAAGATGACCGGCGTACGCCTCGGTATCGGAGGCGAGCGAGAGCCCAATATTCTCCGAGTCGGGCTGGCCGGCGAACCAGGTTTGCTGCTCCGCCATGGCCGGGGAATCCGCCCCAAGAAAAGCCAGAGCATAGAGACCACTGTGCAATATGAAGTCATCTAGTTTTCGGGCCTGCGCCTCGTGGATCACCTGCCATACTTCGTCGAACTGCTGCAAGGCCAGCAGGCTGTTGACAAGGTTTACGTATGCGACGGAAACATCAGGGTTGAGGCGGAGGCTTTGGCGCAACGCGTCCGCCGACTTCTCATACTGTCCGTGAAAGGCGTAGACGATGCCCACAAGGACAAACGCGCGGTTGTCTCGCGGATAGCTTTCAATCTGCTCCTGATATACCTGAGCCGCTTTGTCGAGTTCCCCGGTTACATTCGTATAGTACGCGGCGGTTATGTACTGTTTTTCGCGCTCGTTGGCATGCTCGCGTAACTCAAATGCCTTGGTGAAGTACTCGCTGGCCCGCCCTAGCTCCTGCAAGCCAAAGTAATCCGCGCCTACTGCCCGATACGCCATGGCAAAGTTCGGATCGAGTTGGATGGCGCGTTGATGAAAAGGCAGGGCTGCGGCCTCCCCTTTCTCGCGAGCGGCCTTCATACCGAGGCTGTACGCTTTGAGCGCGTCGAGCGAGGATGTGGTGGCCTCGGCCAACGGAACATCAAATTTTTGCACCGTGGCCAGCGACTCGCCCAGTTCGCCGCGTAGATGCGCCGCCGCCTGGCCCAGCGCGTCCAGCACCTTCTCTTTGGCCGCCGCTGTAACCTGCTCCTGCGCCAGCCGATCTCCGCTTTGGCAATTCACCGCCTTCAACCCCAGCACATATTGGCTGCCCAAACCGGCAATGGACCCAGCGATGTAAGCCATGCTGGCGGCGCGCTGGCAAAGCTCGCGGGCCACTTCGGGTGTGAGAGGAGTGTTTGCAGGTTGGGCCATCAGCTTTAAGGTCTCAGCGACTTTGTTGTCGGAAAGCACATTGAGGAACGGAGATTGATTCAAAGCAACGGTGAGCGCCTGCTTGAGTGTGTCATCGAAGACAGGATCGCCGGTGCTGTTGGCGAAATCGGAGAGAACGATGGTGTCCTTCTCGGTCAGCGGCTTGGTTTGATGCGAGCGATGATAAAGCCCGGCTGCGATCAGTCCGGCGGCCAACAGAACTGCAGCTGTAACAATCTTCCAGAGGCTGTTCTTGTGAGCCGCAGGAGCTTGGTGCACCTCCACCATGCCCGAGGTTGCTGCCGCCAGGAGGCCGCTTTCGGTGTTTCGCTTCAGGCGTTGCAGGTCGGCTCGCATCTCAGCTGCGCTCTGGTAGCGCAGTTTTCGATCTTTCTCCAGGGCCTTGTTGATGATGCGTTCGAGTTCCGGCGGCAGATCGGGATTCAGGCGCACCGCGGGAACGGGTGCCTGGTTCAGGATGAAGGCGAAAATCACTCCGGTGCTTTCCCCGCGAAAAGGCAGCGTGCCCGTGGCCATCTCGTACAAGACCGTGCCGAACGAGAACAAGTCCGTGCGAGCATCGAGTTCTTTGGCACGCACCTGCTCGGGAGACATGTAGGCAACGGTGCCCAGCGTTGAGCCGGGGCCGGTCAGGTGGAACTGCTCACCCATCGTGCACGTCACGGTGTTCGCCGACGCACTTTCGCTCGAAGAAGCGCTCGCAGGCGCCACCTTCGCCAATCCGAAATCGAGAATCTTGGCGTGCCCGCGCTTTGTGACGAAGATGTTCGGCGGCTTGATATCGCGATGGACGATCCCTTCGGAATGCGCCGCGTCCAGTGCGTCGGCAATCTCGATGGCGAGAGAAAGAAGTAGATCGGTTTCGAGGGGGCTCCCGGCAATCCGGTGCTTCAGCGTCATGCCATCCAGGAACTCCATGACGATGAAGGGCCGGCCGTCTTGCAGGCCGACTTCATAGATCGTGCAGATATTGGGATGATTCAGTGCCGAGGCAGCCTGAGCTTCGCGCTGGAAACGCGTTAACGTGTGCGCGTCGGTGGCTACGTCATCGGGCAGGAACTTAAGGGCGACAAAGCGGCGGAGGTCTTTGTCCTCCGCTTTATACACCACACCCATACCTCCACCGCCGAGTTTTTCGAGGATGCAGTAGTGGGAGACGGTCTGACCAATTAGGGAGGGTGATTCCGCCATCGTTTGGTCATCTTAGGTTGCGCAACTGTGGCAAGTCAACGAAGGCACCCGGTTACCAAGCCGAATCCAGCGCCCAATTCGGCCAATGCCTGCTCAGGGTAAACAATGCTGCGCCCGTGCGTGGGAAGGTGTCGGCTTTCGTTTTACTCTGGGCAGGCGGCGCCGCCGTCGATCCAGATTTTCATTTGTGCTGCGGTGTCTGGGCGTGAGAGCGGCGGCAGTGCGCGGCCCTCGCCGGGATTCCAGCCCCAGCCGACAAGGTCGTCGTGGGCGACGTGATCGAACAATTGTTTGAGAGAGCGACCCCCATTTTGGGCAGGATCTTTGATTTGTTTGCATAGTTGGGCAGGCGAGCGTCCAACAAACACCATCTTGTGCTGGGGCGAGGGCAGGGACCACTTCGGATTGCCCGGCGGCATGTATGCGCCGCGAAGATTCGTTGTTTGATGGCAGGCGTCGCAGCGCATGCCGTAGACGCCGCGGCCGTCCTTGCCGCGTATTACATTTTGAAGGTGGACGTGGCTATCATCGCCTTGCAGCGGCGCGTCGCCGGCGGGATGGCAGTTCTGACAGCGCGGCGAAGTGAGAACGCGATACAACTGCAGGAAAGCGGCACGAGATGCGTCGGCGTCGGGCTTGGCAGGCTGGGGGCGGGAACGGCCAACGAAGCGACGAACAAGGCTGGGGTCGCGGCGAGCGCGAGGATCGCAAGCGTGCGAATTGCCGTGGGTTTGTTGCTTCGATTGCGGCGGGATTCATTCATTTTCATCATAGTCATGAGTTTGTCGCGGTTTTAGGCCCGACTTTGGGTGAGATCGCTCGAACGAATGGGCAGTCGGCGAACGCGCTTGCCGGTTGCGGCGAAGATGGCGTTGGCCAGCGCGGGAGCGACCGGAGGCACGCCAGGCTCACCGACGCCGGTGGGATTTTCAGTGCTCGGCACGATATGCACTTCAATTTGCGGCGACTCGAAGATGCGCAGCATTTGATAATCGTGGAAATTGCTTTGCTGGATTTTTCCGTCTTTCAGCGTGATTTCGGTTTTCAGCGCGGCGGTCAGCCCGAAAATGATTCCGCCTTCCATTTGTGCTTTGACCGTGTCCGGATTGATGACGGCCCCGCAATCGACGGCGCAAACCACGCGATGGACACGCACGGCGCCGTCTTTGCCAACGGAAGCCTCAACGACCTGCGCGACATAACTGTCGAAAGAAAAGTGCGTGGCGATGCCGCGACCCACTCCCGGAGGGAGTTGCGATCCCCAGTTCGCCTTTTGCGCTGCGAGCTCGAGCACCGCGCGCATCTTGGGCTGGTTCGCGAGGAGCGCGCGGCGGAGCTCGTAAGGATCTTTGCCGCCCGCGTGCGCAACTTCGTCGAAGAAGGCCTCGGTGGAAAATCCAGTATGGGAGTGGCCGACCGAGCGCCACCATTGCACCGGCACACCGATCTTCGGCGAGTGTAGGTCCACACGCAAGTGGGGTATGCCGTAGATCAAGTCTGCGGCGCCTTCGATGGAAGCGGAGTCTACGCCGTCTTTAACACCGAATGATTCGAAAAGTGTGCCCTGAAGAATTGATTGACCGACGATGGTATGTGTCCAGACGATCGGATTGCCGCTCGCATCAATACCCGCAGCAAAGCGGTCGTACCACATGGGGCGATACCAGCCGCCCTTCAAATCGTCATCGCGCGTCCAGACTACTTTCACCGGGGCTTTGGCGGCCTTAGCTACGTGAACCGCTTCGACGACAAAATCGGAATTCGGATTGGCGCGCCGGCCGAAGCCACCACCGAGCAAGGTGGTGTGAATCTGCACTCGTTCCGGGGGCAGGCCGGCGACTTGCGCGGCATTGGCACGATCGACGGTCTCGAATTGCGTTCCCGTCCAGATTTCGCAACTGTCCGCGCGCAGATCGACGACGCAGTTCAACGGCTCCATCATCGCGTGGGCGAGATAAGGGACGTCATACTCGGCAGTGATGGTGCGCGCGGCGGATTTCAGAGCGGCTTCGGGGTCGCCGATTTTCTTGGCGAGAACGCCCGGCTTCTTGGCTAGCTCCGCGAAATCGTGGAGCATCTGTTCGGTGGTGAGATTGGCGTTGGGCCCGAGGTCCCACTCGACGACGAGTTTGTCGCGACCAAGCTTGGCGGGCCAGAACCGCTCCGCGATCACGGCCACGCCGGACGGTACCTCTTGCACGGCTTTCACACCGGGAACCTTGAGCGCCGCGCTGGCGTCAATCTTCGCCGCTCTTCCGCCGAATACCGGCGGCCGCGCGACCACCGCCGTAAGCATTCCAGGCACGCTGACGTCCAAGCCAAATTGTGCCGAGCCGTTGGTCTTCGATGGAGTATCGAGGCGCCGCGTCGGCTTACCGATCAGGGTGAATTCCTTCGCGCTCTTGAGCGGCACATTCGCTGGCGGCGTCAACTGGGAAGCTGCGCTCGCTAGCGAGCCATAGGTGGCGCGCCGACCCGTCGGGGCATGAATGACCACACCATTCTCGGCATGGCAACTGGAAACATCGACGTTCCACTGGCGCGCTGCAGCTTCGACCAGCATGATGCGAGCAACGGCGCCCATTTTGCGGTAGCGCTCCCACTCCGCGGGAGACGTAGTGCTTCCGCCGGTGATCTGAATGCCGAAGACGGGATGGTTATAGGCTTTGTCCACCGGCGCTGCTTCGACGCGAATCTTGGACCAGTCCGCCTGCAGTTCTTCGTTTAGGAGCATCGGAAGGGAAGTGTAGATTCCTTGACCCATTTCGGAGTGGGCAGAGATCACGGTGACGGATTCGTCGGTGCCGATGCGAACAAAGGCGTTGAGCGCGACACCATTTGGTTCGGCTGCAGCGGCGGCACTGACTTGCGCTCCCGGCAATGGAATGTGACACCCAACGAGAAGGCCGCCACCGATGGCCGCACTTGTCCTGATAAATTCGCGCCGCCCCAAGACCGGCGTCGCGCTCATTTTGTCCTCCGTTCGCCGGCCATCTCGGCGGCCCGGTGGATGGCCTTGCGAATTCTTGGATAGGTGCCGCAGCGGCAGATATTCCCGCCCATCGCTTCATCGATGTCCGTGTCGCTAGGCGCGGAGTTTTCCGCCAGCAAGACCGCGGCGCTCATGATCTGCCCGGACTGGCAGTAGCCGCATTGAGGGACGTCCAGTTCGATCCAGGCGCGTTGCAGCGGGTGCGTGAGGTCAGCGGAGAGACCTTCGATGGTGGTTACGCGTTTTCCTTCGACGCGCGATAGCGGCGCGACGCAAGATCGAATGGCCTTGCCGTCGAGATGCACGGTGCACGCGCCGCACAGAGCCATCCCGCAGCCGAATTTCGTGCCCGTCAGACCGAGTGATTCCCGCAGAACCCAGAGTAAAGGGGTCGTAGGGTCGACGTCGGTGTGGACTCGTTTCCCGTTGACGAAAAAACTTGTCATGTTGGAAGCCCTCCAGCGGTGTTATCTGGGAGATTCTAGTTTCCGGTTGGATGAGAGTATGCGCCACAAAGTTACGGCTGGTTGAGCAATTTATCGCTGTCCGCGGGTGAGCTGGTGAGAAATGTAGGCAGATATCACTCGGCGAGACACCACGACTTACGAGTTCAAGGAGAGGGGAGTAGCGGCGAGAACCGGCGTCTACTTATTTCTCACGGTTGCTGGAAACCGTGCGAGCTTCGGGATGCTTCGGCGTCCAGTCTTCGGGGGGGAAGGCTACGCGCCAAAACGTGGGATGCGGCGACGAAAACTCCAGACCGATTTCCGCCTTGCCGGAGCGAACCGGCCCCAGGAATACCACGTGGCATTCCTGCTCTTCCTGCGTCCGTTTGTGCTGAAGCAGGACCTTGCTGCCGCTGGTGAAGCGTGCTTGCAACATCACCAGAGCGCCGTGGGCATTGATGGCGAGCGTTTCGGTCTCTTCGTCGATCGGCTTTCCCTGAGCGTCGGTACCACGAATGCGGATGGCAACTTGCATCAACACGCGCTGGCTGCGACGCTTCGTCCCGGGATTCAAGGACGTATGGGTGATTTGAGCCATTACAACCTCACGGTATCAACTATACGCGGCTGGAGAAGAATGTCGAGTAGCCCGGGGCTAACGGTATTCAAAGATGACAATGACACGGTGCGACTGTGGGCGACTTCCCAGGGGTTGTCGCCAAGACGCAGCGAGCGGGCGGGGCTTGCCCCGCCCCTACAAGGCCGCTGCGCGGCGCGCAATGCGGAGACGCCCTTTCAGCTGCGCTGGTCGATGGGGACGTAGTGGCGGGTGTCGTGGCCGAGGTAAATCTGCCGCGGGCGGGCGATTTTCTGCTCGGCATCCAGCAGCATCTCTTCCCACTGCGCGATCCAGCCGGACGTGCGAGGGATGGCGAACAGCACGGGGAACATGGTGGTTGGGAAACCCATCGATTGGTAGATCAACCCGGTGTAGAAATCCACGTTGGGATACAACTTGCGCTTGACGAAGTAGTCGTCTTCGAGGGCGATGCGCTCGCACTCGAGAGCGATCTCCAACAACGGATTCTTGCCCATCAGGTCGAAGACGTCGTAGGCCACTTTCTTGATGATGCGGGCGCGAGGATCGTAGTTTTTGTAGACGCGGTGGCCGAAGCCCATCAGCTTGGTTTCGCCGGCCTTCACACGCTTGATGAACTCCGGAACCTTCTGCACGGAGCCAATTTCTATCAGCATGCGCACTACTTCTTCGTTGGCACCGCCGTGGAGCGGACCGTAAAGGGCGGCGATGGCCGCGGCGGTGGCGGAATACGGGTCGACGTGGGAGCTGCCGACGCCGCGGATGGTGTTGGTGGAACAATTTTGCTCGTGGTCGGCGTGGAGGATGAACAGAACGTCGAGCGCATGTTCGAGCGTGGGATTGGCGCGGTAACGCGTTTCCGTGGTGCGGAACAGCATGTTCAGGAAATTGCCCGGGTAGCTGAGCTCGTTGTCCGGATAAACGAACGGCATGCCCAGCGAATGGCGATAGGAGAACGCGGCGATCGTCGGCATTTTTCCGATCAGGCGGTAGGTTTGCTTCTTGCGGGATTCCACGCTGAAGATGTCTTTGGCGTCGTGGTAGAACGTGGAAAGCGCGGCGATCGTGGAAATCATCATGCCCATTGGGTGGGCGTCGTAATGAAAGCCGTCGAGGAATTTCTTGATGCTTTCGTGAATGAAGGTGTGATGGGTGACGTGGTAGGTCCAGGCTTTCAACTGCTGCGACGTGGGCAGCTCGCCGTTCAGCAGCAAGTACGCGGTTTCGAGGTAGGTGCTCTTTTCGGCGAGGTCTTCGATGGGGTAGCCACGGTAACGGAGGATTCCGGCGTCGCCGTCGATGTAGGTGACTTTGCTGATGCAGGATGCGGTGTTGTTGAACGCCGGGTCGTAACTCATCATGCCGAAATCGTTTGGCTGGACCTTGATCTGACGCAGGTCGGCGGCGCGAATGGTGTCGTGGGTGACGGGAATTTCGTAGCTCTTGCCGGTGCGATTGTCGGTGATGGTGAGGGTTTCGCGGGGCATGGAAGAAGCCTCTGGTTTTCTCGTTTGCGTCGCGGATGGTGCGGAGTCCATTGGGCGATCCTTGGGCCAGCGGCGGCGAAAGCCGCGTTGCCTAGTAACTGTACACCAAAGCGGGATTGGCGGGGAATGGGCGAAGGGCCAGGCGGAGGAAGTGCCTGAATCTAAAGGAATAGCGGGTGATACCGGCAGAGGCGGCCGGGGGCGCAATATACCTCTTGACAATAGTCGTTACAACGAGTATTATCGCCTCGTTCGATATAGACCCGGGAGGTGGGCCATGATCAACATTCGCAAGAGCAACGAACGCGGGCGCGCAAACCACGGCTGGCTGGATACGCACTTCACGTTTTCGTTTGCCGATTACTACGATCCGGAGCACGTGCACTTTCGCACGCTGCGGGTGATGAACGACGACCGCGTGGCGGGCGGCGGGGGTTTCCCGATGCATCCGCACCGCGACATGGAAATCGTGACGTACGTGCTGGAAGGGGCGCTGGAGCATCGCGATAGCATGGGGAACGGCTCGGTGATTGCGCCGGGCGATGTCCAATATATGAGCGCGGGAACCGGCGTGACGCACAGCGAGTTCAATGCGTCGAAGACGGAGCCGGTGCACCTGTACCAGATCTGGATGTTGCCGGAGAAGAAGGGACTGAAGCCGGTGTACGATCAGAGGAATTTCAACGAAGCGGAGAAGCGCGGGAAGCTGCGGCTGGTGGCTTCGCCGGACGGGCGCGACGGCTCGGTGAAGATCCGGCAGGACAACGAGCTGTACGCCACCGTGCTGGGCGCGGGGGAATCGGTTAAGCATGCGCTGAAGCCGGAGCGGCACGCGTACGTGCAGGTGGCGCGGGGCAGCGTGAAGCTGAACGGCAAGCAGTTGGAAACGGGCGATGGCGCGGCGATTTCGGCGGAGAAGAGCGTTGAATTGACCGGTGTGAAGGACGCCGAAGTGCTGCTGTTTGATTTGGCGTAAAACTTGTAAATCGTATGAAGATACGGGCTCGCTCTTCGTCGAAGAGCGAGCCCTACTTTTTGCGGCGCGGCGAATTGTCGCAACTGGTGCCTAAGTTGACGGGGACACAGGCAGGAGTGCCTGTGCTACTTAGCCGTGGGTGCGGTGGAATTCGCGCATGAAGCTGACGAGGGCTTGCACGGCTTCGAGGGTGACGGCGTTGTAGAGGGAGATGCGCATGCCGCCTACCGAGCGGTGGCCGGCGGTGCCGACGATTCCGGCGGCTTCGGCTTCCTTGGCGAAGATTTTTTCCTTGGCTTCGTCGCCCTGAGCGGCCCCAGAGCGACCGCCGCCTCCCACGCGGAAGACGACGTTCATGCGGGAACGCGAAGATTTCTCGACGGGGCAGACGTAGTAGCCGCTGCTGGAGTCGATCGTGTCATAGAGCAGCTTGGCTTTGGCTTCGTTGCGGCGTTCGATGGCGGTAATGCCGCCTTCCGCGTCGATCCACTCCATCACCAGGCCGATGATGTAGATAGCGAAGGTCGGCGGGGTGTGGTAGAGCGACTTTTCTTTGATGTGCGTGCGATATTGGAGCAGCGTCGGCAGGTTCTTGTCGGCGCGCTCGGCGAGGTCTTTGCGCACGATGACGACGGTGGCGCCGCTGGGGCCGAGATTTTTCTGGGCGCCGGCGAATATCAGGCCGAACTTTCTCACATCGACGGGGCGCGAGGCGATGTCGGAGGACATGTCGGCGACGAGTGGTGCGCCGTTGGTTTCCGGCAGCGTGTGCCACTGCGTGCCCTCGATGGTGTTGTTGGTGCACATGTGGATGTAGGAGGATTCGAGCGAGAGCTTGATTTCGTTCTGGGCGGGCACGCGAGTGAACTTCTGCGCTTCTGTGGACGCGGCGACGTTGTGGAGGATGCCTTTCTTCAGCTCGCCGAGGGCTTTCGCGGTCCACGCGCCGGTGTGCAGCAGATCGACGGGCTTGCCCGGAAGGCAAAGGTTCATGGGGACCATTGTGAACTGCATGCTGCCGCCGCCTTGCAGGAACAGGACGGCGTAGTCATCGGGGATGGAGAGGTGCTTGCGCAGGCCGGCTTCGGCGGCAGCGTTGATGCCCTCAAATTCAGGCGAGCGGTGGCTCATTTCCATGACGGACATGCCGGTGCCGTGCCAGTCGAGCAGCTCTTCGCGAATGCGCTCGAGGACGGAGAGCGGCAGCGCCGCAGGCCCCGCGTTGAAATTGTAGGCGCGCTTGACGCCCCGCTCTGAAACTGTGGAAGTACTCACGATCGATGATTCCTCTCTGTGAGGGTCTCGCGGCGCGCCTGTGACGGTTCCGCCGCTGCATGTTTAGCCTTTAAGAATAACAGAACTGGTGGGCTGGTCTGAAGCTACCGATTGGGGCTCAGAATCAATCACCTTCAATAAAACGCAGGGATTTGAAGATACACCAGGTCAACCAGCCGACGAGGGCATAGATGGCAGGGTTAAGGAGAACCGCAACGCTCCACACGGTGAAGGCTACCTTACCGGGTTCGCTGCCCTGAATTTTCGCTTCACTGGACTCTCAGGTCGATCCACGCTTCATATCTCACCAGCCAGCGCGAATTCGACGCGGCGGCGCATGGGGTCGATGCGCTCGGCGCGTACGCGGACGCGATCGCCGTGCTGCCACGTCAGCTGTTTGGGCTTCGCGCCGCGGCCGCGTTGCTGTCCGCGCCCGCCGCTGCGGCGGCCGTCTCCGCCCGGCATTGCGACGATGGCGTGATCTTTTACACGGTAGACGCAGCGCGCTCCCACGGCTTCTTCGAGCGCGTTGATCGGCAACAGTCCTTCCACAAAAACTTCGAAGAGCTCGACGAAGCAGCCGTACTTCTGTACCGAGATGATCAGGCCGTCGTACTCTTCACCGAGATGCTCTTCCATGAATTGTGCGGTCCTCCAGTCCATCAGCTCGCGTTCGGCGCCATTCGCGCGGCGCTCGGCTTCGGAGGTTTCCGCGGCGATTTCTTCGAGCTGGCCGCGGGAATACACCGCCGCTTCCACGTCGGGCAGCGGCTTTCCCGCCAGAGGGGCGGCGTCGCGGAGATGTTCGAGCGCCCATTTCAGAACGCGGTGGACGATCAAATCGGGATAGCGGCGAATCGGCGAAGTAAAGTGCGTGTATTCGTCGAAGCCGAGCGCGAAATGGCCTAGCGAATCGGCGGCGTATCTTGCCTGCTTCAGCGAGCGCAGCATCAGGTACGAGACGATGCGCTCTTCGGGTTTGCCGGCAACTTTGCGCACCAGCCGCTGATAGTGCTGCGGCGTGACGCGTAGCTCGGCGGAACCCGGAAGCGCCACGCGCATGGCGCGCTCGCGCCCGTGACCGTAGGAATCCGGGCGGCCCGCTTTCGCGGGAGCAGGCACGTGTCCATGCCGCACGGCGATTTCGCGCTGATACAGGTTTTCCACGCCCAACGAGTATCCGAAGGCGCGCGCGAGCTCCTCGAACTCCAGCACCTTTCGCGCGTCGGGCTTCTCGTGCACGCGATGCAGCGCTGGAAGCGCACGCTTCAGCAGATACGACGCCACGGCGCGGTTTGCCGCGAGCATGAATTCCTCGATCAGGCGGTGGGCAATGTTGCGCTCGCTGCGCGTGATGTTGATCATGCGTTGCTGCTTGTCGAACTCGATCACCGGTTCCGGCAAATCGAAATCGATGGAGCCGTGCTCGTTGCGGTGTGCGTTTAGCAGCAGCGCCAGCTCTTTCATGTTGAGGAAGTGCTGCGCCAGCGCGGAGTAGCGCGCGGTCATCTCGGCATCGCCCTCGAGTACCTTGTTGACGTTTGTGTAGGTCATACGCTCGGCGGACTGAATCACGCCGGGTGTCATGCGCGCGCCGCGCATGTTGCCCGAGGCATCGAAGTCCATCAGCGCGCTCATCACCAGGCGCTCTTCGCGCGGCTTGAGCGAGCACATGCCGTTCGAGAGCGCTTCGGGAAGCATAGGCACAGCGCGATCGGGAAAATAAACGGAGGTGCCGCGCAGCCGCGCCTCACCATCGAGGGAGGTAAGCGTGCGAACGTAGTGCGCCACGTCGGCGATGTGCACTTGCAGGTGCCAACTGCCATCGGGGCGGCGCTCGACGTACACGGCATCGTCGAAGTCGCGCGCGGTTTCGCCATCGATGGTCACGATCGGCAAATGACGGAAATCCTCGCGGCCCTCGCGCTCGGCCGGCTGCACCGGCCGCGCGAACTTTTCCGCTTGTTGCAGGACAGCATCCGGAAACACGTGCGGCAGGTGATGCTTGCGGATGATGATCTCGATGTCGACGCCGAGATCGCCTGGCCGCCCGATGATTTCAATCACGCGTCCCTCTGGCGGCAAACCTCCGCGCGGATAGCGCAGCAGCTCGACGTTCACCACCGCGCCTTCCAGCTCGTCGAGGTGCGGGATGCGGCGCCCGCGGACGCTGCGTTCGTCTGTGCCGCTGAAGCCAAGCATTTTCGCCAGCCCGGGTGTCAGCTCATGGCCGGGCGGAATCTCCACCACGTGCTGCATGCGGACGTCGTAAGGATGCACGGTATTCGCGCGGGAGCCGTAGCGAAATAGACCGACCAGCGTGGGATGCGCGCGGTCCAGCACGCGGAGGATCCGCCCTTCGGCGCGCTGCGCGCCGGACATGCCGCTGAGGCGCTGGATTCTTGCCAGCACGTGGTCGCCGTGCATGGCGTCTTCGATGGCATCGCGGGGGATGAACAGGTCGCCGTCCAACTGTGGAGCGGGCGTGTCGAGGACCACAAAGCCGTAGCCATCGTGGTGCAGCACGAGCCGGCCGGTGACCTCGTCTCGACTGGCGACACCGCCGGGTCGTACAGGCTGTTTCGGCGGCTCGGGCGCGCGCTGTTGTTTTGTTCCGTCCTCGGACTTGCGGCCCGGCAAGCGGTATCGCTCGCCCGGCAACTCCTCGATGGCATGTCGTTTTTTTAGCTTGGCGAGCATCTTGAACAGGGGACGGCGGTCGGCCTTCCGGATGTGGAGGGCGGCGGCGATTTCTTCGGCGGAGGCGGGCGCGCTTCTAACTTGTAGAAAACGCAGTATGTTATCCGTACTCAAGTGCGATGGGCGCGGCATGGGAGGGACGGTCGGCGAACAGACTCACCCTGCCAGGCGAATTCTACTCACTTTTTTTCAATCCACATGAAACTTTTTTCAGGGTTCCGGGGTTTCATACCCAGGCCAACACACAACCGGCCGGCCGCCCTCCGTCAGGCCAGCCGGGTTTTCCCCGAAAGGGGAACTAAGGGAGGCGGGAAGACCTGGCCCGCCTCCCATTTTCTTTGCCAGCATAAGCGCCGAAACCTCAATTCATCTGACCGTGAGTGTACAGAATGAATTCTGTGCCACTGTCTCCTCACCGCGCGACCGTGCTGAGGAATGGGTAGTGGCTGGCGGCGCCCATGAAGAACAGCATCGGGAAGGACAGCCAGAACGACGTGCGGGCGGTGAGGAAGCTCCAGCGCAGAAGGCGGGCGGCTTCGGGAGGCATCGGCGTGTTCTGCTCGGCCGCTGCGCGAGTCCAGGCGATCAGGCGTTTTTGCACGCGCCACACGACGCCCCAGGTATTGAGCAGCATCACCAGCCCGAGTCCTCCGCCGACGCTGATCGCCAAGTGCTCGTTCGACGAGCTGGGCCCGCCATTGAGCGCGAGCACGATCCACGACGCCGCCACCACAACGATCGCAATCCCGATGGTCCGCACCCAAGGATTGTCGAGAATTCCTTTCCTCGGAAGCTGCAAGAGGTAAATCGCCTCGTAAGCGACGGACCACACCAGCACCCACAGCACAAACCACCGCAGCGTCAGCCGGGAATTGCCGGCGTTGTGCGCGTCAACGGAAAGCAAATGGAAGAAGTAGCGAATTCCCACCACTACGGTGACCAGCGCCGACCAGCGGAACCAGGCCATCGCCCGCGACATCAGCAGCGGATAGAGCTTAACGCGCACGGGGGGCTCGAGCTGCGTCATCGTGGGTGTGCCGACAAGATTGAAGAAGTACAGCAGCCCGATCCAGATGATGCCAAAGATCAAATGCAGCCAGCGCAGCACCATCAACTCATTGGAAATGGCATCGTCGAGCAAGCGGAAGTGCGGCGTCCATTGAGGAAAGACGAGTGCGAGGAGAAAGAAGCACATTGGCGAGCCTCCCGCGTTCATTCGTGCCGGCCCCGATAACCGGATCGGGGTAGCGCACAAGGTTGCGCGCTCACGTTATCGAAGTGCGTTGTGGCCCGTCAATTTCTTTGGCGATTCGGTCGGTGGGAAGCACGGGGCCAAAGACTTGCGGCCCTTATCGATGGGGGTGATCTTCAGCGAAGGAAAACGTCGAAGGCGGAGACTTTCAGCTCTTCCTCGGGCAGGCTCGCAAACTCAGGCGCCATCTTGCGCCGCGGAGTGGGCAGTTTCTGCCAGCGGACCACTCTCCGCATTTCCGGCTCAAAACCTGCTTCGCGAAAGAGCCGCAAGAGCTCCGAGAAGCGAAGGCGATTGGTGTAGAAGCCGGAGCTCGCCATCAACGAGGATTCCCAAACGCGAGCGCTGAAGCGCAGGTCATTCAGCTTTCCGCCCAGAATGTCGGTGATGGAAAACTCGTGGGAAGAGATGCCGCCGGGACGCTGGATACGGCGCAATTCGCGCAGCGTCGGCAGAACCTCGTCGCGCCGCACGTGTTGCATAACCGCGTGCGACCAAATGAAGTCCACCGAGGCCGAGGGAATCTTTCGGAGCGAGGCCAATCCCTCAGTGAGATATTCCATCGAGCAAGCCGCCATTACCTCCTCGATGGTGGAGCAATTCTCGAGATTGGGAGGCTGCATGCCCAGTTGGCGGAGATAAAGTTCCATCTTGCGGTAGAGAGCGACGTCAGCAGACGCGAAGTGCCCCACATCCACAAGGTACGTTCGAGAGCCCCCGAAAGCGCGCACAATCATCGCTGAAAACAGCGAATCGCCGGGACCCAGTTCCATCGCCACGAAGCCTGCGGATTTCCGCGAGAAATCCGCAGCGTCAAAGTGATGGTGGAATACTTGAAGGGCGTATTCCGGTCTTTCCATCGCGCCGAGCTTGAATAACCCCACTTTTTTCCAGAGGCGATAGTCGAACGGCAGGCGCGCCAACACGAGTTTTACGCCCATTTTTACCTGCCAGGGGATACGACGGCTGAGAACCATCGCTGGAAATCCTCCACTCTATTTGTGCGGTTTGAAATTGGTGCAGCTCGCACAACAGGCTTGCCATCCCGGGTCGCGAAAACGGCCTCGACTGATCGGGGGAACCGGCCCGGACGGGAAGCTGCTGCGCCTCTCGCGTCACCTTAAGAAGATATACCAAAAATCGGACGCCGAGAGGATCTCATAAACGCTATGGTCGCGTGGAAGGAAATCGCGGGATGAAAGTCCCGCGGCGTCTCAGGCTAGCGCGAGGGAAGAACCCCGGCCACGCTCAGGTTCAAGACGCGAGGTTTCGGCCGCTGATTCCCGGTACGAACGCTGCTCCGCGCGCTCCGCGCCAGCCGTTTCGGAAGATTGACAGGTGCTAGCCCAGTTCACCCCCGCGTAGTCGCTCTATTATCCCTCTTCGCGACCCTTCCGCAGTAGACTCCTATTTTCGCATTCGCTGACATGGCTTGATTTTTACTTGGTCTTATTGTATGTATA
>Ga0187819_10000426_pt1 | contig 20928 bp, 15 predicted proteins | sample NC_wetland_sal_i_15_FD_132411 | JGI IMG/M metagenome (GOLD analysis project Ga0187819, IMG submission 132411) | Wetland sediment microbial communities from Neuse River Estuary, North Carolina, USA - SO4_4 | ecosystem: Environmental > Aquatic > Freshwater > Wetlands > Sediment | place: USA...
CAGGCGCAGGCAGATCTCTCGGTGATCGCGGCCGCGCTCGCAGCAGAACATCCGGTGGATCAAGGTGTCGGTGTAGCCGTGAAGAGATTGGCTGACTCCCGGGTAGGAGCGCTGCGGCCGATGCTGTACTTGTTAATGGGAGCCGTGAGCCTGATCCTGCTGATAGCCTGCGTGAATCTGGCCAATCTGCTCATGGCGCGCAACTCGGCGCGTCAACGGGAGCTGGCGATGCGGGCGGCTTTGGGTGCGGGACGAGGCGGGCTTGTCGGGCAATTGCTTGCGGAAACGCTATTGCTGTCGCTCCTCGGCGGAGTGGTGGGATTTGCTGGTGCGGAGATTGGATTGAGAGCTCTCGCGAGGATGCACCCGGAAAATCTACCCCAACTCGGTTCGTTGGGAATCGATTGGCGAGTGCTGACGTTCACTTTATTGGTATCTCTTGTCACAAGCTTGCTTTTTGGGCTAGCGCCGGCGTTCATGGGCACTCGGCTGAACCTCGTGGATGCACTGAAGCAAGGCGGGCGATCGGGGACGCCCGGAGGTTCGAGTCAGCGTGTGCGCAGCCTGCTAGTGATAACGGAAATGGCGATGTGTTTGATGCTTCTGGTGGGAGCGAGCCTGCTGGTTCGAAGCATCATGCGTTTGGAAGGTCAGAATCTGGGTATCCGTCAGGACCATTTATTGAGAGGCCGCATCTATTTGCCGCCTGTCCGCTATACAAACCCCGGAGTAAGAACGCGCTTCTGCAATGATTTTGCAACGAGGGTCCGGGCATTGCCCGGCGTGATTGAGGCGACGGTGACAACCGTCTACCCGCCGAATAACGGGTGGACTCAGATGTTGGTTATTCCGGGGCATCCTGTCACACGAATTCAAGATGTTCCGTCGGCGCAGTTTGGAATTGTGGACCAACATTTCCTTCGAACTTTGGGAATTCCGCTGATTCGCGGAAGAGATTTCGCGGACTCGGACGGCGCCACGAGCCCTCCGGTGGCACTGATTAGCGAGAAATTCAAGCGGCGCTATTTCGGGACAGAAGATCCCATCGGCCGGAAGATTCACATCGGGCCTCCACAATCACTGCAAATCGCTGCTGAAGACAATGTAACGGACGATGTGGACGTCACAATCATTGGTGTTATTGGCGATTTCAAAAATGCTGGTCTGGCCCTCGCGCCGCAACCACAGATTACCGTGCTGTATTCCCAACACCCTCTGGTGAATGGGGGGTTCAAGGATATTGTGATTCGCACGGCTATGGAGCCGCACCGAATGGAATCGGAAATACGGGAGCAGCTTCATGAGCTGGATTCCGACATGCCTTTGGCCGATGTACGCACGATTGATGAGATCGTGGAAGCTCAGACGGGTGGACAGCGATTCACGACAGTTCTTTTGGCGTTATTTGCGGTGGCCGGATTGGTGCTTGCTGTTGTGGGCATCTACGGCGTGGTTTCCTATCTTGTGACGCAAAGACGGCAGGAAATGGCGGTGCGGATTGCGCTGGGGGCGAGCCGCGGGAACGTGCTGTGGCTGGTGCTGAAACAAGGACTGGAAATGGCCGCGATTGGCGCGGGAATAGGACTCTTTGGCGCGTGGGCGGGGCAGAAATTGACCAGCGGGCTTCTATTCGGGATTTCGCCGGTGGATCCTGCCACGTTTGCGGGCGGGGCGGCTTTTTTGCTCGCGGTGGCGGCCATCGCGTGTGCGATTCCCGGCGCGCGCGTGATGCGCATCGATCCGGCGGAAGCGCTTCGTCAAGACTAGGACTGTGAAGAGCGAATTTCCAGGTGGCCGGCCATTCGGAAACTGAATTGAGGGCAACACTGCGATATTGAGGGTGGACGCTCGCCGCTCCCCGGAGGATTCGGCTGTATAATGTGGGTTAGTCTTGGGGAGCTAAAGCCTTACATGACTTACCACCTGGGCTATTGGAGCCTGGCGCTTTACATAGCTAGTTTCATCTGCTACGCGCGAATTCTCTACGTGCCCCACCTGTGGCTGGGACGGGCGGCGAGCCTGCTACTGGCGGGCGGTATCCTATTGCAATATTTCGCCTTGCTGGAGCGCTCGCGGTGGACTCATAGCGTGCCGTATAACGATTTGTACGGGTCGATGTCGCTCTTCGCGTGGCTGCTGGGAATTACCTACCTGGGACTCGAGATATTCCATCGACAGCGATCCGTGGGAGCATTTGTGACGCTGTTGCTGGTGATTTGGATCGCGCTGCTGCATTTGCTGGCGCCCCCCGGACTGCCACCTCAACCATCCGAGCGAGGACCGCTCTTTGCTTTCCATGTAACGCTGAACACCTGGGCGTACGCTGCGTTTGCGCTTTCCTTTGTCCTCAGTGTTATCTATCTGGTGCAGGATCGCGTGCTCCGGTCGCGACGCCTGGGGACACCCTTTTGGCGTTTTCCGGCGCTGGACGTGCTGGACCGCATGGCGCGAAGCAGCGTTTATGTGGGGCTTGGGGCGCTGATTATGGGCGTGGTGATGGGCCTCATCTGGAAGCACCGGCTGAGCGGCGGGTATTCCTGGGGGGATCCGAAAGTAGTGGTGACGCTTGCGATTCTGGTGGTGTATGCGGCGTATCTTTGGCTTTCGCGCAGCGCGGCGTGGCGGGGCGCGCGCGCAGCACTTTTGTGCGCGCTGAATTTTGTGATCGTGCTTTTCAGCTACACCTTCGTAAACTTGTATTTCACCAAGTTTCACCGGTTCTTTTAATGGGAACAGCTGCGAAAGCGGAACGGTCTGGGGGCGCGGTGCGGATTCATATCGCGCTGATCGGCTGCAATCACCGGACGGCGCCGGTGGAATTTCGCGAACGCGTGTCTTTTACGCCCGAGCAAGCCGTGCATGCTGCCGGGGAATTGCGGGAGCGGGGAATCCTCGAGGAGGCCGTTGTTCTCTCGACCTGCAATCGCAGCGAACTCTATGGAGTTCCGGGGGAGACGGGGCCGGCAGCCGCGGAAGCGATGGAGATGTTCTTTACCTCGTTTCACCAGATTCCGCGGGCGGAATTGGATGGGCGGCTTTACCGCTGGATGGGCGCGGATGCCGTCCGGCATCTTTTTCGAGTCGCGGCGGGCATCGATTCGATGATGCTTGGCGAAGCGGAAATTTTGGGGCAGCTTCGGACTGCCTATAACCAGGCGCTCGACCATGGGTCGACGGGGCCAGTGCTGAACCGCATGTTTCAAGGCGCGCTCGAGGTGGGCAAACGCGTACGCGCGGAGACGGAAGTGGGCGCGCGGCCGATGTCCGTGGCGCTTGCGGGAGTGAAACTGGCGGAACGGGTCTTCGGAAATTTGAAGGGACATTCGGCGCTGATTGTGGGGGCTGGGGCGGTGGCCGAGCAGGTGGTGGAACATTTGCGGAATCGCGGAATCGGAAGCGTGCGGGTGGTGAATCGGTCGTACGAGCACGCCGCGGAACTTGCGCGCAAGATGGGCGGGGAAGCGGTGGCGTGGGAATCGCTCGAGAGCGTGGTGGGCGTGCCGGACATTTTGGTGACTTCGGTGGGCGGGACCGGGCCGGTGCTGACGCGCGAGATGCTCGAACGGGCCATCGCCGCGAGGACCGGGCGGCCCGTTTTCGTGGTGGATTTGGGCGTGCCGCGGAACGTGAGCGCGGACGCGGCGGGGCTTTACAACTTGTATCTCTACAACATTGATGACCTCGGCGAAATCGTGGAGCAGAACAAGAAGTCGCGCGAAGCGGAGATTCCGCGCGCGGAAGCCTTGATTTCCGAGCATTTGTCGAAATTCGAGGCCTGGCGGGCGGCGATTGAAGCGGGTTCGATCGTGGACGACCTGCGCGACCGCTTTCATCAGCACCGCGAATCGCTGATTCGCGAAAAACTCGCCGAGATGAAGGACGTCTCTCCGGGAGAGCGGGAGCGCATCGCGCACATCACGGAAGAGCTGATCGAGCGCGTGCTGGAACATCCGACGCAGAAGATGCGCCAGGGCGGGAGAATGCGCGGGCATCTTGCGGGGCTCGATGCGCTGCGGCACCTTTTTGGTCTCGATGAGGAAAAAGATTGAAGCCGCTGCGCATCGGGACTCGCGGCAGCGCGCTGGCTCTGTGGCAGGCGAACCATATCAACGCGCGGCTGGCTGAAATTCATGGGATTCAATCCGAGCTGATTCGTATCCGCACGTCGGGCGATCATTTTCAGACTGCGGTCGTCGCCCAGATGGGAACGAAGGGCGTATTCATCAAGGAATTGGAAGATGCTCTGCTGGCGGGCGAAGTGGACCTTGCCGTTCACAGCATGAAGGATGTGCCGACGGAAACGCCGCGCGGGCTTGTGTTTCCGGCGATTACGCGGCGCGAGGACGTCCGGGATTGCTTGATCTCGCATGACGGCGTGACGCTGGAGAAGCTTCCGGCGGGGGCGCGCGTGGGGACGAGCAGCTTGCGCCGCCAAGCGCAGATCCGATTGCTCCGGGCGGACCTCCTGCTCGCGGAGCTGCGGGGCAACGTGGATACGCGCATCAAGAAAGTGGAAGCCGGCGAATACGGGGCGATCATTCTTGCGAAGGCTGGAGTGGACCGGCTGGGCTTGAGCGAAAAAATCACGGAAGTTCTTCCGACATCGCTGATGCTGCCGGCCGTCGGCCAGGGAGCGTTGGGCATTGAGACTCGGGCCGCGGATCGGGAGACGACGGATTTCGTTGCCGCACTCGACGATGAAGACACGCGTTTCTGCGTTACCGCGGAGCGCGCGCTGCTTAGCGAGCTCGAAGGCGGGTGCCAGGTGCCGCTCGGCGCATGGGCGAGATTGGGAGCGGGAGGGCTATTGCTCGAGGCCATTGTGCTTTCGCCAGACGGGCAGGTGCATTTGCGCCGCGAGCTGGATGGCGCGCCCGAGGAGGCCGAAGCTATCGGCAAACAGCTCGGCCAAATTCTTCTCGAAGCAGGCGCGGGAAAAATCCTGCGGCTTGCCGGCCGGGCTTCAGGATGATGGCGTTTCAGTCCGATCGTCCGCTGGCGGGGAAGCGTATTGTTGTCACGCGCGCGCCGGAGCAGGCCGACGAGTTCATTAGCTCGCTCGAATCCTTCGGCGCGGAAGTTGTGCTGCTTCCCACGATCGCTTTCGCGGAAGTCGAGGACACCGAGGTGCTCGACCGCGCTGCGAGCGAGCTCGCAATGTTCGATTGGGTAATCTTTACCAGCCGCAACGCCGTGAGATTCTTGGCGAGCCGTTTGAAAGCGCTGAAGTATCCGCTGAAGCGCGCGAATCCTCCGCAGCCGAAGCCGAAAATTGCCGTGATTGGGTCCGCGACGGGCGAGGAAGCATGGAGCGAGGGCTTCATCCCCGATTACGAAGCGGCCGAATCGCGGGGCGAGGTGCTGGCGCGGGAGTTGCTGGAAAAGGTCCGGGGAAAGCGCGTGCTCCTGCCGCGCAGCGACAAGGCGGACTCCACGCTGCCGAAGTGCCTCCGGGAGGCAGGAGCAGACGTCGTGGAGGTGGTTGCCTATCGCACCATCGCGCCACCGCTCGACGAAAAGGCGCTGGAAGACGTCCGGGAGGGCGCGGTGGACGTAATTACATTCCTAAGCCCCTCCGCATACCAGCATCTCGCCGGCGAAATTGGAGTGGAAAATTTGCGGCGCCAATCGGGTAAGATAGTGATCGCTTCGATTGGGCCAACGACTTCGAGCGTGATCAGGCAGGACGGCCTTGAAGTGGCGATCCAAGCATCGAGTGCATCCGCGGTGGGAGTTTCTGAAGCGACCGCGAACTATTTTCGGGAACGAGCGCGATTAGGAATGGCGAGTTAATGACATTTCCCGTCCATCGTCCGCGGCGATTGCGGCGCAATGAAGCGCTGCGTGGCTTGGTGCGCGAAACGCGGCTTGCGACGGACGGGCTCGTCTACCCCATGTTCGCCTGCCCGGGAACGAAAGTGCGCACGGAAGTCATCTCGATGCCGGGAATTTTTCAGCAGTCGGTGGATCAGATCGTCGAGGAGTGCCGCGAGGTTGCCGGCCTTGGCATTCCTGCGGTGATTCTTTTCGGGCTGCCGGAGCACAAGGATGAAACAGGCTCGGAAGCTTCGGCTGCGGATGCGGCCGTGCAGCGATCGGTCGCGGCAATCAAGAAGGCCCTGCCGAATCTGATCGTGATCACCGATGTTTGCTTGTGCGAATACACGAGCCACGGGCACTGCGGCGTGATCAAGGACGGCGAGGTGGCGAACGATCCGAGCATCGACATTCTGGCGAACGCCGCCCTTTCCCATGCGCGGGCCGGAGCAGACATCGTCGCCCCTTCGGACATGATGGACGGGCGCGTTGCCGCCATTCGTCGCAAGCTCGACGAAAATACTTTTCCGGATGTGGCCATCCTCTCCTACGCGGCGAAATATTGTTCGGGGTTCTATGGCCCGTTTCGCGAAGCCGCGCAATCCGCGCCGCAATTCGGCGACCGCCGCAGCTACCAGATGGATCCGGCGAATGCGCGCGAGGCGTTGCGCGAAGTGGCGCTCGATCTCGAGGAGGGCGCGGATATGGTGATGGTGAAGCCCGCGCTGCCGTATCTCGATATTATCCAGCGCGTGCGCGAGCGTTTCGATGTGCCGGTCGGCGCCTACAACGTGAGCGGCGAATACGCGATGGTGAAAGCCGCGGCGCGCAACGGCTGGATCGACGAAAAGCGCGTGGTGCTGGAAATCCTGACCGGCATCCAGCGCGCCGGGGCGGAAATTATCCTGACGTATCACGCCAAGGACGTCGCGCGCTGGCTGAAGGCCTGCTGAATGGCCAGCCCCGCAAACAAAGGCGCGCAGGAACCCACGCCGGCTGATGTTCGCCCGCGCTCGAAGGAACTTTTCGAGCGGGCGCAAAAAATCCTTGTTGGCGGCGTCAACAGCCCCGTGCGCGCATTTCGGGCGGTTGGCGGCACGCCGCTGGTGATTGACCACGCCTCGGGCTCGCGGCTTTACGACGTCGACGGCCGCGAATATATCGATTACGTTTGCTCCTGGGGCGCGCTGATTCTGGGGCATGCGCACCCGGACGTGGCTGCCTCGGTCGCCGACCAAGCGGCGCGCGGGACCAGCTACGGCATGCTCTCGCCGCTCGAGATCGAGCTGGGTGAGCAAATCGCGCGCGCGCTGCCTTCGATCGAGCGTATCCGATTCGTCAGCTCCGGCACGGAAGCAACCATGTCCGCGATTCGCGCGGCGCGCGGTTTCACGAAGCGCGACTTGATCCTCAAGTTCGAGGGCTGCTATCACGGCCATTCCGATAGTTTTCTTGTTGAGGCCGGCTCGGGGCTCGCGACGCTTGGCATTTCATCGAGCGCCGGAGTGCCGGATGCGTTTGCCAAGATGACTTTGAACGCGCCCTACAATGATTTGGAATCGGTGGAGGAGATTTTCCAGGAGCACAAGGGCAAAATCGCCGCGGTGATCGTCGAGCCGGTTGCCGCCAACATGGGAGTGGCGCCACCCACGTTTGTATTTCTGGAGGGATTGCGCGAACTGACCGAGCAGGAAGGCGCGCTGCTGATTTTCGATGAAGTGATCACCGGCTTCCGCATCGCGTATGGCGGCGCGCAGAATCTTTACAAGATTCGTCCAGACTTGACCACACTTGGAAAAATTATCGGCGGCGGATTGCCTGTCGCAGCCTATGGAGGGCGCCGCGACATCATGGAAATGGTGGCGCCGCTCGGGCCGGTTTATCAGGCGGGAACTCTTTCGGGGAATCCGCTGGCGATGCGCGCGGGGCTGGCCACGCTTCCGAAGCTGGAAGCGCCCGGCTTCTACGATAGCCTCAGCCGGAAATCGGGACGGTTGGGCGAAGGGCTCCGGCTGGCGCTTCAGGAATCTGGCGTGACCGGGCAGGTGAATGTAGCCGCGTCACTGATGACGCTATTTTTCAATGCCGAGCCGGTCCTCGATTACGCCGACGCGAAGAAATCGGATACCGCGCGCTATGCGGGGTTCTTCAACGAGATGCTCAAACGCGGCGTTTTCATCGCGCCGTCGCAATTCGAAGCGCTCTTCGTTTCCGCCGCGCACACCGACGAAGACGTCGACCGCACGATTGAAGCGGCGCGCGATAGCCTCGAAGCCATCGCCGCCAAAAATTCCGCCGCATAAATTCCCTGTTCTTGTGGGGATGCCGCCTACTTTGGGATGTCGTTCCGGACGATCTCACCGCCCTTCATCACGAATTTCACATGCTCGAGCTGCCCGATGTCGTCGAGCGGGTCGCCGGTCACGGCGATCATGTCCGCGAATTTTCCGGCCTCGACGGCGCCGATCTGGCCGGCCCAGCCCATTAGATCGGCCGCGTTGATGGTGGCGGATTGAATCGCCGCCAGCGGTGACATGCCGTAACGCGTCATCCATTCAAATTCAATGGCCTGGGTGCCGTGCGGAAACGGGCCCGCATCGGTGCCGAACGCGATTTTCACGCCGGCGGCGAGCGCCTTCTTGAAGCTGGCTTCGTGGAGAATGACGCGGGTTGTTTTCCCGCCCGACTTTTCGAGGTCAATTTTTTCGAGCGCGCCGGCATAGACATAGAGCGTGGGAACGAGATAAGTGCCCCTTGAGAGCATGTGCTGGATGGCTTCGTCGTCGAGCTGGATGCCGTGCTCGATCGAGGCCACACCCGCATCGATGCAATAGTGCAGCCCGGGCCCATCGTAGGCGTGGCAGGCGACCTTGATGCCTTTCAGGCGCGCCTCGTCCACAATGGCCTGAACTTCCTCGAAAGTGAAATTCGAGATGCTCACTTCCTTTCCATCGGGCGTGAAGCTGTAGCGGTCCGTGCCGTAGATCTTGATCAAGTCCGCGCCGTAATTGAATTGCTCGCGCACGGCCTTGCGCGCTTCGACGGGGCCGTCAACGGTCTGCACACCGATGGGGACCGTGACTTCCGGCGAATAGCCTTCGAGCCCGTAGCCGCCGGTCGAAGAGATTCCGCGCGTCGAAACTTTCAGGCGCGGGCCTGGAATCAGGCCCTGGTTGATGGCGTTGCGCACGTCCACGTCGCTGTACATTGCGCCTTCGGTTTCGACGTCGCGCATGGCGGTGAAGCCGGCCTCGAGATCGCGCTTCACGTTGAGGGTCGCGAGAATGGTCCGGTATTGCCAGGACTGCTTGAGCAGGATGTCGTCATAGTGCGAATCATCGGTGTCGGTGAGCATGATGTGCGTGTGGCAATCGATCAGACCGGGCAGCACGGTCGCACGGCTCAAATCGACCACCGTGACGCCTGCGGGAATGGTTACATCGCTACTTGCCGCGACGCGCTCGATGCGCTCGCCGCGGATTATGATCACCTGGTTCGTGAGCATTTTCCCGGCACGCACGTCGAGCAGTTTCCCCGCGCGGACGTAGGTTTCCGGCGGGTCTCCTGCCAGGAGCGCGGGGGACGGAAATAGAGCGGCAACGAAGATCAAGACGAACAAATTCACAATTCGACGCATGTGGCCTCCTGAAACTTGCAAAGTGTGCGGGGGATTCTAACTCGGATTGTGGAGGGAGAGAGAAGTCGTTTCCTGCGGCTAAGGCGAGAAGCGAGGAATTAAATTGATACCAATTTGCCTGTTGAGCGTCAAAGTGTGCAGCGGTGTGTCTGCTTTAGTGTCCGTAGGATAGAATTACCGATTCTCGTGCTTAGCCATGTCAAACATTTGAACGCGCGGGACGAAGGGAGACTTGCGGAATGGCTTTGAATCCGAGCGGTGGGCGAATGAGGCGGGGCGGATTGCTGGTTTTGATAGCAATGGTCGCGTATGGCGGCGCTGCACTGCGGGTGATGGGCGCGCCGCAGGAGGACAAAGCGGGAGCGTCCGGCCAGGCCGAGGCTAAGAGCGAGAAGAAGGACGAGGGCCTGCCGCTCAAGACTACCCGGAAAATCAGCTTCACCACCGACGAGGGCACCTGGATGTCACTCGATCCCTCTCCCGACGGCAAACAGATCGTTTTCGATTTGCTGGGCGATCTCTATATCGTCCCGATGACGGGCGGAGAAGCACGCCGGCTCACGGACGGGCCGGCCTGGGATTGCCAGCCGCGATTCTCGCCGGACGGAAAGCAAATTGCGTTCATCAGCGACCGCAACGGCAGCGACAATCTCTGGCTGATCAACGTGGACGGCAGCGGGCTGAAAAAGGTGAGCGACGAAACGGACGATCAGCTCGGTTCTCCCGCGTGGGCTCCTGACGGAAACTACATTGTGGTCCGCAAATATGGCCCCTACCCGGGCGCGACCGATTATCTGCGCTGGACTAGCCTGTGGATCTTTCACAAGGATGGCGGGAAGGGCATCGAGCTGGTGAAAGGAAAGGGAGAGACGGAGATCAGCTCCGGCGCGGTGTTTTCTCCCGACGGCAAGCTGGTCTATTTTTCGAGTCACTCGGGAACCTACAAGTACAATGTGGATATCGGGCGCTTTCAGGTTTACACCTACAATCGGGATACGGGCGAGCTCGAAAAAATCACTTCGGAATATGGCGGCGGCTTGCGGCCGATCGTTTCGCCCGACGGGCGCTGGCTCGTCTACGCCTCGCGACACGACGCGAAGACGGGACTGCGCATTCGCGACTTGACCACGCGCGAGGAACACTGGCTGGCGCTGCCCATCCAGCGCGACGATCAGGAAGGATTTGCGGTGAACGACTTGCTGCCCGGTTATTCGTTCACACCGGACTCGAAAGCGGTCTTGTTCACGCACGATGGGCATATTCAGCGCGTGGACGTCGCCACTCATGAGGTGGCGACGATTCCGTTCACTGCCAACGTCGAGCAGAGTCTTGGCCCGCGCGTGCACACCGATTGGCCGATTGACGATGGGCCGCTCACGGTTCGGCAGATGCGCTGGACCAATCAATCACCCGATGGGAAGCAGATCGTTTTCAGCGCGGTGGGCAAAATCTGGGTGATGGATTTGCCGGATGGGAAGCCGCGGAGATTGACGTCGGGAATTTTGCGCGAATACTGCCCGACGTTTTCACCGGATGGGAAGTGGGTAGCCTACGTCACTTGGTCGGATTCAGACGGAGGCGAGCTGTGGAAGATTGCGGCGTCGGGTGGTGCGCCGGTGAAGCTCAGTGCTGTGGCCGGCTACTATTCAGCGCCGCAGTGGTCTCCGGATGGCAGCAAACTTCTCTTTGTGATGGGCTCGAGGCGCGGATGGCTTCGCGCGGACGAGGCGGATATTCAGGAGGTCCGCTGGATCTCCGCCGATGGCGGCCCGAGCCATACGATTGTGGCGCTCTCGGGGAATGGCTACCAGCAACCGACGTTTAATGGCGACGGGACGCGCGTCTACTACATGGAAGATGGCCCGCGCCCGACCGAAGGGCCGGGATTCCCGCCGCGCATGCTCCGCTCGGTCCGATTGGATGGCGTGGACAAGAAAACACTTTTTCATTTTGACGGCGAGTTTGTTCTCGCGATTCCTTCTCCGGACGGCGAATGGATTGCGATTCAAGACCGTTACGATGCTTATCTCGCCGCGTTTCCGAAAGTCGGCGACACAGTGGTGAATCTCAACTTCAAGGCTCCGGCGGTGCCGCTCCGGCGTGTGACCAAGGAAGGCGCGAATTATCTTTACTGGGCGGATGGCGGGAAAACGCTCACGTGGAGTTTTGCGAATGAATTTTATCGCGTGAAGCGGGAGACGGTACTGCAAGCCGAAGCGATCGTTGAAAAAACTGGTGACAAACCGGCGGAAAAGCAGGACTCCAAATCGGATGCGAAGCCGGAGGCCAAGCCCGAAAGCAAGGAGCCTGCCTGGAAGCCGGAGGCGTTCTCGATCGCCCTGCAAGTGCCGCGCGATATTCCGCAGGGCGCGCTTTATCTGCGCGGCGCACGACTGGTGACGATGAAGGGGGAGGAAATCATCGAGCGCGGGGACGTGCTTATCGAGAACAATCGCATCAAGGCCATTGGACCATCGAGCGAAATGCACGCGCCCGCCAGCGCAAAAGTGATTGACGTCCGAGGCAAGACAATCATGCCCGGCTTTGTGGATATTCACTCGCACCTCCGCACCGAGCGGCCCGAGATGACGGAGGAGGAGTGGTCCTATGCGGCGAACCTGGCCTACGGAGTGACGACCACTCGTGATCCTTCGATCGAATCGAATACGGTCTTCGCACAAGGCGAGCTTGTCTCCGCGGGCGACTTGATCGGGCCGCGCATTTATTCGACCGGGACGGCCATCACCACGGAAGCCGCGAGTCTGACCAGCCTCGAGGAAGCCGAGAACCTGGTGAAGCGATACAAGATGCACGGCGCCGATTCATTGAAGGAGTACATGCAGCCGCGGCGCATCGAGCGGCAGTGGTTGGCCATGGCTGCGGCGAAGGAGGGAGTAAACATCACGGCCGAGGGTGGCGGCGACTTGAAAACGGATCTGACCATGGTGCTCGACGGGTACACGGGCGTGGAGCACGGGCTGCCGGTGGTCCCGATTTATAAGGACGTGATCCAGCTTGAGGCGCAGGCCGGCACCACTTATACGCCGACGTTGATCGTTTCCTACGGTGGCGAGTTCGGCCAGTTTTATTGGCGACAGCGGATGGACATCCATGCCGATCCGAAGGTGATGCGCTTTACCCCGCACGAGCAGGTGGATAGCGTGGCGCGCCGGCGAGTGCTGCTCTTCGATGAGGAATATACGTTTCCGTTGATGGCCCAAGGTGCCGCGGGAATCGTGCGGGGGGGCGGCCACGTGGCGCTCGGCTCGCATGGCGAGCAGCAGGGGATTGGCGCGCATTGGGAGCTGTGGATGTTGCAATCGGGGGGCATGACGCCCTGGCAGACTCTCTACTGCGCCACGATGAACGGAGCCGAGAGCATCGGCCTTGAGAAGCAGGTGGGTTCGCTCGAGCCGGGGAAGCTTGCTGACTTACTGGTGCTCAATTCGAATCCTATCGACGATATTCACAATTCCCGGGACCTCCTGTACGTAATCAAGAACGGAAATGTGTATTTGGCTGACACTCTAAATGAGATTTGGCCGCAGAAAAGGACGTTCAAGCCATTCTACTGGATCAAGGATGATGATGAACTTAGGGGAGTTCCGTACTGAACGATGAGTAGAAGCGGCGGATTTGTGAAAACCATGGCAGGTTACAGAAAACAAGTGGCTTAACTCAAAACGAGGCGAATTGGAGCGAAAGAGAAGCCATTCAGGTCTCAAGGGAATGGGATTTCCTCCCAATCCGCCCCTACGGGCCTTTTCTTTTGCCACGTTCGAGCTCCGAATCTTCTATCTGCTGTAAATACAATACTTAGCATGGCTAATAGGGATGGTACTAGCCGTGCTTTTCTCCTCGTTGTCAGGGATTCACGAGGAGACCCCTTCGATGGTTTTCGCGATTGCAGCGCTCTTTCTTCATCTAGCTCCCCCCCCGGCAACCGCTCCGACGACATCCGGCAGCCAGCCCGTAACCACTCGATCCGAAGCGACCGAGGTCGTAAGTGCCCCGGATTCAGCGAATACTGCCCATTTCAACCTCGACAGGGTTAGCCTGAGCAACACGGCGACCGGAAGTAGTGGAAATTCCGCACCTAAATTGACTGCCATATCTCTCGGATCCACCGAAAATGCCTCCACATTATCAACGGTTCGCATCCCTGAAATTCACACCGGCAAGCCCGAGGGCGTGACGGCGGCCGAAATCAAGCCCTACAAGCGCGAATGGCTGGCGCTCATGGTGGTGGAGCATGGTGCTGCGGCATTTGACGCGTATTCGACGCGCCAGGCCATTTCGAGAGGCGCCGTGGAAGACGATCCATTCATGAGGCCCTTTGCGCACTCCGGGGCGATCTATGCGGCCACGCAAGTGGGGCCGGTGCTGTTCGATCTTGTCGCGCGGCACATGTTGCGCAGCGAGAATGGCTTCATCCGCAGGATGTGGTGGATCCCGCAAACGGCGAGCGCGGCAACGTCTATATTTGCAGGGGTGCACAATTTGAACGTCGCGAGCCACCAGTAGCAGGAATTCAGCCGCAAATTTTCTTTCTCCCTGGCGGGAAGATTGAACAAGGACATCCGGACTTTCTCCTCGGATGTCCTTTTTTTATTGGCGAGAGACGCCGGACTATTTCGGGAAGCCCGCGGCAGCACCGGCCTCGGAGAGCGAAACGCCAGCCATTCGCTTGTTGACCCATTCGGCGGCGCGCTTCGCGGCATCCACGGCGCCGTAAAACACCGACTCGGGACCGACGGAATCCGTATTGGCAAAGACAATGCGTTCCAGGGGCGCGTTCGCAGCCGGAATTATTTTTGTGTACGTCCCGGGGGAGGACAGGAAGATCCCATGGCCGCGTCGATAAAAGTGTACTTCCAGGGGTTCGGCATTAAATTCCGGGAGAAGCTTATGGAAATCGCGCAGGACATTCCCTGCGATTTGGCGGCAACCGTCGATCCTGAGGAGCTTGTTGCGGTCCAATTCTGAGATCGGAGTGTAGAAAGTAAGGATGCTGTTCTTCTGCTGGTAGCCTGGCTGCTTGAGCTCCACCCAATCCGCGACAATCATGTCAGCAAAAGAATTCCCAGGGCACCATGTGTCGTAGGCGCGGGTGTAGACGGGTTTGTCGAAGATCATGTTGATAACGGCATAGGGGCAATAACGGAACGAGCGCATTGCATCCGTCTGATCATCCGAAAGTCCGGAAACGAGGCGCGAGGTGATTAATTTGGGCGTGGCCATGATCACGAATTTGGCGGCGACCGTGCGTAGCGCACCTGCGTGAGAATACGTGAGGTTTACTTCTGTTTTCTGCGGATCGACAGCGACAATGGTCGCGTCGGAGATCATCCTCTCGGCATATTGTTCACGCAGCAATTCCGAGAGCCTTTGCGTGATGACCGCGTTCCCGCCCGGCAAGGTTACTCGGGTGTCTTCTTTTGCCGATTCTGATTGCTCCTTCAGTTCGATGAGAGCGACCATCGTGGACGTGTCTACTGCCTTCGCGCCGTAATTCGAGGGGCCGTAGCAATCCCACCATTGCTTCACTTCGGGGGCGTAGGATTTCAGATATTTCGTCAGGGGAATACCGTCGAACTGCTCCTGATTCTTATCGGCGGCGAGCGCCAGCATATCGCCGCGGAATTTCTTAAAGCTGGCGCGGACATCGACGGGGAAGGGAAGCTCGTCGAGGCCTGTGCCCCAGGTGTCGGCGACCCATTTGTCGTTGATGATGGTGGCGTCGGGGGAATTGATGGGGAGCTGGGTCAAACCAATTTCGCGGGCGAGTTCGTCGCCTGCGGCCCCTTTATAGTCAAAAGCAGAGCCCGTACAAAACCGCTGGCCTTGATATTCCTCCATGGTGGCGTTGCCGCCCCATTGAGGCTCTTTTTCGAGGAGCAAAAAATCGCGGCCGCGCAAGAAATAGGCGGCGCTGAGGCCGCTGGCCCCGCCGCCGGCAATCACAATGTCATAGCGCTTGGAAACGGGCGGACGCGCAAAATTCTGGCCGTCGCGAACCTGGTGGCATATTTCGAAATGATCGCCTTCGATTTGTGGCCTGACTTCCTCCGGCGCTGCCAGGAGAGAAAGGTCTATGGGACATCCGGCCGCCACCGATCCGGCAACAATAAATTTAAGAAAATCACGACGGCTGCTGCTCATGACGGCTGTCCTTCGAGCGTTGCTTGCAGCAAGGAAGCGGTGTCCTCGCTCCTGCGCGCGCTACGGGTGCGCAGCCGGTACCAGATTAGAATCGTCAAGATCGAAAAGAGCAGAATCAACGTGGAGATGGCATTGATCTCCGGGGTGATGCCGCGGCGGAGGCGCGACCAGATTTCGAGTGGCAGCGTATTGTCGCGCCCGATCAGGAAAAAGCTGACCGCAATTTCGTCGAGCGAAAGCGTGAAAATCAGCAGGGCGGCGGCGATTAGCGAGACACGCAGGTTCGGGAGTGTGACAAGCCAAAATGTTCTCCAGTGATTCGCGCCGAGGTCGAGAGAGGCTTCCTCCTGCGCCCGGTCGAGCTTTTGCAGCCCGGCGAAAATTTCGGTGGTGGCGACGGAAATCAGCGCGGTTCCGTGGCCAAGAGTAATGGTCACGAGACTCAGTTTCATTCCCACGCCGACGAACAGCATCAAGAGAGAAAGCCCGGTGATGATTCCCGGAAGGATCAATGGGAGCAAAACGAGACGTCTGAAGAATGCCTTGCCCGGGAATTGCGCGCGATCGAGGGTCAGTGCAGCTGGCAAGCCGAGACCGAGCGAAATCGCAACGGCCACGGCCGCGACAATCAGGCTATTGAGCACGGCATCCCACAGCGATGCGTCGGATAAAAGCTGGCGGTACCAGTCGAAGGTCCACGAGGCAGGTGGAAAACCCCCAACACCGCCGCCGTTGAAGGAATACACCACGAGCACGATGATGGGGAGGTAGAGAAACGCGTAAACAAGGATCGCGTAAGCGGTGAGCAACAGAGCGCGGCCGGATATGGAACTTCCGCTCATGAAAGGGTGAGCCTCCTTTCGATCCGTTCGGTGACCATGAGCAGGCCGACAACGATAAGCAGCATGCAAAGAGAGATGGCGGCGCCCAGAGGCCAGTTGTAAGCGGCGCCGAACAGGCTCACCACGATATTCGAAATCATGATTCCGCTCGGCCCGCCGACGAGCAACGGTGCGAGGAAATCGCCGAGGGTGAGAACGAAGGCAAAAGTGGCGCCGGCAAGAATTCCCGGCAAGGAAAGAGGCAGCACGATGCGGCGGAACGTGGCCCAGGGCGAAGCGCCGAGGTCGTGCGAGGCCTCGATCAGATTTCGCGGGACATGCTCGAGGGAGGCAAAAATCGGAAGAAACGTAAACGGGGTGTAAATGTGAGTCAGAGTGAGGACCACCGCGAACGGGCTATAGAGAAAGAACTCCACCGGATGATGAGTGATGTGCATGTATTGAAGAAAACCGTTAAGGACGCCCTCGCTTCCCAGAATTGTTTTCCACGCGTAGCCGCGCACGAGGTAGCTTGCCCAGAGCGGAATGATGACAAGTTGGTAGAGAAGGTCTTTGCGCTTGGCAGCGTGAAAAGAGACGTAGTAAGCCAGCGGATAGCCGAGAAGAAGAGCGAGCACCGTCACGGCGCCGGCAATGCGCATCGAGCGGAAAAGCACGCTCAGATAAATGGGATTGCGCATAAGCTGCAAGTAATTCTGCAAGTTCCAGTTATGGACGATCGCCTGGAACGCGGAGACGGACCAAAAGCTGTAACAAAAAAGAATGGCGTAGGGGACGAGCAAAAAGACCGTGACCCAAAGGAGCGGCGGAATCGCGACGGATGCTTTGTATGCCCTTGTATACATCCTTAATCCTCGTTGCCGGGGCGGACGCGGATCGCGTCGCTGGCGCTGAATTCAAAAGCCTGCTCGCCGCTCAATAGGCCCGGGGCGGGAATTCGCGCGCGAAGGATTTGCGAATTGCCGCAATCAATTTCAAGCAAATCCATGGCGCCGCCGAAAGTCTGATTACGGATACGACCTCGGAAACGAGCGGTGGCTACATCGGGGGATTCTGCCAGCGCGCCGGGCGAGGCCAGGCGAATGCACTCAGGGCGCAGCGAGTACGTGACTTTCCCTGACGGAGCGAAGGACCGCCAAATGATTGCGCCGGCGTGCGCGATGCCGTCGCTTACCTCCGCGAGAAGCAAGTTTGTCTGACCGATGAATTGCGCCACGTAGTCCGTCGAGGGGCGGCTGTAAATCTGGCGCGGCTCGGCGACCTGCTCGAGCAATCCGGCGCGCAAAAGCGCAATACGATCCGAGAGCGCCATGGCCTCTTCCTGATCGTGGGTGACAAAAATAAATGTGATGCCGACTTCGCGCTGAAGGGACTTCAGCTCCGTTTGCATTTGGCGCCGGAGATTCGCATCGAGCGCGGAATGCGGCTCATCGAGGAGCAGGACGCGCGGGCGGTTCACGAGAGCACGCGCGAGCGCCACGCGCTGTTGCTGGCCGCCGCTCAAACGCGCGGGAGCCGACTGCGCGAACTCCCGCATCTTGACCATGTCGAGCGCATTCATGACGCGCTCAGGAATTTCACCCGTGGGGGCGCGCTTGGCTCGGAGCCCGTAGGCAACATTTTCAAATACCGAAAGGTGGGGGAAGAGCGCGTAGCTTTGAAACACGGTATTCACCGGGCGGCGGTGGTGCGGAACGTTGTCCAGCCGTTCACCGGCCATCCAGATTTCGCCGCGGTCGAGTTGCTCAAAACCAGCAATCAAGCGCAGGAGGGTGGTTTTTCCGGAGCCGCTTTCTCCGAGGATGGTTAGAAATTCGCCCGGCGCGACATCGAGAGAAATTCCGCGCAAGACGCTGCGTCTTCCAAATTGTTTGACCACATTTCGAATGGAAAGCAGAGCGTCGGGCGGTGCAGGCGGCGATTGCCGGGCATCCTGCGTGACGGGAGAACTCACCGAGGCGCTCCGGCAGTGAGGCGGGGAATCCGCTGGGGAGCTAGCGAGCGAGGCGCTTGCTGCGATGAAAGCGCGTGATCGGAGGTATGAATTCTCATTGCGCGGCTTTGACCTCGTTCCAGATTTCGTTGTACTTGTCACGCCGGGGAACTTGCTGCCAGAAATAAATGTGGGTCATGTATTCGTCCACGTTATCGAGGTGAAGAGATTTCTTTTGCTCATCGCTCAAATATCGGCCGGCCTGGGGATTTGCTGGGTCATATCCGGTGACGTCGGTGACAGCCTTCTGCGTCTTCGCCTCGATCATGTACTCGAGGAATTGCGCGGCAAGTTCCTTGTTTTCGCTGGCGGCAGTGATCATTAGGTGGTCGATCCAGCCTGTCGTGTTTTCCTTGGGGATGGTTTCGCCGATGGGGAAGTTCTTTTTGCGAAGCTGATTGGTCATCAGGGGCCAGCCCATGGCAGCGACGATTTCGTGGTTTTCGAAGAGATTGGTGAGCTCGCCGCCGGTGGCCCAGATTTTTCGGATGTTGGGTTTCAGCTCGAGCAATTTCTTCTTTACATTTTCAAGTTCTGCGTCGCTGAGGTTATAGAGATGAGCGGGGTCGGGCTGGTCGTAGCCTACAACTTGGGCAGCCATGTAGAGAGTTGAAAGCTCGTCCCAGACGGAAATTTTTCCCTTCAGCTTGGGATCCCAGAGAGCCGCCCAACTATCGGGCGTCTTCGGGAAAGCAGTCGTGTCGTACAACAGGGGATTCGGCCCCCAAGTGAACGGCACGCCATACACATTGCCATTGACGCGGACGAGCGGCATCGAGCGCAGCCGCTCGGAAAGCTGCGGGTAGGAGGGAAGTTTCGAGAGATCGAGCGGCGCGGCCAGCCCCGCGGAGGCGATCATGGTGGCGACGTCGCTTGAAGGGGAGATGACGTCGTAGTTGCTGGCGCTACCGCCGCGCAATTTGGCCACCAGTTCGTCGCTCGAGCCCATGTAGGAGGCGCTGATCTTGCAGTTGTGGGATTCTTCGAATGCATGCACGAACGAGGGATCCGCGTAACCCTCCCACACGAGCAGGCTGAGCGATGGCGCTGGTTTCTTGCATCCGCCAAACGGCAGCAGCAGAAGAAGACAGGCGATCGCAATCTTCGAGGCGAATTTTCTCATGGTCGGAATTGTGCGCGCTCCTTTTAGAAAGTGGGCGGCGTATTGACCCACAGGACCCATGCTTCCTTCTTGCCCGGGTTCGACCAACGATGCTGCGTGCTGCTCTCGAAATAGAAGCTGTCGCCCTCCTCGAGACGGAGAGCTTCGCCGCCATCGAGCGAGATTTCCAGGCAGCCGCGCATGACGAAAAGGAACTCCTCGCCTTCGTGGGCGTACGATTCTCCGCTGCCGGAGTCCGGGGCGACCCGAAAAAGATGCGGCTCCATCACAGTATTTCCCCACGAAAGCAACTCCATGCGAACGCCGGGCCCCGCTTCCAGAACTTTTCTTTCTTGAGGGCGGACGCGGCCCGGGTTCGCCTGCGTGGGATCGAAGAGCGAAAGAATATTGAGGCGGTAGAATCGCGCGAGCCTGCGGAGAGTGGCGACAGAGGCGCTCATCTGGCCGCGTTCGAGCGCAGACAAAAATCCAACCGAAACGCCGGCGGCGTGGGCTACGCGCGCGAGCGAGTAGCCGCGGCGCAGGCGAAGGCGCCGCAGGCGCGGCCCCACTGGGCTGGCCTTTGCGCCGGCGCGGCTCGCGGGGGAGAGGAGACCCTGAGTCTTGAGCATGTGCACGATGGCGGGCGCATTCATGCCGCGGGCGCGGCGGAGGAATTGGGCGCGTTTCAACAAGCGCACATCGGAATGCGAGTAAAGGCGGTAATGGCTGCGCGTGCGAGCCGGGGCGATGAGCCCGAGATTTTCCCAGGAGCGGAGAATCGAGGGAGAAACGCCCACCAATTGCGCGACATCACTGATGCGAAGATAGCCGTTTGCGCGCACAGTCTTCGCCGAATGCTTCCGGGACGCGGCCAAAACAGTTTCCCCTTGACAACCCCTGAGCCTTCCACTAACGTTCGCGAATTATAGTAAGGTTTTTCCATGCGCTGCAATGGAATTCTGGGGCCGGGGGAAGCGTCTGGGGTGGACGCGAACTTTCCAAAGGAGCGGCAATGAGAGCGACGCAATGGGGACGGGTGTGTCTGCTGGTGTCTGCGGGCCTGTTCTTGAGTGTTCCAGCGTGCGGACAGACGACCGGGGAAATTCGCGGAACGGTCAAAGACCCCTCGGGCGCGGTCGTTCAGGGCGCTGCCGTCAATGCGACTCTCACGGGAACGGATTCGACGCGGCAAGCGGTCAGCGGAGATGATGGCGCGTTTGACATCCCCGAACTGGCCGTAGGCAGCTACGCCGTTTCCGCGACTGCGCAGGGCTTTAAGAAATTCGTTGTCAAGGATGTGGTGGTGACGATTGGGCACGTCAACGTCGTCAACATAGTGCTGCAAGTGGGCGGGTCGGTTGACACGGTGACG
>Ga0187819_10000427_pt1 | contig 20913 bp, 19 predicted proteins | sample NC_wetland_sal_i_15_FD_132411 | JGI IMG/M metagenome (GOLD analysis project Ga0187819, IMG submission 132411) | Wetland sediment microbial communities from Neuse River Estuary, North Carolina, USA - SO4_4 | ecosystem: Environmental > Aquatic > Freshwater > Wetlands > Sediment | place: USA...
CCTTGTCCCGCAGCATCTTGCTGGCGTCCGGGATGGATTCCTTGGGCATGGTCACGCGGAACTTGCCGGAGGGTTCGCGCAGCTCGCCCTGGGCCTCGGCGCTGATGGGTGAGAGGTAGAACGTCACTTCGCGGATGTTGCCGCGCTCCGCGTTCGAGTAGAAATCCGTCAGGCTCAGATCGAGTTCCCGCGCGGAGTTGGAGGAGCCCTGAGTAATCTTCCAGAGCACCACGGCCAGCACCAGCATGAACAGCCAGAACAGGACAATTCGTATTGTGGAGTTCACGACTTACCTCGCCCGCCGGCGCGCTGCCCGGCCCCGCACGCCCGCCTGCGCGGGCCGCTTGCTTGTTTGCTGCGCGCCGCCCCTTGTGAGCGTCGCGATGTGGTCCAGGTTCCGGTACAACCCCTCGCCGTCCGGCAGCCCGTATCCCACCAGATAGTTAGATGCAGCCGAGAACCCCAGGTAATCGGGTTGCAGCGCCACCCGCCGCTCTTCCGGCTTGTCCACCAGCACCGCCACGCGAACCGAGTGCGGATGGCGCTCCCCCAGCCTGCGAACAAAAAACTCCAGGGTTACGCCGGAGTGCAGCACGGCATCCACGACGAGGACGTCCCGGCCCTTCAGTTCAGGATTGTAACTGAAAAAGACCTCGCGGCGCTGGTGGCCGTTCACGTGGACTTCCCGCAGCTCCGCCTGCACGAAATGGCACACCACCGGCGAGCGGATTTGCCGCACCAGGTCCGCCGCGAAAATGAACGCATTGTCCAGCATGGCCACCACGTCCACGCGATCCTTGCCGTAGGTCAGGGAAATTTCACGGCCCATTGCCGCCACGCGGGCGGCGATCTGGCGGGCCGAGTATTCTTCGTGCAGCACCGGGTTCACAGTTCTTCCTCGCTGATCAGCACAGCCGACCGCGTCTCCTGGCTGGCCGCGCAACTCGCCGCGGGTGGCAGGCCCCTCACCCACACGAGCCCCCGTCCACTCTCCAACACCGGCCACAGCGCACGCTCGCTCGCGGAAACTCGGGCCTCGCGCAGCAACTCCTTCAGCTTCCGCGCCTGCCGCCTCCCCCTTGGGCAATAGACATCCCCTGGATGCCAGTTCCGGAAGAGGAAGGGTGGGCTCAATCGGCCCGCATCGAGGGCATTTTCGCTCACTCCAGTCTCCCCTGCCCCTTCCGTGCAGTCAACGACTTTCAGCCGCACCCGCCGTCCGATTGCCGGAACAATCACCTCGAGCGACCCGCGCTCGGGCAGCGCTACTTGATGGCAGAACCCTCCCCCTCCCTGTTCTTTTAGACGCCCTTTGCCCCCCGCTAGGTTCCCGGCGGTAAAAATCACCTCGTCGAAATCCCGCCGGACCTCCACGCCGTGGGGCAGCTCCACGCGGTGGCCGCTCCGGTTCCCGCGGGACACATGGAGGACGCTTTCCACGTGCTCTGCCGTGAATCCCCGCCGGTGGCCCAGCACCTCCTCCACCGCGCGCCGCACCATCCGCCGCGCCAGCGCCGCCTGCGCCTCGCCATCCGGCAGCAGCTCCTGCGGCAGCGGCGCCAGAAGATCCGCGGCCCGCAGCACCACCTGCGATCCCTCGCGGCGCGCCAGCGCGCGGAACCGCGCCTCCGCCAGCGCCGTGCCGAATCGTTCCTCCTCGCGAGCCAGCTCCGCCAGCCTGCAAAGCTGTCCCACGATGTTCGGCTGGAATTCGCGTTCCAGCAGGGGCAGCAGGTCCCGTCGTAGCCGGGCCCGCAGCCGGGCCGTGTCCACGTTCGTGGAATCCTCGCGCCACGCTTGGCCGATGGCCGTAAGCCACGCGCGCAGCTCCGCGCGTCGCACCTCCAGCAGCGGCCGCACCACCCGCCCCGCGGCGGGATAGATGCCCGCCAATCCGGCTAGCCCCGTGCCCCGTACCAGATGTGCCAGAACCGTTTCCGCCTGGTCGTCTGCGGTGTGTGCCGTAGCCACCCGCGTCACGCGTGCCTCCTGCACCATCCGTTCAAAGAACCCTGTGCGGAGCTGCCTCCCGGCCTCCTCCAAATTTAAGCGGTGGCTCTTTGCCCAGGCGGCCACGTCCTCCTCCTCCCGGAAAAACTCCAGCCCCAGCCGCCCGGCCAGCTCCGCCGTGAATGCCTCGTCCCCGGCCGATTCCTCGCCACGCAGGCCGTGCTGGAAATGCAGGACGGCCAGGCGAATCCCCAGTTCGTCCTGCAGGCCGTGCAGTAGCCGCAGAAGCGCTACCGAGTCCGCGCCCCCGGAAACTCCTACGCCCAGCCGGTCTCCAGGCACCGCCAGCCCCCGCCGTTCGAGCGCTTCCTTCACGCGATGTGGGAGAGAAGAACGCATGGGACCGCCCGCCCCCAATCGGGCACGCCACACAATTCTATGCCCTTAGCGCAGCAAAGCAGAAAGATGAACAACCGGAGGGAAAAGGTGTGAGAGAAAGCGTTCCCGGCAGCCGCCGGACGGCTAGGGCATGGCCAGGAAATCCCGCTCGAAGATTTGCCGCGTGTGGGCTATGCGCGCGTCCAGCGCCACCGCGGCGTAATACGAGCACCCGGAACGTTCGCTCGCCGCCCAGGCGATCGCCGCCGGCATCACCGGCCCGCACAGGACTCGCACCACGCCCAGAAAGGCGTGGTAGGCCCGGATCAGCCCCAGCTTGTAGCCGTCTCCATCCGTCTCCGGGCACAGGTCCACCAGCCGCCGGAGCCGCAGGAATTCATCCCCGCTGACTCCCTGCCCCTCGATCCCGGTAGCCTCCCGCGCCGCTTCCGACAGCTCCACCCGCCGTCCCGCCGCCACCTGCAACCGGCAATAGGTGACAAAGAAATTCAGCAGCAGTGCGAGTGAAATTACCAGAATGATGGCGGGCAGGATCATCGTGCGTGCGACGCAGCAAGCTGGGCAGTCGCCAGCCGCGCCTCCTCCGGGACTTTCCATAGCGTATACGCCCAGGCCATCGGCAGCCAGGTTCCCACCAGGGGAGGCAAGACCGTCCGGGCCATGGCGAAGTCAGGGAACAAATTCCGCAGCGCGTAAGTGGCCGAGTACGCGCTGAAATAGATGCCCAGCGCCAGCACCAAGTGGATCAGCCGCGACCTCGTCTCCCGCAGTTTCATGATCGCGCCCCACAAAATGTAGGTCAGCACCAGGCCCACGAAGTAAAGATTCTGCGATAGCTGGATCACGAACCGGCTGGTCAGATGGTCCTGGCTCTGGTGGACGATCAGGAAGCTCACGCACCCCGTGCTCAGAAGCAACATCAGCGAGGCCCCGCGCACGTACTTGTTCGCGTGCATCTCCCCGAAAACATGCTGATACAGCCCGAACACGGAGAAATACAGGAGGATCGTCAGCAGCGCGTCGCAATAGTAATAGAAATACCGGTACTGCATCGAAGTCAGGCCGTAGTGGGCCACGAAGTAATAGCAGAGGATCGTCCAAATCGCATCGGCCAGCATGTAGATGTTGAGGGTCAGGTAGCGGATAAATTGTTTGTGGGCAAGCGAATACGCGACCACGAATACTTCGAGGCCGACGCTCAGAATCCAGATTGCGTAGTCTACCGGCCCGAGCATTTCGAGCACGCCGGGCCTGGCCTGCTATCGGGACGCCGTGAGAACGCTATCGCGGCCAGTCTGCCGGTTGAACCGGAACGGCCGTGTTTTGCATTGTCCAGGGCGTCGGGGGAACAGGGGCTCCGCCATTCGCAATCAACCACGGTGTCGGTGGTACAGGGGCTCCGCCGTTTGCTACCGTCGGACCCGCCTGTGCCATGTGGCTGACCAACATGGCGGTCACGAGCACGAGAAGGACTAGAACCATCACTTTCGACCACTTGTACATGACTGGTCTCCTGGGGCGCTATGCGCGCCTCGGACCAGTATAGTGGCCAGTCCTAGTACTTCCTAACCGCCTTGTGTCGTAATGGTCAACACCCCTCCCCTTTGCAGGGTCAGGCCAGCTACCTCCTTTACCTCGCCGAGATTCTACCCTACGGCCTCCGCGGGTCAACAGTACTTCTGTACCATCGGCCAGGCTCCCGGAATCTTTACTCCCGCCTAGCTGCTAGGCCCGCAGGTGCCAGCGGGGGCCCCTTCGACCCGGCAAAGGGCCGTGTGCCAGGCTAAAACGGGCCCTCCTAGCTACCCTCTCCGCCCCTCTCCCCCCTGCCGCACCACCGTCCTGAGGATGAAGCCATCTCCGGCCACGCTGGCCCTCCCCTTTGCTTGACACTTCCTCGCCTCGCTCCCTAACATGGATCCTCACCGTGCCGGCGTAGCTCAGTGGAAGAGCGAGGGTCTCATAATCCCTAGGCCGTGGGTTCGATTCCCCCCGCCGGCACCAGTCTTTCCCTGCCTAAACGCCCGCAATCCCCCATTTGAGGATCTCGTGTTCCAGCAGCGGACTCACATCTTTTTTCCCCTCTGGCCCGCTGGAAGTGCGGGAGATAGTTTCTTAGTGGGCGACCACCCGTCCGGAACCATCGTTCGTAACTTCCCACAACGCCGTTTCTGGACCGTGAGAGCCAGGTGTACGCTTAGCGACCTGTGCCAGCTACGGTGTTCTTCGGCACAATAGCTGATTCGTTGCAGTCTAAGTTGCATGAGGGTCTGTTGGTACCTATTTATCTGTTTATCCCTATCTGCATGCTCGTTTGGATGTAATGGGATGCACAGCCTATGACTTTCACTAAAGTAGAAAACGACACGCTACCCCGTGAACAGTGCAGTGTTGAATGAGAATGGACCCAATATCTGGCTCAGCGCTACTCCGTGAGCAACCTCGTCCGCCTCGATGACGCGCCGTTTCTTTACGAGTTCATGCTCCACGAGAGCGATTATGGCCATCCCACCACCGAATCCTGCCGCTCCAATCTTCAAGAATTCCAGAGTGAGAGCAGGCAAAGAAATATGTCCGGTTTCGACATCGGGTTTGGTCGCGACGGTCACTGTCACTCACCGAATCAGAATGCAGGAGTCGGCACTCTGCCCCAGGCGGTCTCAACGGGCAGGCTTTTCAGATCGAGGACATTGAGGTTGTGTACATCCAAATCAACCATGAAATCGGGGGTCCGAACGGCGTTGACGCCGAACACATCGGATGGCTTCGCGACTACGACATTGGATACCTTCAGGAAGATCAACCGCCGGACCGCGCTGTCACCCATGTTGTCTTCCGAATGATGTCCTGGCTCGAACGCAGAATGCTCCGCTCCTCCCAGATGACCAAAGGGATGGAAAATCCAGTCGGTAAACCTGGCGATGGAGTGATGGCGCTTATAGAGCTGCCAATCGCCCCCAGTATTCGCGATCAGTCCCTGCATGACGTAGTTGGTCGGTAGAAAATACGCAACGTAGGACTCGTTGTCTTTCAGTTGGGATCGGATCCCTTCTACCTTCAGGATGTCCGCCATGCGGTGCTGCATCATCGGCTCATCCTCGGGCAACACTGCCAAGACCACTACGTTCGAGCCCGTCCAAACGGGAAGATGCTCCACAGTATAATGACGCAGGAGAAAAGCGCCTCCGATGGAGCAGATGGCAAGGGCGAGGAACGTCGCGACTTTGCCTCGGGCGGTAGCAAACGCGATAGCGCCCCCAAATGATTTCGGCAGGAACATGCCGGTTCGGCCCATATATTCACCGTAGGTTTCCGGGTACTGCCCCAGCATTCGCCGTTCTTCGTCCTTGGACAGCGCGTAGTACACCAAAACCATCACGAGCCACAAAACCACAACGATGAACCTGGGCCAGAGGATGGCGAGCCCTGCACCAGCAACAGCGAGAGCGACGTATTGCGGATGCCTTATCCAGCGATACAGCCCTCTTAGAACCGCCCCTTTCTTAAGGAACTTGCTCGCATAAACCTGAATGGCACACACGAGGAAAACGACAATGCCGAGCAAAAACAGGACCGAACCCATGAAACGCACGATCTTCAGCGGCACATTGGGCGGCACGACCATGTGCGTGAAGTAAAAGGAACTGAGCCACTTCGTCGCCGGGTATTTGGCTAAGCCCAGGAGAATCGGATTGAATGCGGAATAGAAGAAGCCGGCGAAGGGGCTGATCATGATCAGGATTTCAAAGCAGATCACAAAATAGAGGAGAATGGCACTATTCAGAATTGCTTTCGTCTTGCTCATATCGAGAGCCTCCCGTTACTGGAGCGATTAGAGCCGAGACCATTTTCCTGCGGCCCTTGTTTCTGCTTTTTCCTCGTCAGGGGCGAGCGCACGGCTCGTTCGAACTCTTTTGGCACACTCTCTAACAGGCGTGCGGGCTCCCCTTTTCTCGTTCGGGCCAGCTTGATTTTCCAACTTTTCAGCAGAGCACCGAGTTGATGGCGCATTTCGATAAGGTCTTGGATCTGTTGGTCGACTTGTTGCAGCTTTGACTCGGCTATCGCTTGAACCCGGCGGCACGGAGGCTCTCCGCCGTCCCGCATTTTTAGAATCGTTGTCAACTCCGGCAGTGAAAAACCGACGCTCAAAGCGCGTCGAATCAGGCGAACCCGCTCGAGCGAATCGGCAGGGTAGTCTCGATAGCCACCGCCAGTCCTGGGCGGCTTCCGCAGCAGCCCTAATCTTTCATAGTGTCTCAGCGTGTCGGTGCTGACGCCGGTGAGACGGGCCAAGTCTCCTGAGCGCATTGCATTGGCCTCAGGATTTCAGCTTACACCCTGGAATGGATTCCAGGGTCAAGCATAATCCCCTGGCCATCTCGATTGACAAAGCATGGTTATCCATTTCGCCGAGGTGCGCTATTTCCACTCCTCAAGGTCTCCTACGCGCAGGAGGCTCTTGAAATCGGATTCAATGCCGGGTACCCGTGTGAGGGCATGGGGTCTCGGCATTGTAACTCCCCAGAAGTCGCGCTCTGGGAAGTTACAGATGACTTCTTGATCTGTGGCCTCAACTTCTCAGAACGCCGTTCGTAAACCGTGGGGTCGACAGGTCCGGTGAACCGCGAGCCGAAGGTTGCGTCTGCCGCCAGTGGATTGTCATTCCAGCTTCTTCAGGTACATAGCGAATATAGAGCGAACAATTCCGCGTTCCAGTTACGTTCCAGTTGGGCGCAATTTTGCCGTATTGTGCGTTTTTAGCGTCTGGAGTTTTCAGTAAGTTCCCTGTTTTCAATACGCATGGAAATTCCGATTCCCCCCCGCCAGCACCAGTTTTCCTGCCTAAACAATCTAATTTCTCGCCTGCGGATGTCGTGTTCCAGCAGCGTACTTACATGTTTTCCCTTTGGCCCGCTGGAAGCGCCCAGACAATTTCCTAGCAGGCGACCAAGCTTCTAGAATCTGCATTCGTAACTTCCCAGAACACCGTGTCTGGAGCGCGAGGGCCACAGGTCCAGCTAGCCTCACCTCGTTTTTACGGCAACGAGTCGCGACGACAACTACTGAGCTGGTGTGTTCAGCTCAACGGAGGCTTGGGCAGTCCCCCGGTGGGATGCCCGCTGGACGAGCACGGCGTAGACGCCGCAGCTCACGGGAGTTCCCGCAACGGTGCTACGGCCCGAAGTGGCGGCGGAAGATTCCGCGCCAGGGCTTCCCACCGGGCCTTCACCTCCCGCATCAGTTCGGGGAATCGCGGATCGGTGCGAACGTTGGTCAGCAGTGGGTCGTGGGCCGCTAGAAATGGATGGTTCGTGAATCCGCGGTTCATAGCGATGCGAATCCACCTCAGGGCATCGTCATTCCGTCCGATGAGCGAGTAGCCGTCGGCAATAATGCGCGCACAATGCTCCAACTTGCTGGCGCCTTGTTCAAGGAGCGGCGTCATTTGAGCGCTCGACCGTTCCGCGTCTCCTTCCAAGGCATATTTCAGGAACAGCGCCCACGACTCATCAATGGTCCCGGCGAGCTTTTTGCCCACCATCTCCAGGATCTCAACGGCTTCGCCACGCTGCCCCGCGCTGGCAATCGCCGAAGCAGCCAAAATGTGCAAGTGGGACACCTCGTGTGCCAGCTTGATCACGCGGCGCGCCCCCGATGATCCCTCCTCGAATCGCCCGTTCATCAGGTGATTGAACGCAACGATGATCCACGTCACCGGAGTGAGCGGATCGATGGCCACCACTTCTTTCACGTACTCCCCGTCTTCGACTCCCGACGCTTCACAGAACCGGCACATTTCCGCGGTCACATTGGGGTCTCCGGGCCGCAACTGATGCGCCCGGTAAATATCCCGCAGCGCGCTGGCGGTCTCTCCTCTTACGCCCGCCACTAGCCCTCGGACAAATATGGCGAGAAAATCCTCCGGATCGAGCGTCAGCGCGCGCCGGGCATATTCAGCGGCCTCATCGAGATGCCGCTCGTCCGGGTCCATCATTGTGTTGACCTTGTTCCAGATGATTTGGCCCTTCGTGGCGAGCAGCAGCGAATTCTCCCCGACAATGCCAAGCGCTTCATCCACCAGATGGTTTGCCCGCTCCTGCGCTGCGGGCACCCAGTTGTAGATCTCCTGCCGGGCCCGCAGGTAGCAGTCGTAGGCCACAACGTTTTCGATCGGCCGGCTCGCTACTTGCTGTTCGCCCGAGTCGGTGAGTTTGATTTTCAAGGCCTCCACGATCTTCCGCGCGATCTCTTCCTGAATCCCAAACACATCCGCCACCGTCCCCGAGTATTTCTCGCTCCACAGAGGGGCGTCGCTGCTCGCCTCGATCAGCTCCGCGGTTACTCGCAGAGCGTCACCGGCTCTGCGAACCGAGCCTGACACCACGTGGGTCACTCCCAATTGCTTCGCGATGGAACGCGTGTCTCCGCTCGTGCCTTTCAGCGCCATGGACGAGTTCCTGGAAATCACCTTCAGCGCGTCAATCCGCGAGAGATCGGTGATGATTTCTTCCGTCAGGCCGTCGCTGAAATACTCGTTCCCGGGATCGGGGCTGCGATTGACAAACGGAAGGACCACCACGGCGACCTCGGGGCGGCTCGTTTTGCCGGCCACGGTCAGGGGACGCGAGCCGAGCGTCGACGCTTTTTGCGACGCCTGTCGTCCCAGTTCCCGCAATTCGTTGCCCACGTCGCGCGCCGTCTGCACGCGGTGGCGCGGGTCCTTCTCCAGGCAGCGCCGGATGATGCGCGCCAGATCACCCGGCAGGTCGACCCGCGCGTCGGTGACCGCCGGCGGCGTGTCGCGCAAAATTGCGGAGGTCAGCTCGGCCGACGACCGCCCCTGGAACGGCCGCTGGCCCGTCGCCATTTCGTACAGGACGATGCCCAGCGAGAAGATGTCGGTGCGATGGTCGATCTCGCGCCCGGCCACCTGTTCGGGAGACATGTAGGCCGGAGTCCCCATCACCATGCCCGCCGCCGTTCGCCCGGCCGACGTCAGCGTGGCCTCGATGGAATTGGCTGCTCCCGTCTCCTTCGCAAGACCGAAATCCAGCACTTTCACGCGGCCATCATCCGTCAGCATCACGTTGGCGGGCTTCAAGTCGCGATGCACGATGCCTTTCTCGTGCGCCGCCGCAAGCGCCTCCGCGAGCGCGAGGGCGATTTCGCGGATTCGCTCCACGGACAGCCCGCCTTCCGGGATCAACCGGTCGAGCGAGCGACCCTCCACCAGTTCCATGGTCAGGAAGTGCACGCCCCCGGCTTCCTCCACGGAGTGGAGCGTGATAATGGAAGGGTGATTGAGCGCGGCCACGGCGCGAGCTTCGCGCTGGAAGCGCGCCAGACGCTCCGGGTCGCGCGCCATATCCTCCGGCAGCACCTTCAGCGCCACGTCGCGCCCCAGCTTCGTGTCGGTCGCGCGATACACCGTGCCCATGCCGCCCGCGCCGATCGCGGCGGTGATGCGGTAGTGCGAAAGCGTGCGGCCGATCAGACGGAGCCTCCAGGGCGCTGGGCAGTTGACTGCAAATTCCAAGTCACTGGGCCAAAGCGCGGCTGATTCTACACCAAGGGGCCTCGCTGGATTGTTCCCGAGTCACAGCGCACCCGACCACCACTCGCGGCGAGCCAGCAGAATCGCTCTTTCGGCCGCGAATTCTTGTGGCCGCCGCCGCAATTCCCTTACAATCGGTGCGCGTGGGCTTCCCGTCCGAATCCATCCCATGCCACCACCTGCGGGGAGGTTATGTTGAAACACATGACTGCTTGGATTGCCTCGGGTGCCGTCGCACTGGGCACCTTCTGCATGCCTGCCACGGCCGCCGACGCCAAGTTCGGCCCGTCGAACCCGTTTTACGCGCCGAGCACTCTGCCCTTCCAAGCGCCTCCCTTCGACAAGATCAAGGATGAGGACTATCAGCCGGCCATCGAGGCGGGCATGGCCGAAGAGCTCGCGCAGATTCAGGCCATCGCCGACAATCCCGCGCCCCCCACCTTCGAGAACACCCTCGTGGCCATGCAGAAGACCGGCCAACTCTTGCAGCGGGCGATGGCCGCCTTCGGCGCCGTCACCGGGGCGAATACGAATCCCGTCTTGCAGAACGTGCAAACCGAGGAGGCGCCCAAGCTGGCCGCCCACGCCGATGCCATCTTTCTGAACCCGAAACTCTTCGCTCGCGTCGCTGCCGTCTACAAACAGCGCGACTCGCTCCACCTCGATCCCGAATCCTCGCGCCTCCTTCAGGTCACCTACGACAATTTCGTCCGCTCCGGCGCAAACCTCTCCGATGCCGACAAGACAGAGTTGAAGAAGCTGAACGAGGAAATCTCCACGCTCTCCACCGCTTTTTCGAACAAGCTTCTGGCCGCCACCAAGGCCGGGGCCTATTCCACCACCGACAAAGGCGCGCTGGCCGGTTTGTCCGATGCGCAGCTCGCCGCAGCCGCTCAGGCCGCGCAGGGCCGCAAACAGGAAGGCTATCTGCTCCCGCTCCAGAACACCACGCAGCAGCCCAGTCTCAGCTCGCTCAGCGTCCGCGCCACCCGCGAAGCCATCTTCGAAAATTCCTGGAACCGGGCCGAGCACGGCGATGCCAACGATACCCGCGACACCATCTCGCGCATGGCCCAGCTCCGCGCCCGCCGCGCGCAACTCCTCGGCTTTCCCAACCATGCGGCGTGGACGCTCGGAGACCAGATGGCCAAAACTCCCGAGGCCGCCTTGAAGTTCATGGATGCCCTGGTGCCCGGCGCAACCGCCAAGGCCGCGCGCGAGGCCAAGGATATCCAGGATCTCATTGACGCGCAGAAGGGCGGCTTCACCCTCCAGCCCTGGGACTGGAACTTTTACTCCGAGCAAGTGCGCAAGGCCAGGTACGATCTGGACCCGGCGGAGGTCAAGCCCTACTTCGAGCTGAACAATGTCCTCGAAAACGGCGTCTTCTACGCCGCCCACGAGCTCTATGGCATCACCTTCCGGGAACGCCACGACATCCCCGTCTACCAGTCCGATATTCGCGTCTTCGAGGTCTCGGACGCCGACGGCAAGCCCCTGGCCCTGTTCTATTGCGACTATTTCAAGCGCGACAACAAGAACGGCGGCGCGTGGATGGATAACCTGGTGACCCAGTCAAAACTTCTGGGCATGCTGCCCGTGGTCTTCAACATCGCCAATCTGCCCAAGCCCGCCCCGGGCGAGCCCGCGCTCATCAGCTTTACCGACGTGACCACCATGTTCCACGAGTTCGGCCACGCGCTGAACGGCATGTTCGCCAATACCGAGTATCCCAGCCTCTCCGGCGCGGCAACCGCCCGGGACTTTGTCGAATTTCCCTCTCAATTCAACGAGCACTGGGCCCTGTATCCCGCTGTCTTCAGCCACTACGCCAAACACTACAAGACGGGCGCTCCCATGCCCGCCGAGCTGTTCGCCAAGATCCGCAAGGCGGCAACCTTCAACCAGGGTTACATGCTCACCGAGTTGCTCGCCGCAGCCGAGCTGGACATGCAGTGGCACACGCTTCCGCCCAGCGCCCCGCTCCAGCAGCCCGATGCCTTCGAGAAGCAAGCGCTGGAAAAGACCCACCTCCTCATTCACGCTGTGCCGCCCCGCTACCGCTCCAGCTATTTCAGCCACATCTGGGCCTCCGGCTACTCCGCCGGCTATTACGCCTATCTGTGGGCGGAAATGCTCGATGACGACGCCTTCCAGTGGTTTGAAGACCACGGCGGCCTCACGCGCGCCAATGGCGACCGCTTCCGGCAGATGGTGCTCTCGCGCGGCAACACCGAGGACCTGGCCAAGATGTACGCCGCCTGGCGCGGCAAAGAACCGAGCGTCGAGCCCATGTTGAAGTACCGCGGCTTGCAGGACTCCAGCCACTAGAGCAGGAGCAAGCACAGGCTCCGCCACGGTCTATCGCACGCCCTGCCTGCTCCCGAGGCTTTTCTACACTTGTCGCTCGCCTGCCTCGGCTTTAGGCGCGCGGGATGATTCTTTCCACCGCATCGCAGAACCGGTCGATCTCCGCCGTCGAGGTGTAAACATTCGAACTCACCCGGATACCTTCAAAGCTGGGCCCCGTGATAGGCGTAACCATAATGTTGTCTTTGCTCAGCAGCGTCTCGCCCAGCTTTCCGGAATCCATGGTTTCGAAGTGGATGGTGCCGAAGGCGCCGGAAAGTTTCGGCTCCAGCCCCACCAGCATGCGCGCCCCGGGAATTCTGCTCAGGCGCTCGGCCCAGCGATTCTTCAAGTACCGCAGCCGTGTGAATTTCCTCTCGTCGCCGATCTGTTCGTGGAACTCCAGCGCCTGCAGAATCGCGTTGTGCATGGCCGCGGGATGCGTTCCGATTTCTTCGTACTTGCGGATGTTCTTGTCCATGGACTCCGGCGCGGCCATCAGCGCCCAGTGTTTTTCGATGCGGTCCTTTCTCACGTACAGCATGCCCGTGCCGATGGGCGCCGAGAGCCATTTGTGCAGGCTGCTGCCGTAGTAATCGCAGTCCAAATCCGAGAACTGGAAGGGCACGTGCGCAAACGCATGCGCCCCGTCCACGATGCTGGTGATGCCCCGCTCGCGCGCCAGCGCGCAGATCTCCTTGACGGGAAAGATCTGTCCGGTCATGAACACCACCTGCGACACGTGGATCACGCGCGTGCGCGGCGTGATGGCCCGCTCGTACAATCGCACTAAATCTTCGGGACGCTTCACCGGTACGGCGAAGTCCAGTTGCTTCAGCACGATCTTTTCCCGGCGCACGCGCTGCTGCCACGTGGTGATCATCCGGGGATAGTCCTGGCTGGTCAGCAGGACTTCGTCGCCGGGCGCCAGGTCCAGCCCGAACTGCGCGATTTGCAGCGATTCACTGGCGTTCCGCGTGATGGCGATGCATTCGGGATCCGCCTTCCACATCCCCGCCAGTTTCTTCCGCACCTCCTCGATCTTCGGTTCCAGGTCCTGCCACATGCGGTACGCCGGCAGCCGGTTGCTGTAACGGATCGCTTCGATCTCCGCTTCCAGCACCGCCGTCGGCGCCGGCGCCACTCCCCCATTGTTCAGGTTCAGGATTTGCGGATCCCCGATGTAGGCGCCTTGCACCTTCTTCCAGAACTCTTCGTCTCCGGCCACCTCTTCCGGCGGGACGCCCGCGTAGGCGCGGTTCAGCAGGCCGGCCATCACGATCGCCTCGGCCCCCAGCAGAAAATCACGGCGGTTCAGTTGTGTTTGCATGGCTGAAAATTCCCACCAACCGCGCTCAATTGCAAGCGCACATTTCGCCGCCAGCCTTCACATTCTAGGGACCGCTCCGCGGCTGCGGAGACTTCATGCAACGCCGTTTCTGGCCCGCGACGGAGATTTGTCCGCTTATTCGGCTAACCGGGAGCTAGGATTGGTGGCCGGCCACCTCCGCCGGGGTTGCGACTGGGTGATTCCGGACCGCAAACGATTCCGCAGGCCTGCGTTCTTCCAGCGTCCTCGAATCCTCACGATTGTCACTTCACCGCCTTCGCGAAATAGGCGACGCGGTCCTTCCACGCCTGCTTGTCGGGTTCGAGTTCAAGGGCCTTGCGCTCAGTTGCAAGCGCCTCGGCATAGAATTCGTTTCCATACAGTGCCTCGGCAAGTGTGTCGAGGAAGTTCGCGTTCTTGGAATCGGTCATCTGCACTGCCATGCGAGCGAGTGGCAGCGCGGCCTTCGGGTCGCGTAGGCCGGGCTGCTTGGTCGTGGCCAGGAGCCACGCGAGATTGTTGCAGCCCCCTGCATCCCCGCTGTCACATGCCTGCCGGTAGAGGGCGGCCGCGCGCGCTACATCCTCCCCCACACCACGGCCCTTCTCATACATGACGCCAAGCCTCTCGCAGCCTGGGATGTAGCCGCCGTCGCAGGCCCGCTCGTAGAGCGCCACAGCGCGAGCTTCATCTTTCACCACGCCACTGCCGTTCGCACTTATGCAGCCTAAGGCATAACAGCCCAGGGCAGAGCCGCCGTCGCAGGCCCTCTGGTAAAGCGCCGCAGCGCGGGCCTCATCCTTCGCCACGCCGCTGCCATTCGCATACATGAAGCCAAGGCCGTAGCAGCCCAGCGCCTCAGCGCCGTCGCATGCCCTCTGGTAAAGCGCCACGGCGCGAGCCTCGTCCTTCGCCACGCCGCTGCCGTTCGCATAGATCAAGCCGATGGCGTAACAGCCCAAAGCCTCGTCGCCGTCGCAGGCCTTCTGGTAGAGCGTCACAGCGCGAGCCTCATCCTTCGCCACACCGCTGCCGTTCGCGTACATGAAGCCCAGGGCGTAACAGCCCGCATCAGAGCCGCCGTCGCAGGCCTTCTGGTAGAGCGCCGCAGCGCGTGCTTCATCTTTCGCTACGCCCGTGCCACTCGCATACTTGCTGCCTAGGGCGTAACAGCCCGGAGCGAAACCCCCGTCACAGGCCCGCTGGTAGAAGGCCACAGCGCGAGCTTCGTCCTTCGCCACGCCGCTGCCATACGCATACGTCATGCCCAGGAAGCTGCAGCTTTCGTATTTTCCCTGCTCGCATTCCAGCGTGAGACGCTGGACTACCTCAGGGAATTGTGGCGGCGAGGGCGCCTGACCGGCTGCCGTAGAAGAAAGCATCGAGGCCGCTAGCCAGACGATCAGCACCGAAATTTTGGATTTCCCAGTGGATCGTGAAAACAGCGAAGGAATGTCCACGGGCTCACCTCCGTCGCGCTATATTACTAGGGAGGAATCGGTCACTGGAGGCGAATGTTACGCCCAGCGCCTCAATGCAGGCAATCGCCCAACAGAGCCCCGACTGCGGCCGCTAGACGGAGTACCCGAAGATCTAAGTTCCGCAAAGGGGCTAGAAGTCGCGTTCTAGGAAATTACGGAAGCGTGCCCGGGCGGCATCGTAGCTGGCCTCCATGGACGTGAAGGAGTAAGCGCGAGAGGACAAGCAATGCAGAAACGCAAACTGGGAAAAAGCAATCTGGAAGTATCGGCCATCGGGCTCGGCTGCATGGGAATGAGCTTTTCCTACGGCCCTCCCAAAGACAAACAGGAAATGACCGCTCTTCTCCGTGCCGCCGTGGAACGCGGCATCACATTCTTCGACACCGCGGAAGTCTACGGCCCTTACTTGAACGAAGAGCTTGTGGGCGAAGCCCTCGCTCCGTTCCGCGGGCAAGTGGTGATCGCCACGAAGTTTGGCTTCGACCTGAATCCCAATCTTGATCCCCGGGGAATGAAGGGTACTCCGGGCCTGAATAGCCGGCCGGAGCACATCAAGCAAGCTGTCGAAGGCTCGCTCAAAAGGCTCCGCGTGGAGACCATCGACCTGCTCTATCAGCACCGCGTGGACCCAAACGTGCCCATCGAAGACGTTGCCGGCGCGGTAAAGGAACTGATTCAAGCCGGCAAGGTCAAGCACTTTGGGCTTTCCGAGGCCGGCGCAAAAACGATTCGTCGCGCCCACGCGGTCCAGCCGGTCACTGCTCTCCAGAGCGAATACTCGCTGTGGACCAGAACCCCCGAGAAGGAAGTGATACCGACCCTGGAGGAACTCGGGATTGGTCTCGTGCCCTATAGCCCTCTCGGCAAGGGTTTCCTGACCGGAAAGATCGACCAGAACACCACATTCGACAGCTCCGACTTCCGCAGCACGCTCCCTCGCTTTACGCCGGAAGCGCTCAAGGCGAATCAGGCCCTCATTGAACTGCTCGGCAGCATCGCGCAGCGGAAAAAAGCGACTCCCGCTCAGATCGCGCTCGCCTGGCTGCTCGCTCAAAAGCCGTGGATGGTTCCGATCCCGGGCACGACCAAGCGAAACCGCCTCGAAGAGAACATCGGGGCCGTGGCCGTCGAACTCTCGTCCGGCGACCTCCGCGACATCGCCACCGCCGCCTCACAGATCAACGTGCATGGGGCCAGGTACCCGGAAAAACTCGAGCGAATGACCGGTCTGTGAGCGGCACCAGGTCAACGATACGAGGTAGATCGGCTGGCCATCTCATCTCCCACGCAGCCGTGCGCAGGCCGGTGACGCGTTTGCGAGACCATGTCGGAAAAGTCAGCCCGGCCGTCCTGTGAGATAATGCCGCGCATGAAAACCGCCGTCCCTATAATTTGCGGGGCCGTTCTCGCCGGCCTGGTTTCGCTCGCGCCTCTCCTCGCCCAGGCGCCCGAAAATCGGCCACAGCAGCCCGAGTTCATCCGCCAGGGTCAGCAATTGATGCGCGAAGGGAAATTGGACGACGCGCTGGCGCTCTACCGTCAGACCCTGCAAACTTCTCCGGATTCATTGCCCGCGAACACCGCCGCAGGGAGCGTCCTCGACCTCATGGGTCAAGGCAAGGAAGCCCGCAAGTATTTCCAGAAGGCCATCGAAGTTGCGGACACGCCCGAGCACAAGGCCATGGCGGAGAGGGCCATGGCCATGTCATACGCTTTCGCGGGAAATTGCAAGAAGACCGTCCAGTACGAACAGCAGGTCTTCGACTACTACGCCGGCGTGAAGAATTTCTTCCAGCAGGGCGAGATGGCCGACGAGGCCGCACGCGTTTGCATTGACTCCGGCGATTTGGACACCGCCTCCCACTGGTATCAGGTGGGCCACGACACCGGACTCAAGGAACCCGATATCAAGCCGGCCCGTGTGGACCTCTGGGAATTTCGTTGGGAGCACGCGCAGGCCCGCATCGCTGCCCGGCGCGGGAATCAAGCGGAAGCGCAGAAGCATGTCGCGGCGGCAAAGGCCCTCCTCGACAAGGGCGCCAATCCCGAGCAGGCGCAATTCCTTCCCTACCTCGAAGGCTACGTCGCATTCTATGCGCGAGATTACAAAACGGCGCTCGAGGAGCTGCAAAAGGCCAACCAAAACGACCCGTTCATCCAATGCCTGATTGCCCAGGCCTACGAAAAGCTAGGCGACAAAGACAAAGCCGTGGAGTACTACCGGAAGGCTTCGAAAGCAACCGCTCACAATCCCCCCGCTGCGTATGCGGTTCCGTTCGCCAAGAAGAGAATCGCCTCGCTGTCGAAGTAGATTTTCTGCCTCTGGTGTTTGCTGGCGGAATTTCCGGCCGGGTGACTCACCAAGCCGCAGCCCCGCAGTTTGAACCACGCGATCTTTCCGGCAAAGCAGGTAGTGGGCTTCCAATCAGCCGACTGTTCGGGAACCATAATTCCAGTACCCCCGTTCGTAACTTCCCACAACGCCGTTTCTGGACCGTAGGCCCCAGAGTAATCTGCCTTTACACTGAGCCACTTGCGGCTATAGCCTTCTCATAGTTTAGGACTCCTCGGTGCAACGGTTGACTTGCTATGACTTTCATTTCAGATTCGACTTGGCGTTCGGTTCTGCCTCTGGTGCTGGGCGTGCTATCGCTCGCAGGGATAGTGAAATTGGTCGGTCCGAGGACCGGCCAGACTTATGACGGCTTGGTTGTAGTGGATTACCCGTTCTACGAGTTTTACCCCAATGTGAAGGGCTGCCCGGCAAGCGGAACTCCATACTGGCTAGTGCCCAACGAAGAGTTGTACGGGCAGTTGAATTTTTACCCGGGGCACTTTATTGAGGGAACCTGGCGCGCGAGGTTCCGGGGCGACTTGTCCGGCGTAGGCCGCTACGGTTACTCGAACAAATATTGGCGCGAACTCCGCGTTGTGGCCGTGTACGAAGTCGAGGAACTGCATTGCGGGAACCTTCGATAGCTTGCTCTCGCCCCCGTTGTGCCACGGCGCAGACTTAGCGCCTGATAGAGGCATTTATCGTCAAGGCCCCCTAGCTCCCCTGAAGTCACGTTGTGGGAAGTTTCAAGGTGCCTGCCTGGGCGGTGGTCGTAACTTCCCACAACGCCGTTTCTGGCCCGTGCCGGGCACTTGTCCGATTATCCATCAGGGCTCAACTGGGCGGCTCTAACACATACGGAGCTGACTCTCGCTTATCCGGAGAATCGGGCGAATCATCGAGCGGGCGAAGTCAGCGGGGGGGATGCGAAATGGCCTGGCGAAGGAGATCCGGGAGATCGGGCTTGCCGGCGTTTTGAACGAGCCACTGGTTTGAAACGAAGCGCAGAAGAAACCTGTAAAACCTGGAGTACTGAACGTAGACGGGGGATTTCAACTCACCGTTTTGAGCGGCGCGAAGAAACTCATTGAAATCATTGACGGTCAATTGATTCAGCTCGGACTGCCGGACCGGGAGTTGCCCGCTGGCGACAATAGCCAACCCCTCAAAGAGCCATGGAGGGCCCATACCCTCTTCGGAGCCGAAGAGTCGCTTGGCGACGAGTTCATGGGCGCTGTGAAGCAGTTCGTGGAGCATGAGTTTTCCGTATTCATCGTCGCCCCAGAGAGCAGAGCCGTAGAGCCCGATGAAATTTTCCTTATAGATTTGGGGCGAGACGAGGAAGAGAGTGGCATTTTTGACCGTGCCGCTGAAGGCGGCTGGAATTTCAGATTCGGGAGAGCCAAAGGCCGCGGCGACGGCCCTGCGGGCGGAGTCTCTCGTGCAGAAGAGCTCGACCTGACGGGCGATGTCGCGCTGGTTGAGGACGAAACCGAGTTCGGCAAAGAAGGCGGCGGCACGGTCGCGGGCGGCCGCGGCGGTGACGGGAAGGCTCGGGTCAACGGGCGAGGAGCAGTCGTGGAGGGCGAACGGCAGAGCGGCGGGAGCTGCGCTTTGGGCTAAAGCGACCGCGGCACAGAGCGAAGAGAACAGGATCAGGAAGACAGTTCGCATGGGGTCCTCGAGCGTAGATGTTACGCAGTTCGGCGCGGGCAAGTTCCAAGCGGCAGACCTAAATCCCGCGAAACGGGCCACAAGTCGCATTCTGGGAAGTTACGCGAGGCTGCCTTCGCGGTGGCCGTAACTTCCCACAACGCCGTTTCTGGACCGTGCCGGGCACTTGTCCAGTTCTGCGGCTTGGCAAGGATATGCCGCGCAGAGCCGCGAGGACTATAATGCGGAAACGCAGTGCCGAGCCGAAGAAGAACAGTGAGCCCTGCGGAATCCCGCCAACCAATGCCCAAACGCACCATCAACTTCGACACCGTAAGGAATATCGGACTCGCATTGCCCGGTGTGGAGGAGAGCACAACATACGGGCAACCCGCGCTCAAGATCCATGGAAAACTCCTGGCGTGCCTCCCCGCACATCGTTCCACCGAACCCGGTTCGCTTGCCGTTCGCGTGGATTTCGTTGATCGCGCGGAGCTGCTCGCCGCGGCCCCCGATGTCTACTACGTGACGGACCACTACGTCGGCTACAACGCCGTGCTGGTTCGCCTGTCTCGCGTCACTCCCGATGTCTTGCGGGACTTGCTCGGCATGGCCTACAAGTTTGTGACCCGCAACGCCGCGCCTCGTTTGCCGGCGCGGAAGCGCCGAAAGCTCGGTCCCCCCAAATGAATGGACATATGATTCCCGGTGGTTGACGGCGAACTCGGAAGTTCTTCTGCCGGTTGGGCGCGCTCGGGCAGCCGTTGGCTGGCAGTTCTGCGATCCGGTCCGCAAGTCCCGCTCTTCGAAGATAGGGGGAGGCTGCCTGAGCGGTGGCCGTAACTTCCCACAACGCCGTTTCTGGACCGTGAGGACCAAACACCCGGCAAGCTGAGTGACCGGGAATCAGCCAGTGCCGGCTAGTCGCATGAACTGAGCCGGAGCGATTCAGTTAAAAGATCTTGTTCACCATACCCGGATTGCAGCTACGTAGATTCCGCCGCTTTCACCCGCTGGCAAAGCTAAATGGCTTTATGCGCCGCCCCTCTGCCGGCGGTATCGCCGGATAAGGTTGTTCGTCGAGCTGTCGTGGCCCAGTTTTGGCTCCGCCGCGTTTTCCAATTCGGGGATGATGCGCTGCGCCAGCGCCTTGCCCAGCTCCACTCCCCACTGATCGAACGAATTAATCTGCCACACCGTGCCCTGCGTGAACACGCTGTGTTCGTAAAGCGCCACAAGTTTGCCCAGCGCCTCCGGCGTCAGCCGGTCCAGCAGGATGGTATTCGACGGGCGGTTGCCCTCGAATACACGGTGAGGCACCAGCCAGTCCGGCGTCCCTTCCGCCTTCACTTCGGCTGGCGTTTTCCCAAAGGCCAGCGCTTCGGTCTGCGCGAGCACGTTTGCCAGCAGCATGTCGTGGTGCCTACCCAACGGATTCAGAGTTTTGTTAAAGGCGATGAAGTCGCACGGGATGATCCGCGTCCCCTGGTGGATCAATTGGTAGAAGGAATGCTGCCCGTTTGTTCCCGGTTCGCCCCAGTAGATGGGACCTGTGTCCGCGCCCACGGGAGTGCCATCGAGCGTCACGCGTTTCCCGTTGCTCTCCATCGTCAACTGTTGCAGGTAAGCCGGAAATCGCTTTAGGTATTGTTCGTAAGGCAAAACGGCCACCGTTTGCGCGCCGAAAAAGTCGTTGTACCAAACGGCCAGCAGGCCCAGCAGAACGGGAAGGTTGCGCTCGAGCGGGGCCGTGCGGAAGTGCTCATCCATCTGGTGGAATCCGCCCAGCATGGCGCGGAAATTGTCCGGTCCGATGGCCAACATCGTCGAGAGGCCGATGGCGGAATCCATTGAGTAG